>Ga0116171_10000206_pt1 | contig 62495 bp, 51 predicted proteins | sample AD_JPNHW2_MetaG_FD_89798 | JGI IMG/M metagenome (GOLD analysis project Ga0116171, IMG submission 89798) | Active sludge microbial communities of municipal wastewater-treating anaerobic digesters from Japan - AD_JPNHW2_MetaG | ecosystem: Engineered > Bioreactor > Anaerobic > Digestate | place...
CCCTGTAAGTATTGGGTGCGTTTAGACGCATCACCCATTCCCTTTTATGCTTCCGGGGAAGGGGGGATGTTATTCCATGCGCATTGTATAGTATAGCCCTGAACTTCTCGACATCTTCATAAGTGCCGGTGAAGTCCTCCAGAAAATTATATCGTTTTATGAATAAGCTGTTTTTGTTGTTCCGCGATGTTGCATACTGGATGCGTCGGACCGTGACCCCGCAGAACTGTGCTGTCTTGCGGTTGGCCTGGAAGCGGCCCCCTGCAAGGAGTGAACCCACGCAGAAATCGAAGAACTGTTTTTTTGATGAGAGTATTTTACGGTCAGGGACCTCGTACCAGTTTGAACGGTTGTTGCCCTTGTTGTACCTGGAGAGGAGCCCCTTTTCGGAATTGGCCTTGTATCGGCCGTCCAGGAGCTGTGTGAAGAGCACTGAGCCCTGGATGATTGACGTAATACGTTCCTTGAAGCGTTTGCGGTCATTGCCGGGCCTGCGGTGCAGGGATGTATAATCATACTCTGTGTGCAGAAGGTCGCAGAGCTCATCGAGCGAGAAGATGCCTGAGCGGAGGGAATAGTGGTGCCTGGCTATGCTGTAGTAGCGATAGTCTTCAAGGTCACTCCCCAGACTGTGGCAGAGTTTGATTATATTCCGGCTGACGCGGATCACTGATGATGTTCCGGTGCTAGTTCAGCGATCCAGAAAAAGCCCCCGCCCCCCCGGAGGGGGCAAAGCATTGTATGGTTGATTCTTTTAAGTCCCTCTGAAAGTGGAACGGAGGTTCACCTGAACCTGTTTCCTTGTTTATGGGATATGATCTGGAATGATTACTGCCTGAATTGAGGATTTTAGCCACGAAATGCCTCCGGTTTTAATGTTTTTTGTGTAAAACCAGAGATTTGCCGTTTTTTTAAGTTGACAATAACAAGCCAGCGCAAGTATATTTCAACTAACAATAAGTAAAAGAAACGGGTGATCGCCCGGTTTTAATTTGAGCCTGAAGTTGCCGCTTCAGGCTTTTTCATTTAAGTTCTATCAAGTCATTGATAACTCTCTTTATTTTTTTCTACCTGCTCATCTTCACTGCGCAGGGTGAGTTTAAGACGGTACTCAATCTCCTTGGAAAGAGAACGTGAGTTCTGGACTGCCTTTTTCTTCAGGACTTCCAGGACTTCGTCGTCAATGCTTATAGATTGTCTTGTCATACCCTGCCAGCCGATAAGTAAATTCGCTATAACTGATTAATATTTATTAATAATTGGTACTAAGTATTAATCAGTATTAATAATTATTAATACAGGGTAAAAGTCAAACAAAAAATGTTATGTCGCATTGAAATTAATACCGCTTTTAATGACAATAAAAACACAAAAAAACACTATTCTGGCTATTCATATTTATAATGTCCCCGGCATGCTATAAATGACAAAAAAAAGTTATAACGAATAAAAAAAACGACTCTTCCCATATTGCTACACCAGCCCCCTGTCCCCCGGAGTGGGCACGAGTACCTATCATCTTTCTGATAATTTTACTCTTATCACTTCTTTAACAATTTCCATATTGTTCAGTACATCTTCATTTTTAATTCGCAATGTCCGGATTCCAAGACTCTTAAGGAATTCATCCCTGTATGTGTCATATTCCTTTTGTGAATTATGAACTTGTCCATCAATTTCAATTGCAAGCCGCTTTTCATGGCAGTAAAAATCAAGGATATATCTATATAACGGATGCTGACATCTGAATTTATATCCGTCAAAAAGCTTCATTCTTAATACTGACCAGAGTTTTTGTTCTGATACGGTCATATTATTTCGCAAATCTTTTGCAAGCTCTACAATATAAACAGGTGTTTTAATACTTTTGTTCATAAACTCACTCATAGTTTTTTTTACCTGCCCCTTGGGGACAGGGGGCCAGGTAAAAAATCAGAATTCATCACTGTTCTTTATTCCCATTTTTATTAGCCTGTACTGGATCTGCTTTGTGATATTAAGTGATTTGTACCTTACCTGCCGGGCTGTGAGCCCAAGCTTCGATGCTGTTTCACGTTCTGTAAGATTTAATACTTTCAGGTACACGCAAAGTTTAAGATCAACGGGGGAGAGGGTCGTTTTTAGCTCATCAATGATGATCTTTATATCGTAATCCGGGGGATTGTATATTAGAACTTCATCGGATACCACATCATTATCTTCAAGGCTGACTGAATTGCTGTTTATGGTGCTGCGGGACTGCTCGTAAAGTACGTTCTTTGCGGTTGTGAAGAGCCAGTTTCGTACTGCTGAGGGATGGACCTTTTGTATGTGTATGAGAAAACGGGCAAAGACCTCCTGGCACAGGTCCTCGGACGTATGTGTATTGAAGGTTTTTGACTGTATGTAATTATACAGTAGCGTATAGTATTGTGTATAGCAATCGTTAAAGAATGCTAGTTTCTCGTTTGATGCCCCAAGATGCTCCCCCCATGCCTGTTAAAAGGACTGTTTTATTTTTATAAAAGCCTTTTTAATGTGGAGTTTTTAAAAGGTCAAGGGTTATATTATAGAGCACTATTATAAATAACAAAAATTTATCTTTTGAGTAAAAACACAATCATATGCGTGAGGAATATTTCAAAAAACACCATTTTTAATCTTGCTCATTAATTATATTTAATAATACCCTTTATAATAGTAGAGGATATTGAAAAAGGACTTCACGTTTGATCAGGAAGTTGTCTCAAAATATTTCAAAGACATGTTGTCTTTTACATCATCATGAGATATCAAAAGATATTTCCATGGTTTACCTTTATTTTTAAGATTATGCTCTGTCGCATTTGTGCACCATTTCTCAGCAGATTCTTTCTTACCTAACACCTCAGCAGAAGACATTTCATTCTTTGCTTTTGTTTCAATCATATAGATCACATTTTCACAGTCTGCAACGAAGTCCGGTATGTATTCCGGGTGTTCATTACCAAGACGATAAAATATCTGGAATTGTCCTTTTGAAGGCCGGAACCATTTTAAGCTTTCCCTTTCAAGGATAACTGCAAAACGGCGTTCTGTATCAGAACCAAATTTTGTATGCGGGTATAGACATCTTGAAAAACCACCGAATAGCATTCTACCTATTTTAGATTTATCAAAGTCAGTTATTCTGTAATCGGTAATGTCTGTATTGTCCGATGCTGTATATGCTGTTGACTTCAACTCTGTAAATCCTTTACTTACAACAACATCATATTCGGTGACATCTTCATACTGATTAGATAAAATTTGAGCATGAATAAATCTAACAAGTTGTTTCTGATGATATAAAATTACATTGCGGATATCATCCAATGATTTAAGATAAGATTGAAAATGATTTATAAGCTGACCGCAGAGATCATAAAGAAGATCAGCATGATCATCATAGGATATATCTTCAAAATCGATGAGCCCCCGGATAAGAAAATTTTCAAGACGGTCTTCATTACTGCCAGCATTAGAGAAGCTTAATGTTTCCTGTGAATTGGTTCGAAGATGCTGTATAAGGAGATCTCGTTCTACCGGCTGAAAATGGATTGAAGAACAATCGAGCTTGAATGTTTTAAAGCCAATAGTATTATCACCTTTAGGGACTACAAGAATCCGCGGGATATCAATCGTGTCCTGAATCACTGCTTTTGTAACTTTTTCAACTATAGCCTGCATATTAATTTTTTCAGATACACCGAGTAATATCTCCGGATTGGGCTGATAGGCAACTTCAGCGTCACGAAGGATTGAAGCCTGTACCGTCGGGTCTAATAAATACTTTGCTGATGGAAGGTGTTCCTGATTTTTAATAACAGAAAATACCGCTGCAGCTGCCCTCTGTTCTTCATTTCCGGTAAAAAGCGGAGCAGATTTATTTGATGTTTTATTATCTTTTGTAGAAACGGTCTTTTCTGATTGAGATGTACCGAATATTTTTTCTGCAAGGTTTGATTGTGTAAAAACCGTTTTATTCTTTTGCAAGTCGATATCAGGATCAAGATAGATTGTTTTAAAACGGATTGGAGAGTCTGAACGGTTTGCCTCATCGACTATTTCCTGAAAGCGGTCATGGGCGATAATGCTGAGGCGATCAACTGCAGCGACTCCGGTTCGTTTCCCGTAGGGGAGACGCAAGCCTCGGCCGATTGATTGTTCTATAAGAGTCCTGGCATTTGCAGCACGCAAAGGAATTATTGTATAGAGATTGGTAACATCCCAGCCTTCCTTTAACATGTTTACATGAATTACAATTTCTGTCGGTTCATCATTCTTTTCAACAGCTAAAAGGCGTTCAACTACTTCCTCTTTTTCTTCCCCGGATTGACCGGAATGAACCTGAATCGCTTTACCTTTGTATCTTCCGTCAAAAAACACATCTGATTCAATCAGCTTCTGTAAATCATTCGCATGTGAGGTATCACGGGCAATGACAAGAATAAAGGGTTTAACGATTGCCTGAGCGGTCTGCCTGGCGTATGTTTCAAGCTCGACTTTTGTATTTTCATGAAGCCTTACACCATCTTCAAGTTTTATCTTTTCAAGCTGCACGTCAGTGAATTGAGATGGATTAAAATTTTTCTGTGTAACAACTGCAGGTTCTTTAACAAAACCATCCTCCATAGCAGCTGAGAGGGAGTAATCATAAATTACATTTTTAAAAAATACCGGACCGCGTGCTGATTCGGTGAAAGGTGTTGCGGTAAATTCAAGACCGAGTATTGGTTTTAATTCGTTAATTGCCTTTATACCTGCAGATGCACGGTACCGGTGAGACTCATCCATCAGCAGAACTAAATCTGGAAGACCGGCCAGATAATCAAAATAGCCTTCACCTATATATTCTGTAAGACGTTTAATGCGGGGGGATTTTCCGCCACGTACTTCTGAATTGATTTTAGATATATTAAAAATATTAATGTGAACATCGCTGTCAAAAGCAAAATCAAATCTTTTCTGTTGTGCATACTCCTGCCGTACACCTTTACCGCTTTCATAATCATCACCGGTAATTATTACAGGGGGGTTGATTGCGAATTCGGAGATACCTTTAAAGACATACTTTGGTGTGTTAGGGGTAAAATCTGAAATTAATTTATTATAAATAGTAAGATTCGGAGCCAGTACAAAAAAGTTATTTATCTTCTTTGCAAGGTGAAGATAGCTGATAAACGCTCCCATAAGCCTGGTCTTACCGACACCTGTTGCAAGTGCAAAACATAAAGATGGAAAATCTCTTTCAAAATCGGCAACTGAGGGATATTCACTCTTAATTATATCGAGTATATTTGATATATCACCGGTTTTTGATAATGAAGAAATTTCAGTAATACGGGAAAGTCTTTCAAGGCTTATACGCTGAGGTTCCCGGAGACTTAACCTTCCGGCAATGGAGTTTACTATTTTATCAGTCATGTTTTTTACCTTTTTTATGAACTGAATCTTTACTTACTTTTTTTCTGGAGAGAAAGGCTGAGGCGGCGTCTTCTAAATATTTTATACTTTCAGCTTCGCCGATAGTTTCTTTCTGCTCACGTCTTGTTATTGAAAAGCTTTCATATTCTTTTTTTGCATGATTTTCTGCAGTTTCTTTACTGATTCTGCCGGCATTGTGCAGAATATCGCGGTCATTAAAAGCAAGAAACTCATCGAGTTTCAATTCCCAGTCTTTCATGAATATCTGCTTGCGACGTTTAGCCTGATCCTCGGCAAAATCGAGCCACATTGAAACTATACGGTTAAGCTCTTCTATTTCATTCTCTTTGAGATAGTTTTTTGCAATAGTGACATCGGTTTTAGTTACCTCGTGACCTTTCCAGCTTGTGAGCCCCATATTGGGTAAAACGTGGTTTGAACGGTTATGAATAAGTTCAGCAGCTGTCATGCCTGTTGCCGCAAAATGCAATTTGTTCTGAATGATACTGAAGAACTTTGTAGTTTCACTCCAAGTCGGATCGTAATCGCCCGCCATTGCAAATATCTCTTTGACCCTGAGATACATACGCCTTTCGCTGGAGCGTATATCCCGGATGCGTGAGAGCATTTCGTCAAAATAGTCGGGAATTGCGGAACCGCGAACAGGGGGATTTTTAAGACGTTCATCATCCATGACGAAACCCTTTATCATATATTCTTTCAGCTGATCGGTAGCCCAACGCCTGAACTGCACACCCCTTTGAGAGCGTACACGGTAACCGATAGCAAGGATCATATCAAGGTTGTAAAAATCGACCTGTCGGGAGACTGACCGTTCACCTTCAGATTGAACTATTAGGAATTTCCGAATAGTTGACGATGGGATCAGTTCACCCTCTTTATATATTGTTTTTATATGTTCATTTATGGTTGGAACAGTGACCTGAAAAAGCTCGGCTAAAAGCTTCTGTGAAAGCCATACGGTATCACCTTCAAAACGGACTTCCACACGGACTTTTCCATCTTCGGATTGAAAAAAAATAAGCTGCGACTCTTCTTTCATAGGATAAATAATTTCATCATTCATTATTCCTCCTCACCGAACAATGAAGGCTGTTCAACATATGGTTTGGGGGCTGAGGGGAGATTTTCAACCTGAAGGCTGTAATCATCATGACTCCATTCACATTTTGAGAGTACGGTATTAGGAATTTTCTTTATTGTAAGATTAGGAAAACTTTCAGCTTTTGCCCTGAAAGCGCTGCACATGACCAGGAGCGTTCGACCACCACCGACTTCATCGGAAAGGAGAGCCAGCTGATCACGGCTTAAGTTTTGAGTGGTAACATATATAAAATCTGTTTCAGTAGACTTGCCATGTATCCAGTAGATACTGTCTGAAGGGGAATAAGTAAAACCTTCAAGTTTGCAGATAGCTTCGGCAAGCATAGCAGCATTATACTCTTTATTTATGATCCAGTTATCATATTTATCTTTTTCAAGAAGGGAAGGGGCAAGCCTGTAATAACGAAAACCCCCGCCGCCTTTCCAGTTAACAGCTTCGGTAATACCACCCTTATCTGCACCATCTATAACTTTCTGCATACGCGGTATAATATGAGTATGACAATGCTCACCAAGCTCAACCATAATCCAGCGACGCCCCATTTTATGGGCGACAGCTCCGGTAGTACCTGAACCAGCAAAAGAGTCTAGAACGAGATCACCGGGATTGGTGGCGATTGTAAGAATTCTTTCTAGTAGTCGTTCTGGCTTTGGTGTATCAAAAGGATTATCTGCACCCAGTAGAACGTTAGCTTCTTTTTTAGCTTCCTGATTGTGTCCAACCTCATTATTAGACCACCACGTCCAGGAATTTTGTCCTTTGATTTCTGATAGATATGTTTTCTTTCGAGGGACACCTTTTCCGTCTTTTCCAAACCATATACGTCCAGCACTTATTTCTTCTTCCATACGCTCTTTTGTAAACCGCCAACATAAACTACTTGGTAATTCAATTATACGACCAGCTGGTGTTGTTAAAACATAAAACTGGTTAGGAGTAGCATGACCCGCTTGAGCAGTACAATCTGTTGAAGCCCATGGACCTCTTGGATCATTATCGGGATTTTTGAAGTCCTTACGACGTCCTTCATTTATTGGAAGTTGATTGAATGGAAGTCTATCTTTATTTTTTTGGTATACAAGTATTGAATCATGAGCAGCTCCCAAAAGCAGACGATTATCAGGTGATGTTCTTTTCTGCCACACAACGTTTGAGATAAAATTTTGACGACCAAATATTTCATCACATAAAACTTTTAAATAATGTGCTTCATTATCATCAATTGTTATCCACAATGACCCATCTTCAGAGAGTAATCTTTTAATCAATTCTAATCTATCACGCATGAGACCTAACCAGAGCGAGTGTTCAACACCATCATCGTAATGCTCAAATGCACTCCCTGTATTATATGGCGGATCTATAAAAACGCATTTTACTTTACCAGCGAATTCCTGTTCCAGTGCCTTGAGTGCAAGTAAGTTATCTCCGAAGATAAGTCGGTTATCAAAAATATCATCTTTACTAACACGGTGTTTCGCGTGATATGATTTTTCTGTATCTTCAAGGAGTATCCGCGGTTCAAGACGCGGACGGTTTTCTTTGCCGATCCAGGTTAGTTCGAGTTTTGGTTTATTCGCCATTCATTACTCCAATATATTTATCCGCAGATGACGCAGATTTTATCGTATGTTTAAGTATTAACGTTTTGTTTACGTCAACAAAACGATAGATGACGACACTTATATTTAAATTACTTATTTATAAATTTTCTTTTAATAGCAAACCCGGACATCACTAATAAAAAATATGAAACAATTTGATGTAATTTTAAAAAAAATGCAAACCAGTAATATCCATTATTCACAAAGTTGTTTATTAAACTATTATCTACTGCAAAAAATATATTCTTCAACAACAGTGCTGATGTGTTTTTAATAACACCATAATCAAGAGTAGATTGATTGACATTAAAAGCCGGGAAATAATTAAAGCTAAATGCAACCAAGAAAATAATATAAAAAAGAATGACAAAGACAAGGGGAGATAACCAGCTTAGTCCATATTTTGAAATAATGTAATATAAACCTTCCAGATTTATAAACTTCAAAAAAAGAGGAAGTTTACTTGTTGAAACTTTATTTTTTCTTCGCATCTCTAATTCTGAAGCATAAAATAAATCTGATAAAATATTGTTTTGCATACTATGATATTTTGTTTTCAATTGCATACAAATATCTTCAAAATGAGAATATAGATCATCTCTTTCATCGTTAAATACTATTCTTTTATTCTTTATAGGCCATTTGACGTTAAAAAAATAAAAACAACACATATCGGAATCTTTAAAAAAAGAATTAACTAAACTATAATTTATTATTTCAATAATACCTTTCGTTTTAATTTTATCAAAATCAACTTTCATGTTAAAATCTATTGGAAGATTTATTAGAATTTTCAAATCGTTCTTTAAAATATAAGCAACAATCACTTTAATAGCTTCATTAAGCATTTTTTCTTCAGAGATTCTCATACATAATTTGTTTTCTACCTGGATGTTATCAAAGATTAAATAATCGAAGCAGACAGTATTTACCATTGAGCAAACATTAAAATTCACCTTTTGAAAATGAACTTTTCCAATAAAAAAGGAACTTTCAAAACTTGAATCTTGGTTAAAATCATTCAACAGAAAATGAGTAACATTAAAAAAGCATGACATCATAAAAACAGACTTGTTTTCAAATGTTACGAAATAAAAACAGGTTTCATGGAGAAAAAATATATTACAAAAAGCGGCCACTTCTTTAAAAGTACAATTTTCAAAAAGACACTTTTGCTTAAAATGTGACATGCTAAATGATGTTGATTGATAAAAAGTATTGTTAATAAAATGAGCATCATTATAAAAAAAGCAGGGTTCAAATTTTGTAACATCCATAAAAATATTATTTTCAAATAAACATTCTTTGAAAATATAAGTATAGCAAAATGAAGTCATAGAACTGAAAAGAACATTTGAAATGCAAACTGATTCTAAAAAAATCCACATATTAAAATTTATAGGGAATGGAATAATTTTTTCTGTAATTATAAACTTATCTACTAAAATGTATACATATTCTTTGTCGAGAGCTTCATAACTTTCAAGAAAATTGGTCTCAAAGTACTTATTGCTAAGCACTTTATATTTATATATATCATCGTTTTTTTTCGAGGATTCAGAAGAAGTTTTATTTGTTATAACTAAAAAATTACTCCCATTTTTATCCTTACTGATTGTTTGAGAAACGATAATTATATCGTCTTCAGTGAAATGATGAGTTTTATCTTTTAGTTTCTCTAATAATTCTGAATGTGTGTAATTATATTCACTCATAATGTTCCCTATATGATACTATTTTCATCATCAAAAATATCATCTTTACTTACACAGTGTTTCGCGTGATATGATTTTTCTGTATCTTCAAGGAGTATGCGCGGTTCAAGTCGCGGACGGTTTTCCTTGCCGATACAGGTTAGTTCGAATTATGGTTTATTCTTGGACATTATTTCCTCATCGCAGATTTCTGTCTTTCACGGATAATATTAAGCATTTTTCTTGTGTCTGTTACATCATTTATAAATTCATCAATAAATGGTACTGCATTCTGATTAGGCCCCGAGGGGTCGTGACGGTCAGTTATGCTTCCACATTTTTGTGATAATCTCATGATTTCATCATGCTCCTCAGAATTAAAACCTATGACAAAGCGAAGCTTACCCATTTGAATATGCCCCCTTAATCTGCCAATAACATCATTAAAAATTACAGTTTCTACAATTCTTTCAATAGTTGAACTTAAACCCGAATAAAGACTACGAATTTTCGAAATGTCATCTGCTGAAGGATATGGTTGAATAACTTTACTTAATTGACCTGCCAACTTAGCTAATTCATCAAGGCGTTGCTCAGGTTTCATTGTATCCCAAGGTAAACCTTTCCTATAAAAACCAGGTTTACCATCAAACCATTCTAAATACCCTATATCGATGGGAACCTTAATTTCATCAGATGCTGACTGAATTTCCTTTAAAAATGCTATATCATGGGTAAATATAATAATCTGTCGTATAAGAGATTCCTCAACAATTCTTGCAGCAATGCGTCTCCTGTAATGATAGTCAAGAGAAGAAACAGGATCATCAAAAACCAGCGCTGAATTATGAGATGATTGCGATAATTCAGCAAGATAACAGGCAAGAGCAATACAACGTTGCTCACCTTCACTTGCTATATCTTTTATTTTCCATTTATCAGCATCTACAACTTTTAAACCAAATTGTGTTATTGCTTTTCGAGACCTTTTTGTTTCCAGTTTAACTTTTATACTATTAAGACCAAGTTTCTGTAACTCTGATTCAAAAGTGTTGCAGAATTTCTCCGTTACAAAAATATTTGTGAGCTCAGTAGTAAAGTCTGTAATATTTTTGGTTTTTGTCTCGGATTTTTTATCTTCAAGATCGCTGATTTTGCGTAAATTATCGAGATATTTAATTACCTCATCTTTATTGTTAGACAGCCATTCTTTATCCTGAAGATCAGTTAGATCATTCTGATGTTTGATACGCATTTCAGGATTTCTTGCAGATTTTTCAAGTTCAAGTCTTTCTTTAAATTTTAAAGTTACACTTGCGATATCATCTTTAAAGGATACATCGATGGAGGTAAACTCTTTATAAATTCTTCTGTCGATAATCTGTTTTATATTATTAAAACGTACAAATAATGAATCAACTGATTTTTCGATTGAGGAGTACTGTTGATCATTTAAATGTACTTTGAGATCGGCTTCAACTTTTAACAATTCGGATTTGATATCAGCTATAAGATTATACTTATCGCTATAATTTTTAAGTATAGCCATCTTTTCTTTTAAAGTTGTTTGACTTACATCATTGATGTCCTTATCAAAAGCAAGAAAACGGTTCTTAGCTTCTTCATCAAAAGGCTGCTGGCATAAAACACACAAAGCATCAGGATTAGTATTTGGAAACTTATTTGTTGTATATACCTGCTTATTTGAATATTCAGCAGCCTTATCCCATAAGTCTTTCCATTCAGGGGTGCCAACACCTTTTAATCTAGAATTCTTAAACTTCTTTTCACTAACTGATTTATTATAATTGGATGCGTCATTATATTCCTGTATAGCATTTAAAACGGCTTTGACATTATCTTGTTCAATAACTTGAATATATTCATCTAGTATACCTGAAAATGATTTCAATCGATTAATTGCTGCTTCTGTAAGAATAATTAATTTTTCAGGATCTGACTTCAGTGAATTTTCAATATCATTTTTCTTAATCTTCATATCATTGGTAAAAACAGACAATGTGTCAAGTTTCTGCCGATTGGATGAAGCAGATAGCTTTAAAATATATTTGCCAACTTCTGTATTGTCTGAATAATTCCATTTATCAGAGATTTTATCATTTCTGGTTTTTAAACTTGTAATTTCATCAGATATCATATTTTGAATACTATCATAAACTGAGACAAGTTTTGGGAGGATATCAAGACCGAATGGAGTGAAGCATGCTGATTCATCAGAATCCAAATAGTTATCAGATGCAACAGTATCAAAAACGAAAACATTTGCAAGATTAGAATCTGATGGATAATTGTCAACCCAATCGAATTTTTGTATTGTATTGCCGAAAGAATATTCAATACATGCATGTGCAGGTTCAGATTCCGTATTGCTGAATGCATTTGGCTGTATATTCTGTGCAGTACCTCTCGCTCTGCATGCCTTTTTCAGGACTCTTGCGTAACCAGATTTTCCACTTCCATTATTACCATAAATAAGATTTATACCTTTTCCACCACCCAAGGGAATTGCCTGATCAGATGGGAGTCTATTAACAAATTGTAGGTTACTTAAAGAAATCAGATGCACTGATTGTTCATCACCTAGCGCAGGCGGTAAGTGTTCTATAGAAACTGGAATTGCAGAAGACTTCGTCGATGGTAATGAATAACCTTTGATATCACCAATAACAAAATTGAATATTTCTTTGATATCAGATTCAGTACAAGGACCGGTAGTTATTATTCGTCTTAATGCATCTTTAGCCCAATCTGGTAGAATTGCAGACCATGCAAGTATTCTATGTAGTGCAGATTCATTATTTCGTACTGGTTCATTCATACAACCCTCCATCGAATTATAAAAAGAGTTTCTCTTAACTGTTTAATCTTTAATTTAACTTCAATATCCTCAATTAAATCACCCCTTCGCCTGTCAATATCATCCTGAGCATCGAACAGCGATTTCCGTTTTGTATTTCGCTGAGATTCAAGATTTTTAATCTCTTTCTGATATTCCAGTTTATCTTCAAGGGTAAGGGCAAGCACAGAAGATTTGCGGGCTTCCTTCATCTGCTTATCAATGTCCTTTATTTCTCTTTCAAGACCTGACTTAAGATCGTCTGCCCAGCCATCGAGCTTTTCTGCCTCATCTTCAAAAAACCTGGCGTTACGAATTGAAATTACCTGTAAGATTTCTTTTTCTTTTTCAGCGATCAAGTCATTCAATATTTCATTATTAAGATCACCGGTTATTTCAGAAACCACAGAACCTGTAAGTGAAAACATTCGACTTACTATATCTTCATCAAGCGGATTACATTCATCATCAAGACCGCAATATAAGATATATTCTTCTTTCTGATACTGAGATTCAACGGTCAAAAGGTCAATCCGTATTATTCCTGTACGATTTTTATACGGATCGAGGATTGATATCTTACCTTCATAATCAGTAAGATTAAATTCGATCTCTACCGGATTTAATGATCTGCATTTTGCCTTTTCAAGTACAATAACCGCAAGAGGATGATTCAATCTATAAAGATGAGCTTCACCTGAACGTCTGGGGAGTTCATATAAACCAGACGGAATGTTATCAGAGAAGGGATGATTTTTAAGGACGAAGGAGGAATCAGTTTTAAATTCCGTATGTTCTTCAAGCTCATATTTAGTAATATCCATTAAAAGACGTTCATATCTGTTAAGATACTCCTTAGAAACATTATCCTGTATTTTAAGTTTATCTCTTACTTCATCATCAAAATTTTCCATTAACTGTTTACGGGTATTAGACATAGCGTCATCTATCTGCACAGCTAACTCATTTTGAAGCAATTCAAAAGCCACTTTTATCTCATCAGGTTTACGGCATTTCTGATATATCTCAGCTATCCTCTTTTCAAAATCAATACCAGATTCAATAGCACCAAGAACCTCATCGCTTGCACCAAAAACGCCTTCAAATAACTGAAATTTTTCGTCGAGTAACTGAAAAACCCTCTGGTCAGCTTCATTTGCCTGATTAATAAAATTGACGACAACAACATCATGCATCTGTCCATAACGGTGACATCTTCCAATTCTCTGTTCAATACGCTGAGGATTCCAGGGGAGATCATAATTAACAACAAGAGAACAGAATTGCAGATTTATACCCTCTGAACCGGCTTCAGTGGCAATCATAATCCGCCCCTCTTCCCTGAAGTAATCAACAAGAGCAGAACGCATATCTGCGGTTTTTGAACCTGTTATTTTATCTGTTCCCACATGACGTTTGATCCACGCATCATATATTTGTTTTGATTGAGGGTCGTTATTGGAACCATTGAACAGGACTATGCCTTCCGAGTAATGACTATCCGCCAGTACCCTGAGAATATAATTCTGTGTTCTGCGTGACTCGGTAAAGATAATTGCTTTTCTGGCAGCACCCAGATGTTCCGCTTTCGCGAAAGCAACATCAAGAGCAACAATCAGCTCTTTCCCTTTTGCATTATATTCAATCGATAATGCCAATTCTTTGTATTCTTTGAGATCCTCAATCTCTCTTTTTATAACATCAATATCATTTTCTAAAATAAATTCCGGAGTTTCATCCGGCCACTCATCAACAACTTCATTTACTGTTTCGTAGTCTTCACCGATTGTATCAAGGAGATTATCTAAAGACCTGCTTTGAACCAATTTCTCTTCAAGTCTTTTTATGAGCGAATCAAAAGTCCCAGCTATAGCAAATGATGAAGATGCAAGAAGTTTTCTAATTATTAAAGTCATAAGAGTACGCTGTCCGGCAGGTAATGCCTGAAGGTTTTCTCTGCATAAATAATCAGACATGAGATTATAAAGCCTGTCTTCATTCTCTTCAGGGGTAAAAGGTCTGACGATAGGATGACGTTTCGTATAACGTATATATGGGAGAACCTGTCTCCGGAGAGTCCTGTGACACAATGGACTTATTCTGCTTTTTAACGCATCAAAAGTAGCTTGTGATGAAATATTTGTAAACTGTTCACGGAAGCTTTTAACGTCACCAAAGGTATGCTCATCAATGAAGCTGACAAGGCCATATAATTCTAAAAGTGAATTCTGAAGAGGAGTTGCCGTTAGCAGCAGTTTCCGGGATCTATGCAATGCCTGCTTTAAGGTATTTGCAATTATATTTGAGGGTTTATAAACATTACGCAATCTATGAGCCTCATCTATAACTACAAGGTCCCAATTTATGGAACTTAAAACTTCAGATTTATTCCGTGCAAATTGGTATGAACATAATATAATTTCATTTCTTATGAATGGATTTTTAACACCAGATTTAATATCAATGTTATAATTCTTTGATTCAAGAATTGTACAAGGGAGAAAGAATTTTTCTGATAATTCTTGATGCCATTGTTTACGGAGATTCGATGGCGTAATTATTAATATTCTTTTTTTACGTTCAGCCCAGTTCTGGGAAATGACAAGACCGGCTTCTATTGTTTTACCAAGACCGACTTCATCTGCAAGTATTGCCCCCATAGACAGAGGCGATCTGAATGCAAACAGGGCCGCTTCAACCTGATGAGGATTAAGATCAACCTGGGCATTGACAAGAGTACCGGCGAGTTTTTCAACACTATCGCTTGGACATTGCCGCGTGAGTTCATGAGCCATTAGTTTTGAATGATAATCTGTCCAATTCATTTAAATACGATACCTTATATTATTTACGATACATATTTTCATAAGAATTAAGTATCCATAAAATTTATACATCATCCCGATTATGGACGTTTAACACTTAGACCAGAGTTAGGTTTAACCAATGGACTATTAAAACTGTTCTTAGTTATTTTAAGTTGGGATTCAACTTCATCAATTAAAAATCTATTACCTATAATTGACTGAGATTCAGGTCTGGTGCCAGCCCTTTCTTTTGCACGATATACAATAAGATAGTCAATATTTTCAGTTCTTGCACGTTTGCATAAACCAAGGATATAAAAACGATTAAATTGTCCTTCAGAAAACGTCTCTGATGCAGTATGTGGTACATGTTTAATCGTATATCCTCCGGAAGGTTTATTCGCCCCTTCAAAATCTTTCATTAATTGTTGTGCTTCAAGTTGATATGAAAGCCAATGCTCATCATGCTGTAATGCAGCTTGCTTTAATAAGGGTAACCATTGCTGTTTGCCCGCATCATTAAAACGAGCACTATAATAAATATTATTTGTTCGTTCTGCATCATCAATGGCATTAAGCATAGCTTCTCGGGTTGTTTCATCTAAATCTTCAAAATTGAACATATTATTGATCTCCTTCAGGTTTATTTTCCAACTCGCTCCCCCATCTAACCTTTGATTCATCATAGCGGGAGAGGAGCCGTGGGTGATGGCATAATTATTTCAATCTCCGGTCAATCTCTTCAACCGGCAATCTTTGACTTAAACCTTTAAGTTCAGTTAATTTTTCTCTATACTCAACTTTATCAATTATATAACGTTTCAACATTTCATCAATAAGCCATATTACACCATGAACCCTGATTCCGCTCTGCTCTGAAAATATTTTCAAAGTTCTGTCACCTGTAAGCATCACTGCGTTAAGTTCCAATGAGAGCTTGTAGATTGAACAGTCAGAAGGGGAGAGCGCTTTCTTCTGTTCATAAATTGGCATCAGTTCATTAAGACTATATTCATGTATCTCGATTTTACCGCTTCTTATATATTTATCCAGACGCTTTAGCTTCTGATCCTTTTTTTCGCCTTTGTAATACTCATTGATGATATAATCTGTCGTATGTATTTCAAAATCCATACCTGCAAAACTATCCACAAGTTCCAGACGACTCAGGAACATAAGAATATTGGCATCGGTTACAATAATTTTCATATAAGCCAGGTCATCCCATCTTCCAATTCAGACAACGGCTTATTAAGAAGAGCTGCTGCTTTACTGTTTGTTATTATATCCTCTGATAATGCTTTATACACAAGACGTTCAAACCTTACAGGTGTTTCGCGTCCCTGAAATGTTCCGAACTGTGTCTTTTTGTTTTTTGTTTTATTAAGCCATATATTGTATTCCTTGTACTTTGAATCTGATATAAGCTGAAGATCGTGAGCCCGCCACATCATTGCCTGTACGGACATCCCATAATAGTTTTCAAGAAGTTTAAGTTCATTCAAAAGTATTGAATTCCTTTTTTTGCCCAACTCCTCTTTAAACACTGCTTCCGGGAAAAGAAAAGCACCCGCAAATGAATAGCATAAATGCTCTTTCTCTTTATCAGGCATATCTTCCGGGAATTCAAGTATCAGGTGTGCAAGCTCATGAAGTGCAGTAAATCTTTTCCTGGCTATATTTTCTGTAGTTTTGTTAACGACTATAACAGCAACACCATAAGTGCGTGAAGATAGCCCGGAGAACTCATCCGGAGCCTCTATTTCAAAAACTTTTATTTTTTTCTCTTCAAGAAGAGCTATAACATCCGGTATAGGGTCAAGACCGAGAGACCATTCTTTTCTCAATTCATTTGCATAATGTTCAATATCCAGTTTGCTCTCTGCTCGATTCTTTTTAAGCGGATTTATAAATGTATGTTCAACATTTAAAAGCTCTTCTATCTCCTGATATTTTTCAAGGTAATCCATTGTCCTTAATCTGGCTGATTCTATCTCTTTCTGTGAAAGTGAACTTCTTTTCCTGAACTCAAGATTTTCAAGTTTCACATCTGATTTCTTGAAGAAATAATCAACCGGAAGATCCAGTGCGTTAGATAAAGATATTATGACCTTGCTTGAAGGGTTTGTCTGACCTTTTTCGTACAGGCTGAGAGCCTGTTTGGTTATATCAATATTCATCTTTTCAGCAAGGTCCTGAAGTGAAAGACCTGCCATCTTCCTTGCTGATAATAATCTCTGACCGAAATTATTCATAAAGTACCCCTTTTATATCTTTGAAACTATAATTGACATATTGTTACATATTTTCTATTTCGTCAAGTATTAACTATAAAAAAGAGTTAATTTAATAAAGATGAGATTTGATTGTAGAATGTGTTTGGATTTTCAGAAGTCTTTTAAGGAACTGATGAATTGTAAAATAAAATCTTATTTTTAAAATCTTACGGAACAAACGAATAATATAAATCTATCTACAACTCTGATAATTTATTATTCCAGTAAGTGATATAATTTTCATAAGAATTCCGGGATGTTAAAAATCTGATATGCTGCGCGGGACTTAATTTATAAGCCATAATGTTCTTGAAGCCAAGTCTCTTTGCCTTTTCCATTCGATGATTACCGTCAATAAGATTGTAACGTCCCGGTGCGATTTCGGCAAGAATGACAGGTTCATCAATGATAACTGAATCAATATAATCTTCATCTATAACTGAAAAATCATTATTAAACTCCAGGACACTGACGTTTTCAGGTATAAATGTTTCCGAATTATTTTTGATATGCCCGATCAATCTGGTGATGTTGAATTCAAAAATACCATTCACATAATATTCATCACCTTCGCGGAGTTCAGCGGGGATGAATATTATGTCAGGGATGAGGGTCCGGGGATGGGATATCTTATGCTTCATTTATGCTGTTTCAATCCTTTCAAGCGCGGAGAGCTCACGCACGAGCCTGCTTCTTTCGGGACCAACTGGTTCTGTTTCGAGGCCTTTCCCGATTTCATTATATTTCTGAAGCAGGCTTTGTGTTTTCTCTGCGTAGAATGACTCCTTCAGCCAGGCTGCTGCCACTTCATCCCACAGGTTATATATTTCAACGGGTATATAGTCCGTCCATTCCTTTGTGGGGATATTGGAATACGGTTTAAATGGGAGGTGGTAATCTATTCCGATGATACGTGCAACTACATGGGGGTTCATAAAGAGGGTATGAAGAAATTTTATATAGGCTTTTTTTAAATCCCCGGATTTATACAATGCCAGGGTCCAGCTGAGATACTGTCCCGGATCGCCCACATCATCGGGGAATACGCTGGTGAACCACTTGTAATGTTTAAGAGCACCCTCTACATCACCTGCCAGCATATAATATGGCCCGATGAAATAACGGATGCCGCCGCTGTCGTCATAGCAGCCGAATTTACGCTTTTCGGATTTAAGGTAATTCTCGTATTCTTTAATACGCCTTTTAATGGTTTCTAACCGCTTAGGGATTTTGTGTGTCATTGTTATTTACCTGAACAACCTCATATAATCCTCAAAAACAAAGACCCTGTTACGCTGATAACCGGTTGTCTCTTTTAGTATACCCGCACCAATAAATATTTCAACAAGATCATAAGCAGCCTTTGGCGACAGGCCTGTTATCTCCTGTATATCTTTGACATTAAGAACAGGCTTTGAAAAGAGCTTATTAAAAAGATGGCCGGCATGTTTTGATCTTTTACCAAACTCCGGGATCCGCTCCTTCTCGATAGCAGCCTTGAGATCAATTATACTCTTTAAGGTTGATACAGCCTTTTCGGAGGTCTCTGTTACACCGACGAGGAAGTATTTAATCCACTGGCCAAGATCGTTTTTTGTCCTGACAAATGTAAGGTTGTCATAGTATAGAGACCTGTTCTTTTCAAAGAACTCCGAGAGATAAAGGAGGGGTTTTTCTAGTATACCCGCGCTGACAAGATATAAAGTAATGAGCAGCCTGCCGATACGGCCATTGCCGTCAAGGAATGGGTGAATTGTTTCAAACTGGTAATGGGCAATGGCTATGCGCACAAGATGTGGGACCTTTATTGTATCGTTATGGAGAAAAAGCTCGAGGTCACCCATGAGTTCAGGGAGTTCTGTATGGGAGGGTGGTATAAACGCAGCGTCATTAATTGAAGCACCGCCGATCCAGTTCTGCGAGATCCTGAATTCTCCGGGAGTTTTTGTCTGCCCCCTTACACTTGAAAGAAGTATTTTATGTGTATTACGGATAAGCCTGTTTGAAAGGGGGAGGGTCTTTAACTCTTCGATGGCACTGTTCATTGCAGCAACATAGTTGTGTACCTCCTGCCAGTCGTTGCGCTGTTCAGGATTGAGTTCCTTTTCTTCTATGAGGGCCTCGTCAATGCTGGTGCGTGTACCTTCGATACGGCTTGAGACTACAGCCTCCTTGTATACGTGCATTAGAATAAACATATCTGTATCGGGTACAAACCTGGAGAAGGAGTTAAGTTCACCAAGTTTGAGTGATGCCTTTTCAAGAAATTCATTTATTGTGTCATCGGTCCAGACAAAGGTATGGTTGATTTTTTCAGGAAGAAAGTAACTGTACTTATTCCCTTTTTGCAATGAACCGGCGATAAAGTCATTAATATTCATTGATTCCTCAAAGTAAAATATAAATAATCATATTTTACTTTTATAGTTTAAAGTAAAATAAAATCAAGTATATTTTACTTTAAATAAGGAATATTACATCTCAAACACCACAAGGTCAAACCAGAACTGGAAGCCGTTCTCAAGCAAATTAATCTTATCCAGAATCTCCGCATCACCGCCCAGGGACTCTTTCATCTCCAGTGTACTTATCTTGGATTGGACCTTTTTTAGCTCGTCCCTGATTTTTGAGATTGGACCGTAATTATTGTATAATCCCTTCTTGCGTAATCTTTCAATCCTTTTTTTAAGGCTCTCTTCCTCAATCCGCAGCTGGCCTATCTGGTATGAGCAAAGCTGTTTTTTAAGTTTCTCCACCTCTGTTCCGATTTCGTTGTGAAGGTTCAGGATGTGGGAGATTTCCCAGGGCTGGGCACATTTTAAGGTGAAGGTTGCACCGTCTGTTCTGCGGTCCACTGTGAGGAAATTGTTTGATTTAATTTCCGGAAAATAATTCTTAACGTCGATTGTCCCGGATATATATGATCCTTCAGGAAGGGTGTTAAGCAGGGCAGGGTCACTGCCGGAAATTCGACGTGAGACAATCTGCTTTTCGGTCCGGTCTATTGTGATCTCGTTGATGTTCTCTTTACCTATGACAAGTCTTTCATTATGTTTGAGGAATACCCCTGTCATTGGATACATGTTGAGTACCTGCAGGTCTTCGACTATCTTACGGCGTTCTATGCTGTCGTAGTAATCGATATGGGCGATACATAGATACTGGCTGTTCTCCTGGTAATCTTTGAGGGCATTGTCGTAATTTTTGTAGAGCATCTTCCCCAGGGACCTGGCCGCCTTGTGGATTGAAAAGCCTTCCCCTGTGACTGTAAAAGCAAAGAAGACTATAATAAACAGCAGAATGTATTCCTGCCATGATGATACCAGGATACGCAGGGAGGGTGTTCTGAATGAGATGTATTCCTTTTGAGAGAATGGGGCAAAGAGCCTGACACCGGACTTGTTGAACAGGTCTATGAATATGTGTGACGAGAAGGCCAGGAGAGCAGCGAAATAAAATCCTTTCAATCCAACACTGAACGCCCCCGCACCCCCGGAGGGGGCAAGGATGAGGAATGGAACAAGGAACACCGACATAGCAATTATGGCAAAGATAGAATGTGTTACTGTGCGGTGTCCGTATTTGCGCTGAATGCTTTTTGATACCGGGCTGAATAACCTGCCGATGGTGCTCTCCGGGTGGTCTATGTCCGGGAGCAGGGCGAACAGGGAGGCTATGAGGCCTGTCTGCGGTTCAAGGCCTGCAGCTGCACATAGCAGGTATGAGAATGCGTAATGGGTGGAGGCGGTCATACCAATAATTACTTGATGCTATAGTGATACACTAAAACCAACTTTATATTAATCCAACTTTAATTTTATAAACGAACCAGCTACAGTTTACAAAAAGATAGCCGTCAATATAATCAAAAGGATTTAAAGAAAACGGACGTGGTTTATCGGGTAGAGGATTCTTTATTATCTTAATTTTACCAGTACTTATATTATATATTAAAAAGTATTGTTCCCATTTAACTGAATTACATGGGTCAATAGTAACATCACAAAATAAATAATTACCTGAACGAGCTTCGTAACCATATGTGATATTTCTACCATCTTTTAATACATGTTCTGAGTTATCCCAACCGATTGTTGTATGCATTTTTGAATCAATTTGTGAAGAAAGATTAGCTATTATGTTAACCTGACCATTTTCATGGTTCATCAAGGTCATAACCATAGCACCGTCTTTAGTACGCATTATAGAATATCTATCACCAGGATTATCACATTCCCAGGTAATTGACATAGCATTTAATATATCATAACCGTTATAATTATAATCTATCTTTTTTATTATATTGTTAATTTTATAATCATAAAAAATACCCCCCTGCATTACAGAACCCCAGGGCAAACCTTTATATTTAAAATTATAACTATATAAATAAACTTGATCATCAAATCTTCCATCGACAATACCTGCACTGTTAATTGTATACATTTTATGTGACTTTAAATCTGTATTAATAACTGCCAGTACACCATTATCAAGATTAACATTTACGCTGGAAAGATTATAGATCATAACATAGATTGAATCATGACCTATTGAAACATTGAAAGGAGTCTGTGCAGAGTAATTCTTTACGCTGAAATTATATGTTTTCAAATGTTTCCAATTAAGGTTATATCGTGAGACAGCAAAATCCCCTCTATATCTGCAAAAATATAAATACGAATTGTTATCCTTTTTAATCATCATATGTGTCTGATTTTTAATCAGGATATCTGATGTTTTAGGTTTTATAATGGCAACAAGGTTACCGTAATTTGTCATATTCTGCTGTAATATTTTTTCAGCTGAAAGTTCTGAATTTTTTTCAGAACTTTCAGGAAATAGATAGCCAGAACAAACGAATATAAAAAATAAAATTAGTAAACACTTTGAGGATCGAGAGAATAAGCCTTGTCCCATATTTTTATCTCCTTCAGAGAAGCTTGAGAATAGGTAGTATATGTTATATTATGACAGTCTTCATAAATAATATAATCCTTACACTTTCTTTTACCTCTAGCAATGACACTTTCCGATATTGTAAATCTGAATGCATTTGTTCCAATAAAATCTGGTAAAGTATCATTATCAATAACGGCTATTTCTGCGTTATCAATAAAAAGAATAACATCATAACCATTCTTTATATCATCACACCATACAATATAAAGTTTATGCCAGCCAGCTATACTGCCAACATTTTTTGTAACAATATTATTACCTAGTAAGTTAATCTTCATCTCTATATTTGAACCATTTACCGTTGAGAATATAATCTGAAAATTGTTATCCTCATGAAAAAAAGAAATTGAAGAACTCGAGTATTGTTTATTAATAGAAGCTGGTGTATTTATCAAAAACCAACATAAAATTGCTCCCTCTTTTAACTCTGACGGAGAATTCCCAATCGGAAAAATCGTTCTTGAACCAGCGTTGGATGTAGAATGCTTACCTGATGCGCTTGCATTTATTATTTTTTCATACCATCCATTAAAAATCTCATTTCCAATTGAGCCAGTTGTTAATGTAGATCCGCCACTGCTAACTAAATTTTCTAAACAACTACCATCAAAATAATATACAGGGTCTGATTCCACATCATCGCTTGACGAACTAACAATATTTTTTTGCCCGTCTGAAGGAGTGAATAATTCCTTTGAATTACCTGGATACATACAGGTTGCACATGACTGTTTATATGGATCATCACCACCAACATAATAACAACCATGATCAAAGTTTGAACTTACACATGAAGGAGTTATGTTATAGTTACACTCTGATCCTCTAAAAACAGCTCTACCACCATTTTCTAGTGCTTCACAATTACCCAGTGAATATCCTAAATTTTCAATATGACAGGAAGATAACGGAAAGATTAATGATATAAATAGCGCAGCTATTATATTTTTTTTAGAACAAATCATTTATAGCTCTCCTTCATCATTATTATTTTATCGTTTGTTTGTATAAAAAGTAAATCCACGGAAGGAATACACTTGATTGTCATTAATCCCGAAACACTACCCCACGGCTCTGGCCAATTCATAGGAGTTAAATTACCAACAAGTCCAAGTGTAGTTCTGTTTAATATAAGCATTTCATCCTTGCTCCTTGAAAGGAGATATACTAACTTTTCATCAACAGAAACATCGCTTATCGAATAAAGAGGATTTATATATGCAATCCCTGCATATTTATTATCAACAAGACAAACAATTTCTTTACCAAAATTGTTGATTATATATAATTCATTTTTATATAAATCTATGCCACGAATACCTTGCAATAAAACATCACCAAATTGTAATGCTTCATAATTTTGAGTGTTGCCATAAATGTCAGAAACTTTTATACTGGCGGAAGAACACAAATATACAGAGTTATCACCATTTATAAGTGCATCCTCAATATTAAAATCAGATTTAAAAGTTGAAACCGGTGTAATAAGATTATCGTTTTTAAAAATTGCGACTGTTGTATTTGATGCGAGGAGAACATATCCATTATCATTACACGCAATAACCGATGGATTAGAAATTATATTTGAATCAAGATTCACAATTTGTATATCAATGAGTTTTGGGTCACTGGTGACTATCAGCTTGTTACCCGGAATAATAGCGATAATAACAAAAGACCCATTTATATAATCCGTAACAACAACAGACACTGCTAATAAATCAGCAGGATTAACTTTAGACCCATTTTGCTCTAATACCTTTTGGCTTATAATACCGGCCTGTTCAATATCAAGTTTTTCTTTAATATAATTATCAGATGATGGATCTGGTTTTTTACTGTTCGGATTATTAAACCCCGAACAGGAGAGATTGTATAATAATAAAAAAATCAACATGATTCTTAATTTCATAAATACCTCACTTTTACTTTGAATTATTTATACAACTATCAAAAAGAGTGTCAACATAAATAAAAGCACTACAAAACAAAACAGGCATTTTTACTCCCATTACTCTAAAAACATGAGAATGAACATGGAAGATAAAGTTCACTTCTTACTCGCAGGCATAAATATATATTTATAAAACACCATCCTGAAAACCACCAGAAGGGCATAACTTAATGCCACCATTGCGGACGCATAGGACTTGAGAACATAGGCAGCGAAAAACAGAACAAAGATCAACAGCACCGGGGCTATTGACACCTGATTGCTGATCCTTTCGTCTGTTATAACCTCTTCACTGGATTTGCCCATAGTCAGCTGCCGGGCAATATATTCAGCTTCCTTGAGATTGTCGCCAGCCTGATGAAGAACATCATCAATGAGCAGTTCCTTCTTCCAGGGATCTGTGATCTGGACCATTTCGGAGAGGATTAACCTGGTATGATGCCGCTTCAGGGGCTTCACTTCAATAAAGGTTTTAAACAGTTTTTTGTCAGCATTCCTTGAACTGGCCGCAAGGACTGGCGTTAATTCTGACAGCTTGGAAACTGTCTGGCGGTCCAGCTTTGAAAGACCGGAAATGTCATCGAAGATTATTACCCTGCTGAAATTCTTCAGCTCATTCAGCAGCTCATCTATAGAGAGTTTCTTCAACTGCTTTTCAGCTTCTTTATAAACCTTCGGTTCGTCGGAAAGCGAAGAGCCGTCGGAACCAGCTGAGGCTGAAAGAATTATCTTTACCAGGGTTTGTTTCTTCCGGTACTCATCGACAAAAACTGCATCGGGAATATTCCGGAGGATCGCGGACTTACCGCTCCCCTTGACCCCGGAGAGGATCAATGAGGTCTTCTGCTGCAGCAGGCGGGTAATCTGCTCCAGTTCCCTTTCCCTGCCGATCAGCGTGCCTGCACTGCGGACGGTTATATCGGTTCGTTTTTTAAAGTTCCTGGTTAAAGTAAAGAGCCTGCCCTTTGGACCGTCCAGGGTCATTACCGCCTCTTTCTTCTGCTCGATGGAGATCCGGGAATAAATGAGGGTTGTGTCGAGTTTGGAATGGCCGAGAATCTGGCTGATCCGTTCAATTGGCACTTCCTTTTCGTATAGCCCTGTTGCGAAGGAGTGGCGGAGGGTGTGGCAGTGTACGTCAGTCCTTCCCAGGTTCTGCGATGAGTATTTCTTAACAACGTAATGCCAGGAAGAACGGTCCCCGCCGATTAGATAAGATTCAAGATTAAGCTCATGACCGTGCCTGGAGAGATATGTTTCGATGATCTTCTGAAGCGTGGCGTTCAAGGGGACAACCCGCTGCTTACCGCCCTTGCCGGTGATCTTGAGGAAGCCCCTCTGGAGATGAATGTCTGAGACTTTAAGGCCGCACATTTCGGAAACCCGGAGGCCTCCATAGGACATTAAATACAGACCGAGTTTATGCCTCTCCTTACGCACATTACGGGTGAGGTTTTCAATATCCTTCTGAGAAAGGAAGAGTGGGAGTTTCTTTACCTGCTGTTTCATCAGATTTTTGCTACTTCCATGTATTAAATCCGGTTAAATATTATTCAATATTCCATCAGTTTTTAGTCACAAATCTGTTCATAATTCAGGGCAGAACGGTGATCCTATTGATGCATTCATCTGCCTTTCCGGGCCGTTTTTCAACAAAAGTGCCCTTTTGGAGAAAGGTTCTTCCAACAAAAGGGGATGAAAAACGCAAAAAATTTTTATCATATTTTTTCCAGATTTTCATTAACTTCTGACATTATTTTAACGAGTTTTTTGCTGATCTCTACGAGATTATTCTTATCAAGGTCTTTGATCTCTTTGATATAACCTTGAAGTTCTTTTACCTGTGCGAGCAATACTACCGGCTTCATCCATGATCCCCCAGCTGAGGTGTATTTATGAGAAATAAAATAATATACTCTTTCTTAATGGCAACTCTTTTTACAGTATCTTTCGGCCTATACGCGGAAGAAATTAATAGCAAAGAGAAGGAACAGGCAGAATTAAAGAAAACCATTGCAGCTGCTAATGCCAGGATCAACAGCGCTGACACTTACCAGTGGAAAGATACCCTGCGGTTTCTGCCTGAGATTTCGGTCTCACGGAGATCCCCATATAATGATGCGACGAGCGAGGAGACAGAAACTTATGTTTCGGCTTCTATATCCCTGAGCCAGTTTTATGATGTGGCAGACATTGAGGAGAAGAGGACCGTTGAAAAAAGAAAAGCAGTCCGCAGGGTTGAGAGCCTGGGCTACAGCATAGAAAAACTGATTGAACGTAAATACCTGGTAACGGACCAGCTGGGCAAGCTGAAACAGATGGTACGGTCAATAGATGACCCTCTTGAAGCGGCAAACTGGCAGAACAGGGTTGACCAGCTGCAGCTGCAGCTGAATGAGATTATGATTGAGATTGAAAAGCTTTACGCTGAGATTGAATACACTTGCGTTGAGGTGGAGAGGTAGAAAACCCCGGGAGTACCGGGGCTCATATATTTTTAATAAAAAGTCAGTCGGACTGACTTTTTACATGTATTCAAGGTCAATCCCCTGGGACTTGAGAAATGCTTCTATTGCAGCCAGGGTTTTTTTATCTGCCACTTTTATACTGAGGCCTGACCTGCTGATAAAAACTGAATTCTTTACCGGTTTTTCTGCAAAGTCAGTCGGACTGACTTTTTCTGACCTTCCCCTGCTGAAAAAGTCCCTGTTGAGACTGGGGGCTTTTTCTATAAGTTCCTTCTGTTTCTCCTTGTCCTCCTCACGTGCGATGTTTACAAGTACCTTATGGTCCACTTCTTTAAACAGTTTAGGCTTCCTGTATTCCACGCAAATATTATATGCCTGCAGCTGCTCGTAGAAATAGCCCTTCGAGATGCCTATATCATCGGTTAAATAGCTTTCGAAGGTGCGGTCAGGGAGAAGCAATTTTTTATTGTCACGGACATACATAAGCTTTGTTATAATGCTTTCTTTAAGTTCGTTTACACGGACCTTCTTTTCGTTCCACCATTCGGAGATGTCACGCATTTCATCGAGATCGATCTTTATCTCGCGGGTCACTTTTGCCAGTTCTGACGATCCGGACACGGCCACAGCCTTTTTTGCTTCAACGGGCTTTACTGTACTTATGGCAAGCTTGGCTTTTGCCTTTTCTTTAAGCAGATCTTTTTTGCTCACTTCAGCACCTCCACAAGAGCCCTGTATTCTGAGAATTCGCCGTTGAGCTTTTTATTGTCAAAACCTATATAATTAAACTGACTTATCTTCGATGAGTACGGAATCTTGATGTTAAGAGTGATGTCCGGATACTCATCCTTAAGCGTTTCGTATGCCAGGTCATTCACAGTCCGGTTCTGGTAGTTGTACTGCGTGGGGAGGAGGTATATGTTTTTCAGTGTGGGATTGAAATCCTCCCTGATCTGCGTGTTGATTTTGTCCATGGTGAAATCTATGGCCCTGGTGTCCATCTTCTCAAGACGTGCGGGGATCACGATAACGTCCGCCGCAACGAGCCCCAAAACTGTTTCCGTGCGGAGATTGGGAGGCGTATCGAGAATCACATAATCGTAGTCTTTCTCGAGTTTTTTCAGTTCTTTACGGAGTATGAGCTCCTTCCCGGTCCTCTGCCATTCGTCTATGGCTTCAAATTCCAGGACGGAGGGTATGGCGTGTATGTTTTCGCTGACTGGAAAGATGGTCTGTTTGAAGAGCTTCTCTCCTTTTAGCCCCTCAAGAACTGTCTTGCCCGCTATCTTCTCCAGGTCATCGAAAAAGAATGATGTCATGGCATTCTGGCTGTCAAGATCGATCATGAGGACACGGCCGGTTTCGGCAAGCATGAGGCCTGTTACCAGGGCTGATGTTGTTTTGGAGACGCCCCCCTTTTTTGATGCGAAGCATATTGTTTTCATACCATTGCCCCCTTGCCGTTTTTACGGGCGGGGAGTTTTACTTCGTTCTTTACCCATTTATCCAGGAGCTGGATTGTTGCGTCAGAAAAAGTAAGGTCGCAGTCGATAGCCTTCTTCTTTGCCTCTTTTATTATTGTCTCGGCCTTATCGTCCCTGAGACTGATGATTGTCTTTGCCATACAAAACCTCTTTATATAAAGATGTTTTTATGTATGGATATATAGATATATTTGTCAAGAAAATAATGAGACATAATACTATTCAATCATCCAGGAAGAGACGAGAGAAGAACAGAAGGGATGTGTTTGAAAGCAAGAGTTATCAATTTATGAAATTGAATCATTTCCTAAGTTTTCTTTATCGAGAGATTTGTCAATCTCCCAAATTTTTTGATTAAGGTCAGTCGTTATTGATAAAGCCGCATTAATAGCTTTTTTAGAATCCATGCCAACATTATCCCTGAGCGATTTAAGATCGCCTTCAAACTGATCTAATTTTTTCAAAAGGCTTTGAACTAATTCAAAATTTGTCATAAATATATCCTCACTAAAAGCTTAATAAGTATATATAATTATCATCTTATATGCAATCATAAATTAATTGAATTATCAGCTGCCGTGATGCAACAGATCCGATTTCCATCCTTCCCCGGCAGTATGATCGCTATGACAGGCTCGGCGTTATCGCATGGACCACACAGGGCCTTGAACTTCACCTCTTCCGGCGGGCGGGAGTTTACTGTGTAAGCAACAGAATCATTCCGGATTAATAAGTGAGCGCTGTAGCTGAACCCCCTTACCAACCCCCGGGGATCAGCGGAAGCGCATAGACTGAATAACGGTTTAAAGAGAAGTACAGGCAGCAATGAACGCTCAGGGGTTAAAACAAAAAATTTTGCCGGAAGGGATGCCGGGGGGAATGCATGAGTTGCCCGGTAGCCTTCCGGAGGAAGGGTGCAACAGGTCCGGGAACTAAGAATAGTTTTAGAAGATAAGGGTATGGGAGAAACAGAAGAGCAGGAATCGGGATAAATTGGAGCTGTTGAGCCCTGAGACCGGTAGGCGGAGGGCAGCTGCAGCTGAATGATAATTAACAATAAACATACAGGATAGTTTAAGCGGCTTCCCTGGAGGTAAAATTTTACAAATTACGGGCGGGAGGGGGAGCGTGGTGGCCTTTAAGTACCATGAATGAAAACACTAAATGAAAAATCGTGAGTGTGGAGCCGTTCAGCTCTGCTGATTGGCGCAGCTCCTGCCCCTTTCGCAGGAGGTGTGACAAAGGCGGAACCTGGTATTATTATGCAGATCAATGGTATCTAACAGAGTTTCGATAGATTGAAGCAATAAGTCATCTGACACATGAATAATGAACCTGATAACTTCGAAACCTGACAGTGAAGATTCAAGAATATAGTTCTCCCATTTCTTCAAGACACCAGTGTTATTGGAAACAGCTAGATCATCTTCCAGTCTGTAATAAGAAAAAGAAGTTAACGCAACGAAGTTAAGATAAAAATCAGTGGTAAGCTGAATTATCTCTTCGCTACCTCTTTGTAACCAGACGCCTTTATTTATTTTTAAAAAATGCACGAGTTAAAACCTTGCAATAGAGCTTAATTTTTTAAAGAGGGCTGTCAAGAAATATTTACCAAAATAGAGCCCTATAACAATAGCTCTTTGGAAAATTTTGTATCCCACCATGCCTACTGCGGCAGCAGGTGGCAGATATGAACCGGATAAATGAAAAACTGCGAGTGTGAAGTTATTCCGCTCTGCTGATTGTCAAACCACCTGCCTTTTTTGTAGGAGGTGTGACAAAGGCGGTACGGGGTAGCAGCATAGGAAAAAAATGACAGGAAAAGATAAGATTTTTGTAATTAATAATTGATGGGGTAAAAGTTGATTAAATGCAACTGTATTAAATAAATGAAGAAGTTATATGAAAGCGGAGCTTGACTAATACGGTACTACTGTAGAAAAGCGGGCGACCTGCCTGCCTTTTTTGTGTTACTTTCGACCCCGCTTACGCGGGGTAGAAAATTGTTAAATAGTTAAATTGTTAAAAAGCCCGGACAGCCAGAACCCCATAAGTGACGGACTTATTGCCGTAGCTCTGGAGGCCATCGTAGAAACTCTGGTGCCACGCGTAGTAATCATCGATCTCCGACGAACTCCAATAGTAGTCAACGGCGAAACCGCCAACTCCGGTTAAGTATAAATTTTCATACATCAGACTAAGCTCATCTTTCGACGGCAGAAACCAGTCACTTTTACCACCGCCACGATAATCAGCTGCAAGCTTTGCAGCAATACCTGACTGGCCACAGCTTTTTATTATTGCCGCAGTATTTGCTTTACCAGTACCAATTGCTGTTCCTTTCGCACCGGGTATTGATTTTTCATAACAACCCCATTCTGCTCTTCCCTGATCCTCGGGTGCTGCCTCGAGGTATCGCCAACCATTAGAATATTCCCCTTTATCGTAGAAAATCCACCCGCCTGCAGGGCCCCGGTCTCCTATTTTGTAGGCACTACCAGGCTTCACCGCTGTTTCATCTACAGCCTCATCCTTACTGTACATGTAAACGCTCATCCCTTTGCTTAAATCTGAATATTTCCCCCTGCCTTTAATTTTACATTTTGCAACTGTCTGCATCGGGAATGTTACTTCAAGGGTTACCTTACCAGCCTCTGTCTCTACCTGGAGAAGGTCACCCATTTTAAGTACAGTGCCGCTCTTTACATTTACTATTATCTCTTTCTTCCCGGAATTTATTTCACCTGTCTTGCCTATGTAATTTTCATCAACCGACATCAATACTGCCGCTGATGCAGCAATAATCATACATACCGCAGCCGGTATAAGTATTCGTTTCATGCAATGCCCCTTATGACTTTAAATAGATTTATTTAACAGATGTTATATTGCAGGTGTTTTTATTACTTTATGTCAAGAATTTACTATTAAAAAACTGATTGCGGCCTGAAAGGCCTCACACTGCCTTGCGGCCAACCTTTTGGGAACATTAAATTACTCAATTTTTATGTCCATATAATATAAGATTATGCCGACATAAAAGGCAGAGGGCTTTAATATGGGCAAACTTACCACAAACAAAGATCATCTGGTCCGTCAGGTTGACCAACTGCTTAACTCAAAGAGTCTGGAAAACCTTAACGCTGAGGAACTGCAGTACATTACCCGGCAGCTGCTTGTTGACCGCCTGAAAGATGAACTCAAGGTTGAGCTTAAGAAATCGAATGTTGATGTTGAGAGCCTGCTGGACCGCTGGATTGGCACTTTTGATTCTGATGCTACGCGCGAAACCTACGGCAAAGGCCTTGAGATTTTCTTTAACTGGCTGGATATGCACAACAAGGATGTCTATAATCTTAACTCCATTGACATTGATGATTATGTGAATTATATAAAGAAGCAGTACCCCATGAACAACTCGGTCCGGGAGCGGATCGCAGCTGCTTCGAGCTTCTTCTCTTTTCTTGAGCGAAATGATATTATCACAAAGAACCATTTCAGGGGCTGCGCAAGGCCTCCAAAGCCTTTTGAAACAAAAGGGCCTGACGATGTACCCGGAGATGCTGAACTTGATATTATTTTTGGATCGCTTTACGAGGAGCTGGAGGCCTCGGGTAAAGGTTCTGAAGGTAAAAAACGCCAGGCACGGGTTTTAATCGGCGTACTTAGTGTTATTGTTCACCACGGTATTCGGTGTGGTGCCCTGCCCTCCTTTACCGTTGATAAAAACGGCAGGTACAGGGCTGAGAGCAAGGGTAAAGAGATCAGGGGGGCACTTGACATTGAGGTTACAGGGAGACTTAAGGAGCTGGGTTTTGACAGGGCGAAGCCGTTTAAAGAGATGAAGGTTAATTCGATACAGAAGAGCTTTGAAAGGTTCAATAAGCGACTTGTGCTTGAGGGGAAGCTGAAGACTGTTTATAGTCTGCATGATCTGAGGCATTATGCTGCGGTGAAGTTTTATTCAGAGGGCAAGGATATTATTGCTACACAGAGGTATCTGGGGCATAGTTCGGTTGCGGTGACGCAGGTGTACCTGGCGAGTCTGGGGAGTGAATAAGTTACTTGTAATAATTTTTAAATCTGTATAAAAGGGATTATACGCCAATTTTTTATAAAAATTTAATATTATAAACTGATTTTTATTCTTCCAAAAATTATTGAATACAAAATTTATTTTAGGAGATGATTTATGAATACTTGCATGAATTGTGGTTCGAAAAATATTATAAAAAACAAGGTTGATTCACGTTATCTTTATTATTGTTCTAAATGTAACATGCTAAAATATGATAAACGAAAAATAACTTCTGGGTCTATGTACTTATATGATAGTATAACTGAGGGAGTTGCATGTAATGGATCTCATAAAATTGAATGGGAATTATTAATAAATTCTATTTTTAAAAAAGAAAGAGAAGGCTTGTCTTCAATGCAGCAGTTAATTGAATGGGCTGGGAAAAATTATTTATCCTATGATTTTGATAATTATAATAAATTAGTTGAATTTAAACGAGCTAAACCAATTGTTCTCTTCCCACATCACAAAAATGAGCTGTTTAGTGAATATATTGCGATTCCAGGTATTGACTATTTAATTAGATTGTGTGCAATCGGAAGACAAAATGATTTTTCATTTCTTGCTTATATTGATAAAAAAAGACTTCCTTATCCTATTTATAATGCGCCAAAATCATTATCAGATACTTATACATGGGGTTATAATATTTATAAATCATATTTATTAAGCAATCCAAATGCATTAAAGGAAATACTTAAAAGAGCCGGATATTAAAATAAAAAATGCACATAACAAAGCTTATGCGAAATAGCCTTTTGATTCGGCCATCCGTGGCCTTACAATAATACGCATACGTTGTAGTAATGATACTAATATAAGGATTATAAACTATGAAATTAAATCAAATTGATTGGGGCGATGATAGTGCAGAAAAAGATAGATTTTTATTAAATTACTTTGTTGAATCTGAAAGTTTTAGAAGATTAACAAAAAAATCAAAATCACTTATCATAGGGCGAAAAGGTTCTGGAAAATCAGCTATTAGAAGAAAACTAGAAGAACACTTTTCAAAAGAAGAAGATACATATATTGTAAATTTATCGCCGAAATATACTTCAATAAGAAACATTCTTAACGATCAAGATATTACTAAGAACTATGGAGAAGAGATTTTTTTTCAACATACATGGTTAAGGCAAATAATGTTAGATTGTCTTTGTAAAGTAGGAGATGATTCAAAAGGAAAATACATAAAAGATAGTATTGAATTCGCAAGAAGTATTTCTATTCAACTTAATAGAACATCGAAAGATATAGTAGAAAACATTGTAGAAATACTTAATAAAATAAAAGTAAAGGCAGGAAAGCTCGGCGATCTTGGATTACAACTCGAACGTGAATTAAGAAATGTTGCAGATGTTGATTCTTTGGAATTTCATACAAAAAAATTATCAGATGATGGTGCTAAATTTGTTATACTAATAGATGATTTGGATTTAGGTTGGGATAATTCAGATACTGCGAATAATTTACTACTTGGTCTTCTCTCATCAATTAATTACTTAATGGCTTTATCTCAGAATATATATTGCTGTATTTTCCTACGTGAAGATGTTTATTCTATACTTATGAATAAAACCCAACATTCTGATAAATATAGAAATATAGAAAGGATTAGATGGCAAAAAGATAAATTATTAGAAATTTTGAATGAAAGGATTCAGTTTAATCGCAAGCAAAATAATCTTTCTTTAGCCGAACACCCATTTATCTCTGTATTTCCTGAAACAGTAGGGACGCATAATACTATTAATTGGTTAATTGATAAAACATTATCAAGACCAAGAGAGTTAATCCAATTTTCGAGATTTTATTCTGAAACTGTTGATGATGAATTTCCCAATGATCAAATGTTAAAAGAATGTGAGTATGCATACTCAATATGGAAATTAGATGATTTATGTAGTGAGTTTTCTAATCAATATCCTGGGTTAAATAATATTTTTTCATATTGGAAAACACAATTTTTTAGACAAAAGTATCACTTAAAAAAAGAAGATGTTGATAACATGCTATTTCAAGTGCTCGATGATGTGCATTTTGATGAACTGTGGTATAAACAAATTCAATCAGCTGCTGATACTGATAAGCTTCTTAATATTTTATATGAAATTGGATTTATCGGTGATTTTATTCAGGGTGGTGTCGGCGGTAATAAGATTGTATATTCGTTTAATGAATACCATAAGCCACGATTTACAGAAATGCAAATTCACCCATGTTTTAGAAAAGCTGTTAGTACTGTTGATAGAATGAAAAAAAAATAATAGTTCAAGCTCATCAACCATAGTTCGCTTGGATGAATTTTTTAATAGCGTTTACGTTATATATAAAAACTTATGCGCTTCACTCCATTGGAGTCGTGCGAGCTAATTCACAATTGTATCTGCTGGAAAACAAAACATTGTCAATATTTACCTAATATAAGACAATTAAAGGTATTCAATATTAAACGAGTACGGAAATAGACTATAAAAAAATTAAGGTGGATATAATGAAAAAGGCAATTTGTATTTTATTATGTATTACTGGTTTCAATTTATTAGCATTTACACAAGCTATTTCTGAAACAAATAATAACTCAATTACAATACAAGGCAATCTTTATTATTTTAAACCTTCATTAACTAAATCGTCACCTCAGCCTAAAATTGAAACTACAGGTCTGATTAGTCCTGGAAGCTGGTATGGTGAAAATGCAGCAAAAGCATGGGCAGCAATGTCTGACTGGGTGATAGAGCATTGTTTAGATGCAAATGAACCAGTGATTCCACAAGATGGAGAAATTGTCTATATTACTTCTGTTCATGTTTATAGAGGAAACACCAAAGCAAGTAATAAATATGCAATAGGAAGTACACGGCATATGGGAGAGGCATCAAGAGATGGAGTAACAATTTACTATTGGATAGTTGCAAAAGGTGACAAAATGGAGAATGGGCGTAGTGCATATCGTAGTTTTGCTTTTTAATAAAAGTACTTTAATTTTAAGACAACGCCATGCCTACTGCGCCAGCAGGTGGCATGACGGGGCAACCAGTACCGGCTAGAGCAAATCAAAAAATTCAGGAATCAAGCGGTGGCCGGTGTGATCCGGATGAAACCGAATAGCCCGATAATAAAAACCTTATAAGATCTTCATCCGGATTGCTGAGGCCTACGCGATTAAGAACATTCACAAGGCAATAATACCAGGACACGGATGTTAAATTCCGGATAAAGAAAGTTCAGGTTATACTGCAGCGGAGGTCGCAAGCGGGTGCGTGAACAATGGATTAAACTTTACAAACAGGTAAAACGCTACCACTGCGGGCGGAGCGGGTTCAGGTTACGAATTGCGGGAAAGTATGTGTTCCGGTGCAGGGGAGGTTAGCACTGCCGAGCGATGAAAGGTAAACCGAAAAGTCCGGGATAGGGGAAGACCCGAACTTACGATAAGGTGTATTATGTTCGCCGAGACCGGAAGCCAATTAACACAGCGAACGGAGGAAGAGTGAGCGGCCGGTGAAGCACGGACGCTGAACCGGGTGTTAATTGGCTGTAGGCGAGGGAACATTGCGAACTGGATGCAAGTTATGGAAAAGATATTAATAAGGGTACAATAAGTTTTTTTATATATTAAAATTTGAGCAATGCGGCATAATACCACCTTATCGGAAGTTCGGGGTAAACTTTCAGTTTCTGCTTCAGAGGGTTAATCGCGAGGCTGTGCGACCCGACTGTCGCAGATTCCGGAAAATTTTGAATCCTTCCTGGCGACCGGAGCGGACGACCCGTGGAAGATTTTTCCTGTTATATTGTTGAAGTCCACATTTATAAAAAGTGCAAAAGAATACTCAAAAGAATAATGCAATTTAAAATTATTCGACCTAATATTGACAATATAACATTTTAAATATACAATAGTAATAAGAAGTGCCCTGACAGAATGTTAACTGGTTTATAAATGATAAAAAAAAATGAACATCAGCCCATTTATAAATAAAAATTGTAAAGTTTATAATTCATCTTCCACACTTGAGGAGATAAAAGATGACCTTATTCTTTATTCATTTGTCGTAATTATGGATAAAGATAAGTATATAGGACTGTTGATAACAACCGATGTTTTTAACAGATGTCAGTTTTCTTTTATGGATTCTCTGCAGAAACATATCCGTGTTGAATTTGACAGTAACCTCACAGATACAATAAACCTGATGAAAAAAGAAAAAGTGCCGGTTCTCCCTGTTTTTAGAGATGGGAAATTTGAAGGAGTAGTAATTTATACTGATTTATTAAAAACCCGAGAATCATTATCAGAGAATATAACTTCTGATTTATGCCGGTTACAGGACATCAGTTTAATCAATGAACAGCAACAGGATGAAATTAATAAGCGCAAGCAGATTGAGGCTGAACTAATTGAAAGCGGGGAAAAATTAAAGGATGCCCAGAGACTTGGGCAGATGGGCCATTGGGCGTGGGATTTAAAAAAAGAAACACTTGAATGGTCAGATGAAATATTCAGAATATTCGGACTCGCACCTGCGACTTTTAGACCATCAGCTAAAGCTTTTGAAGCAACAATACATCCTGATGATTTGCAGACATTCCTTGAACAGAGAGAGACAATGCTCGATGAAAAACGTAGAGCTGTAATCAAACACCGGATAGTAAAGCCGAACGGTGAGATACGGCATGTTGAAGAGAGGGCAACGACTGTAACAGATATTGATGGCCAGGTTATACGGGTAATCGGTACAGTTCAGGATATTACAGATAGAATCATCTCTGAGAAAATAATATCGGATAAGAATTATCTGATAAATTCAATTATCAATAATATACCTGATTGCATTTATGTTAAAGATTTAAACGGAAATCATCTGCTGGTAAATAAGAGCTGTGAAAAAATTTCGAATAAACAATCTGCAGAAATAATAGGAGAAAATGATTCTTTTATTTTCCCTTCTGATGAAGCAGAAAAGCTTATGAATAATGATCGCAAAATCATTGAAAAAAAAATAATAAGCACATGCAAAGAGGTACTGACATTGCCTAACGGCGAGAAAGCAGTTTTTCTTTCAACGAAAGGACCGGTATTTGATTCAGATGGAAATGTTGCCGGTATTTTTGGTATTTCGCGTGATATAACAAAATTTGAATTTGCCGAAAAATCGCTTCATGAGAGTCAGGTTATATTTAAAACAGCTTTTGATATGCATGCCAGCCTTATGGCAATCACGACCATGGAAGACGGGAAATATATTGATGTGAACAATGCCTTCTGTTCAACACTGGGATTCAGCCAAGAAGAAGTAATAGGAAAAAGATCGGTTGAACTGAATATATGGACATCTCAAGGCGCACGTGAAGAAGTAATGAATCTTTTTAAAAAGCAGGGATATCTTTCAAATTATGAGGTCGAATACTTTGCTAAAAACATGGAAAAACGATACGGATTGTTTTCTATAGCTTCAATTAAAATTAACGATAATGCTCTCCTCATGACTTCCATGACAGATATCACTGAACAGAAAAAACTTGGGATAGAGCTTGAACATCACAGGAATCATCTTGAAAAAATTCTGGAAGCAAGGACAAAGGAATTATTTGAAAGTGAAAAACGGTACAGAGAAATAATAGATACAATTACTGATTATGTTTATCAGGTAAAAATTGACTCTGAAAACAATATACAAATATATCATACCGAAGCCTGCTTTACTGTTACAGGATATTATGCTGATGAATTTAATAATAACCATGAACTGTGGTTCAGTATTGTTTATGAGTCAGACCGGGAAGCTGTTGATACTTTTTTTAAAACGATTAATTTCGAGGTCGGCCCGAATAAAAAAATTGAACACCGCATTATACATAAAAATGGAAGCATCCGATGGATAAACAATACAATAATATTACACAGGAACGTTGATAGAAAAATCATCGGGTATGATGGTGTTATTAAAGACATCACCGAAAAGAAGCGATCTGAAAATGAAATAAAACGTCTTAATCAGCATATAATTAAACTGCAGGAGGAGGAGAGGCAGAAGGTCGCCCAGGACCTTCATGACAGCGTAGGGCAGACAATACTGGCTGCAAAAATCAATATCGAAGCATACATGCAGAATCCTGATCGTTTTAAAAACCAGATCGATGTTGGACTTTCGTTTTTAACTCAGGCAAGCAGCGAACTGAGAGAAATTTATACAGGCCTCTACCCTACAGTGCTGAATGATCTTGGACTTGAAATGGCTGTCAGATTATTAATCGCAAATTCAATTGAAACGACAGGTATCAGGGCAGAGATAGATATAGCATTGAATACTCACCTCTCACATGATATAAATGTCTGTTTATACCGGATTATTAAGGAGATCGTTTCAAATATATTAAAACATTCACAGGCCACGTTTATGTATTTAAGTTTATTATCAGAAAACAACCGGCTTAAACTTACAGTGAAAGACAATGGATCAGGGTTTAATCCGGATATATTATATGACAGAGCAGCAGGTTACGGCCTTGCAAATATTAAAAGCCGGATTGAAAGTTATAATGGTACATTTGCTATAGAAAAAAACGTTCCAACCGGGATAAATATATACATTACCCTTGAAATGCATACAGCTAATTAATCCGCCAAAAACTTAACAGCAATACAGGAACTTACAATTAATCCTTAATTCATACAAAATTAACCCTTTAGGGTTATAGACTATTTAATGAAAATTGAACTTGTTATAGTTATATAATGGAGTTCCAGCAACTCTATCTTTACAGGGTCAAAGGGGCTAAATTATGGGCAGCATACTAAAAGAAATAATGATTTTTGAAGATTCTGATGTTATACGGACATCATTAACTTATTATTTAAAAAAAATGGGATATATTATATATGAAGCTTCAAACTCTGAGTCTGCTTTAAAAACAATTCAGGAAAACGATATAGCTCTTTTTATTGTTAATATAGATACGCCTGATGAGGAGAGGATCAAATTTTTCAGTGCAATAAACAGTAACAAAGTCACACGAAATGTTCCCGTTATCATGATTTCCAGCGAATATAATTGCAATATAATTGAAGAATATGATAATACAGGAGTGAGGAGCTGGATGATAAATACTTTTGATGCGGTAAAGCTTTTTAGCACTATAAAGAATCTTATGACCATGTAATCTGCTGAATACTGAAAAAGATTATCGTCCTTGTTGTTTTATTTAAAGAGGTACAGGATGAACAAAACTAAAATTTATATCGCAGATGACCATGCCATACTGAGAGACGGATTGAAGCTTATTTTATCGCAGTATGACAATTTTATTATAGCAGGGGAGAGCAGCAACGGCATTCAGGCATTAGATGAGATTGAAAGAATAAAACCTGACATAGCTGTTCTGGATATCTCCATGCCGGGTATGACGGGAATTGAAGTGGGGCGACGGATAAAAAAATACAACAGCAGAATAAAAGTAATAATATTATCGAGACATGATAATGAGATATATATTCAGCAGGCACTAAAGAACAAAATTGATGGTTATATTCTTAAAGATTACGCTGCCGGTGAATTGTTAAGAGCCATCAATGATGTGTTAAATGGAGATATATATTTAAGTCCAAAAATAATCACCCAGATTGCATATAAAAAAGATCTCATCACAGATAATCATCCGTGCAAAACAGAAAGTGAAAATAATAATTTATCAAACAGAGAAAAGGAGATCTTGAAATTGATATGCGAGAACAATTCAAATAAACAGATTGCTTCCATGCTGAGAATATCAGAGCAGACTGTAAAAGCGCATCGTCATAATATCATGAAAAAACTGGATCTGCATAAAGCAACTGAACTGACAAAATATGCCATAAAGAATGAGATTATTGAAATCTGATATATATCAGCCTATGTATTATTAAAACAGCCGATTCCCGTCTTCGCGGGAATGACATAAGCTTCTTTTCAATCTGGCAGAGGGGAAGCATAACAGGCATATAATATGAAAACAAAAAAAACCACATTACTGGACAACTGGGGGAAAGGTTTACTGATTAGTATCATTTCAAAAGCTATCAGTTCTGATAAGTCATTTAACAATGATGATATTGAAAAACTGAAAGAGATCAAAAAGCAGCTTCAGCAAAAAGGAAATAATATCAGTTTAGATACATAATAAAAAACAATTATTCATATCATGAAAAAATTACAATGAAGGAGTCAGCATGAGCAGATTACTTATTGTTGAAGACGATACAAATCAGCGGGAGCTTTACGCAGAAGAGCTTATGGATTCAGGGTATGAAATTGAGCAGGCCTCCGACGGGAAGGAGGCGCTGGATTTAATCAGAAAACAGAGTTTTGATCTTGTAATAATGGATATCCGCATGGCTGAGATGGATGGGATTGAAACGCTTGGAAAAATTATATCCGGGCCAAAAAAGATACCAGTAATAATTTATACTGCTTATTCAAACTATAAAAGCAACTTCATAAGCTGGACTGCTGATGCATACCTGACAAAATCATCCAATCTTGATGAGTTGAAAGATAAGATAAAAAAATTATTACCGGTATAACACTATGTTGAAGAAATTTGGATATACTTAAATTTTGCACCAACCGGAAAGAAGAAGATAGATAGTTTTATCTGCAACAGAGTTTATTAATGAATCATAATGCTGATAAAATAACTGACAGGAATGCAATCAAAGAAATATTTGAAGAAAGATTGCCTTTGCTTGAAGTCTTTGTAAAAATAAAAGATGTAAGCTTGCCTGTTGAATCTTTTAAATATGAAAATGATTGTGTTACTATCAGCATTCATCAGCATGGAATAGTCACTGATAATGTCATAATTTATGCCCGCAATAATGAAACGATTATCGCCTCTCATGCCAGCCTGAAAATGAAAAAAGATGACAATACCTATGTTTTTGAACCAAGTGATGTTATTATTTTTGATGTTAACAGAAAAGAGGAGAGGTGTATTGTTGAAAACAGAAACATAAACACAGCAACAGCACCTATCTATATTTCAAATATCATATCAGATTTTTTAATTAATGAATCATTTACGGCTTCACGAAAGCGGGTTGATTTTATTAAAGAAGTTATAATGGAAAAGATCTCTCTTGATAATATTTTAATTAAAATAACACTCCTGAATGAATTACATAATGACGAACGGATGAAGTTCTTCATGACTGAAAGAAAATCGTATTTTTTTAAAAACCTGAAAGATGTTTCTGACAGTGAAAAATTAAAAACAGATCCCGACCTGAAACGTTATGCGCTTTCCATTTATCCCTCTGATCCGACTCTTGAGGATATGAAGATTATATCTGAAATATCAGTGCCGCTTCTTTATAAATTTATGCTCCCTTTCGGATATATTAAAGCTGTAAGCAAGTCAGAGCTGACAGACAATGATTTTACTGTAATCCGTAAATTCGGAATGTCAGTATCCACACTATTTACAAACGATAAGAGTCTGATTAAAAACTCTGATGAAAAAATTACAGTTATCGATTTATCTAATCATGGACTCGGTATAGTTTTTAAAGATAAACGGATGATAAAACATTTTAAGGATAACTGCCTTATTGTTTTTACTGTATTTCTCCCGGAAGAGAAGCAGGCGACAATGCTTTGCGTAGTGCGGAACATTTCATTAATCCGGAATTTTATCTACAGGGTAGGCTGTGAGATTCTTAACATCGAATCGATCGGTGAGGTTAATTATTCTGAATACCTTGAGAGGTTATGATCTTAACCTTTTCTATCTTAAAGGAACACGCATAACATACAACAATCTGATATCTCGTTATTATTAAAAAACGAAAAATAACCCTTAAAAACTGCAAAATTAACCCTTTCGGGTGATGCATAATATAGTGTATTTAATTTTTTTTTTTACTCAATATGGTATTAATAATTAGACCTGGTGCGAAACTGCGTCTCGCGCCCGCAGGGAAGCCCCTGCGGGAGGCTTTTAAGGGGCTTTGCCCCTTGCCCCATTTAAAAGAAACTGATTTGCAACAGGTCTTGTTATATTACGGAGGGGAGCATGTTAAATAAAGCTAAAACTTCTATCACAGATGACCACGCTGTTCATAGCGATAAATCAAAACTGATTTTAACATTGAATGATGTTTACCTGGCATCAGATACCTGTATTAGAAAACCTTCAGCGGGAAGTTTATATGAATAAACCTGATCGCTATCTGACTTTTAAACTTGATGAAAGATTTTTTGCCCTGCCGGTAACAGAGATAGAGCGGATTATTCATGCAGTAGAAATAACCTCTCTGCCGGATTCCTCGGATCTCGTCACCGGTGTGATCAATATGGAAGGTGAAACCATATGTGTAATTGATATCCGCAGTACTCTAAATATATCGAAACATGAGATTAGAACCAGCGACCGCTTTATCATTGTAAATACAGAGAGGAGACGTTTTGCCCTGATTGCTGATTCAATTGAGGATATTCTTAAAATTCAGGATGAAGACATTGTAAAAGCTGAAATGATATGGGAAGGACTGCCCAGAATTACAGGGACACTCAGGGTGGAGTGGGGTGTAATCCCGGTACTTAATATTGAGCAGTTTTTCTCTCAACAATTCGCTGAAAAAACCTGTGAAACAGATAATCCTTTCCCCGGAGAAAGCAGAGCATGAATTCCCGGTTTTCACAAAATGATCTTTTACGCGCGGCAGAGATTGTTGCTATAAGAACAGGTCTTCATTTTTCCGGAGAGAAGCTGAAAGACCTGGAGCGCGGCATCCTGTCTGCCGCTTCCGAGCTCGGTTTTTTGGTACCTAATGCCTGTTTTGATTGGCTGATGACAGATTCAATGTCACAGAGGGATATTGAAATTCTGGCAAGTTTTCTTACCATAGGGGAGACCTTTTTTTACCGTGACAGAAAGTGTTTTGATGCGTTCAGGGAAAAGATACTTCCGGAACTGATAAATTCAAGATCAAGAAAAGAGAAAGATATAAGAATCTGGAGTGCCGGGTGCTGTACAGGTGAAGAATCTTACACAATTGCAATCATTATTCGGGAGGCTATACAGGATATCTCCTGCTGGAATATTACCATACGCGCTACTGATGTAAACAGGCGTTTTCTGATAAAAGCCATGAATGGTGTATATTCAGACTGGTCATTCCGCGACACCCCATCAAATTTCAGGGAGCATTACTTCCGGTCAACAGGGGCGAGGCAATATGAAATTCTCCCTGAAATCCGTAAGATGGTAGACTTTTCCATGCTGAACCTTGCTGATAATATTTATCCCTCAGTTATTAATAATACGAATGCCGTTGATGTTATATTCTGCCGGAACGTGCTCATGTATTTTACAACTGAACAGGCAGTATGCGTTATCCGAAGGTTTTATAATTCAATGAGCGACAACGGTTATCTTATTGTAAGCCCCTCGGAAACATCCCAGGTACTCTTTTCACAGTTTGAGCCTGTTAACATTAATGGCATAATCTTCTACAGAAAAAGCGCAGCATCGCGATTAATAACAGACAGCGATAAAGATGATCTGCAGTCAGCTATATATGAAGCTATCACAACTTCTGATAAATGTGCAGATGAAAGCTATTTTGATATATACCCGGACCGGGCACCTGAAGAAACAGGTGATTCAAAAATTCTGGAAATCAGCAAGGATGTTATTAATGAAGAAGAGGGGGATTCTATATTAAAACCGGAGAAAGAATATGATGCAATGACTGAAGCTTTAACGCTCTTCAGCGCAGGCAACTACAGGGAAACCGTAAATATTCTGCTCCAATATATTGAACAGAACATTGAAGACGTTCCTGGGATTATTCTTCTATCGCGGGCTTACGCGAACATTGGTGAGCTTGCAGAGGCGCGGAGATGGTGTGAAAGGGCGATAAATAAGGAAAAATTAAACACGGAGTATTATCATCTACTGTCTGTGATTTTAATTGAACAGAATGAACCCGCACTTGCGGAAAACTATCTGCATAAAGCCCTATATTCTGATCCGGACTACGCACTCGCTCATTTTACACTTGGAAACCTTTTAAAGTCACAGGGGAGAGAGAAGGAGGCATGCAGGCATTTCAATAATACACTGATGGTTCTGTCAAAACAGAGTCCTGATAACCCGGTTCCAGGGGGGGACGGCATGACCGCAGGGAGCCTTGAAGAAATTGTACGGGTGTTTATCTGAAGGGGGATCAATGGAAAAGAGCAGCACAATTGAAAGAAAGAAACTGCCGGATGATGAGGCATCTGTTCTTAAAAGAAGGGCCCAGGCGCTTGCTGTAAAACGCCTGTCCAAAAAGAGTAAAGGGAAGATACTCTTTGTAGCTGAATTTCTTCTTGGAGAAGAGAGATACGGCATTGAGGTTTCACTTATGCAGGAGGTTTATCCTCTCCGCGAACTGACTCCTCTTCCGGGAATCCCCCCCTTTATCCTCGGGATTATTAATGTTAGAGGTAAGATTCTGCCTGTTATGAATATAAAGAAATTTTTTGACATACCGGAAAAGGGGATAACAGAGCTTAACAGGGTATTGATTGTTGCTAAAGGTAAGATGGTTACAGGCATCCTTGCAGATGAAGTGCTGGGAGTGAGGGGGATCAATCCTGATGAACTGCAGCCGCCCATGGCAACTCTGACCGGAATAAAAAGTGAATACCTGCGCGGTATTACCGCCGGACACCTAATTGTACTCGATATGGCAAGGATACTGGATGACCCTGATATTATCGTGAACAAGAATGCTTATCAAAGAAAAGAATAAATGATAGTACATCTTTGATGTTAAAATCAGAGAATACAGTCTTTCCGGAATAAAATGAGGAGGACGTTAATGAATAACATGGAAACATCAAAGGAATCCAGATTTCTGTATGGGTTGTTGACTATTCTTATAGCCGGCATACTCATCCCGGTTGGATGCCACTTTATTATCCATGCAGTCTGGATTGAATCGGTATGGAACCAGATTCCTCTGCATTCAACAATGGAAGCAGTAGGCGCAATTTCATTAATAATTCTTGCTGCACTATTACAGTCGTTACAAAAAGAGAATGAATCATCGCACTATGTGTGGATTGCAAGCGGACTTATGGGCATGGGATTACTGAATGCATTCCACGCGGCAGTTTTTCCGGGGAATCAGTTTGTATGGTTATACTGTATAGCAGCATTTCTGGGAGGTTTTTTCTTCTTTCTGGTCTGGCTCCCGGATGAGGTCGCGCGTAAACCATTTGCTATGTCTCTTCCCTTTATTACGTTAATCACTGCTGCTGTTATCGGGATTGTTTCAGTCACTTCTCCGGATTCTTTACCATTGATGATATTTGAAGGAAGATTTACATTGTTTGCGAAGTGGATGAATGTAATTGCCGGTATTTTATTTTCGTTAACAGCCGTATATTTTTTATTACGTTTTCAAAGGGGATTACTAATAGAAGATGTTATTCTGGCTGTATTGTGTGCACTTTTTGGATCTGCCGCGGTCATGTTTCCTTTATCAACGGCATGGAGCCCCGACTGGTGGTTGTGGCATCTTATGCGTATGTCGGCCTGCCTCCTCTCGGTTATATATGTGTTTTCAGCTTTTCGAAAAATCAACTCTTTAACCCTGCGTATAGCAGAGCGTGAACAGGCGCGTACTGTTCTTGAGGGTGTCCTTACACAGGTGAGCGAGACAGTAAATGTATTAAGCTCAGCATCAACTGAAATCCTTACATCTACAACCCAGATTGCTGCTGCTGCATTAGAAACAGCCACAGCAATTACACAGACAACGTCTACGGTGGAAGAGGTGCGGCAGACAGCGCAGCTTGCGAATCAGAAGGCTCTTAATGTTCAGGAATCTTCCAGAAATGTTACAGAGTCAGTGCAAAAAGGGAGTAATTCTGTGATGGAAACAATAGAAGGGATGGAACACATCCGGCAGCAGATGCTTACTATCGCAGATATAGTAATGAACTTAAGCGAGCAGAGCCAGACAATCGGTGAAATTACATCGACGGTGAATGATATCGCAGATCAATCAAATCTTCTGGCGGTGAATGCAGCGATTGAAGCCGTTAAGGCCGGGGAACAGGGACTCGGTTTCTCTGTAGTTGCCCAGGAAATCAGAAATCTTTCCGAACAATCAAAACAGGCAACATTACAGATACGAACTATATTAAATGCGGTACAAAAAGGGGTGAATAAAGCAGTTCTGGCTACCGAACAGGGGACTAAGGCGGTAGACACAGGAAGCATACAGGCGAAACAAAGCGGAGAGGCTATAATGCTTCTTTCGGAAAGCATAAATGAAGCTATGAAGGCAACTGTACAAATAGCAGCTTCAAGTCAGCAGCAATTGGCAGGAATGGACCAGATAGCTCCGGCAATGGAGAGCATTCAACAGGCCATGGCCCTGAATGCTTCAGGCGCCGGACAGACGCAGAATGCGGCACAAAACCTGCACGATCTGGGGCAGAGGCTTAAAGTGCTTGTGGAGAAATTCCAGGTTTAAGGAATTAAAATAAAAAACTATATTTACTGGAGATAGCAATGAAATGGTTATCAGTCAGCAGCACAAGGGGTAAACTGCTCACAGGATTCGGTCTGATTATAGTGATGCTTGTTATTCTGATATCTGTAACGTATATAAATCTCTCTTCGCTTGCGGAATCTCAGGATCTGATCCATAAAAAGAACCTTGTGAAAGTTGTCAGTCTTTTTGAACTTCGTTCTGATCAGAACGCGATAAGAGCGAGAATACTTGAGAAGATGATTTCGAATAACAGCAATCAGAAAAAAATAATTGATGCTGATATTGAACAGAGATCCAGAGAAATTGATAATGCGATAAAGAGAGTTGCTGAACTTGAAACCGGAAACGCTGAAACGATGAAGATCGTAGAAGAAACTCAGGGACTTATAAATGAATACGGGGAGGGACGTAAACAGCAGAATTCACTGATAGAAAGGGGGAGGATGATTGAGGCTGAAGCCCTTGGAAGCGGAATCCAGAGTGAACGGTATGAAAAGATCAGAAAAGTTACAACCGGCCTTAGCGATCTCGCGGTATCTGAAATTCAAAGCCTTGCATCTGGTGCATCAGAAAGAGCGCAGTTTACACTGTTTCTTGTCCTGATTCTGGGAGCAGTAATAGCTGTTATATCTGTACTTATCTTCTGGAACATTATTTCCAGCCTGCGCAGCGTAACCCGCGATATAAGTGAAGGTATAGGCGTACTCAGCTCATCCGCAAGCGAGATCGTCACAACAACTACCCAGGTTGCAGCCAGCGCTTCTGAAACTGCCACGGCAGTTACAGAAACCACAACTACAGTAGAAGAGGTGAGACAGACAGCTCAGCTCTCGGCGCAGAAGGCGCGGGCTGTTCAGGATACAGCACAGAAGGCGACACAGGCAGTTCAGGGGGGGAAGGAGGCGGTGGCACAGACTATTGAGGGGATGGAAAAGATCCGTCAGCAGGTTTCATCTATCGCTGACATAGTTGTAAATTTGAGCGAGCAGAGTCAGACTATCGGGGAAATAACAGCTACTGTGAGTGACATAGCTGACCAGTCGAACTTACTCGCTGTTAACGCAGCCATAGAGGCAGTTAAGGCAGGGGAGCAGGGGCTCGGCTTTTCGGTTGTGGCACAGGAGATCAAGAGCCTGGCTGAGCAGTCAAAGCAGGCTACAGCACAGGTGCGGGGAATATTAAGCGACATACAGAAGGCCGTGAACCAGGCTGTAATGGCTACTGAGCAGGGGACAAAGGCTGTGGAGGCCGGGAGCGTTCTTGCTGAAAAGGGTGGTAAGACAATAGAGCTCCTTGCTGAGAGCGTTAATGAGGCCGCTCAGGCTGCCACGCAGATCGCTGCCTCAAGTCAGCAGCAGCTTGCAGGGATGGACCAGATAGCCCCGTCAATGGAGAACATCAAGCAGGCAATGTCGCAGAACGTGGCGAGTACTGAGCAGTCGCAGAAGGCGGCACAGAACCTGCACGATCTGGGGCAGAGGCTTAAAGTGCTTGTGGAAAAATTCCAGGTTTAAGGTGCCACAATGGAGAGGAGACAGGAAGAGTTTCTTAAAAAGCTCCTTGAGGAGTTTAAAGTTGAAGCTGCCGAACACAGGCAGGCCATTGTTGACGGTCTGATGGCCCTTGACGGAAATCCTGAACCGGAAAAAACGAAAGAGACTATTGAAGCCGTGTTCAGGGAGGTGCACAGTCTTAAAGGGGCAGCGCGATCTGTCACCCTTTCTGATATTGAACGTCTCTGCCAGGCGGCGGAGAGTGTTTTTTCGCTCCTCAAGCGTGGAGAAGTCGGGCTTGCACCTGAGCTTGTTGACCTGCTTCATGCGTACGTAAATATGCTTGATCTTCTTCTCGTGCGCTCCGGGGAACCACTCTCTTCTGAAGAAACGGGGGAATTGTCAGCCGTAATACACCGGATACAGAAAGTATCAAAAGGTGAGGAGCCGGAACCTGTACCGGTAATACCGTTAAGCCATACAGCAGAAGCTGCGGCCGGAAACGAAACAGTACGTATCACAATTTCAAAGCTGACCGATCTTTTCCTACAGGCTGAGGAACTTATCACAACAAAACTTAAAGGGGTCAACTACGTAACAGAGCTGCGTGATATACACTCACGTGTGGGACTCGTCAGGAAATCCGGATGGGATGATACCACTCTGAAAAATATTGAAAGCGATATTCAGGGGCTCTATGGTAAAATGGAGCAGGAATTCCGCACCCTGGGGCGTGTACTTGACGGGCTGCTTTCTGATATGAAAAAAAGCCTGATGTTCCCTGTATCATCGGTTCTGGACTTAATGCCGAAGCTTGTGAGGGACCTTGCCCGCGACAGCGGCAAATCGGTTTCACTTGCTGTCCGGGGGGGGGAGATTGAAATAGACAGGCGCATACTGGAAGAGATCAAAGACCCCCTGATACACATGATACGGAACAGCATCGATTACGGCATTGAAACGCCGGATGTGCGCACAGGAAAGGGGAAAAATCCATGCGGCACCATTACTATAGATGTAAAGAGGAAGGACAGCCGGAATGTGAAGATCGCTGTTTCAGATGACGGCGCGGGAGTCGACAGAGAGAGGGTCATAGCCGCAGCTGTTAAGGGGGGGATTATTTCGTCCGGGGATGCGGAAAATCTTTCAGATAACGACGTGTTAAACCTTCTTTTCAGGTCTGGATTATCAACAAGCCCGATAATAACTGATATTTCGGGTAGGGGGATAGGCCTTGCCATTGTCCAGGAAAAAGCCGAGAAGCTGGGGGGAGCTGTCTCCGTTGAGTCCGTACCGGATCAGGGAACCATTTTCAGATATACCCTGCCGCTTACCCAGGCAGCGTTCCGGGGCGTAATGGTGCGTACAGCAGAACAGACATTTATTATACCGATTCAGAGTGTTGAAAGTGTTATCCGCATAAAAACATCTGATATTGAAACCGTGGAGAACAGGAACACCATATCCCTGAATGGTGAAATAATACCCATTCTATCTCTTGGTGATGTTCTTGGTATTCACGGTAACCAGGTCCGCGGAGATCCCCCTGAGCTTAAACCTGTAGTGGTGCTTGCATATGCCCGCAGGCGCATAGCTTTTTTTGCTGATGAGGTGCTGGGTGAGCAGGAGGGGATTATAAAAAATCTCGGGCCGCTGCTGCAGGGTGTAAAGAATATAGCCGGCGCCACTGTGTCGGGTACGAGCGAGGTGATTCCGTTACTTGATGTGGCGGATCTGATGGATACCGCCATTAATTTCAATGCAGGGGAGTATACATCTGAGCTTTCAGATGAAACCGGAATTATTAAACATACAATTCTGGTCGCAGAGGATTCTGTAACGGCACGTTCACTGCTGAAGAACATCCTTGAATCAGCGGGCTACACTGTAAAAACTGCTATTGACGGAATTGATGCCTTTACAACTCTCCACAGCGGCGGAATTGATCTCCTGGTTTCTGATGTTGATATGCCCCGTATGAACGGCTTTGATCTTACCGCAAAGATAAGAAGCGACAGCCGCCTTACTGCGCTCCCTGTTGTGCTGGTAACAGCCCTTGATTCAAGGGAGGATCGGGAGAAGGGGATCGATGCGGGAGCTAACGCGTATATTGTAAAAAGCAGTTTTGACCAGAGTAACCTTATTGAAGTTGTGAATAGATTATTATGAATAAATTCCGGAAGGGGGATTGATACTGTGATAAAGATACTTATAGTTGAAGATACGCCTGTTATCCGGAAGTATATTGAATTTATTTTTGAATCCGTACCTGGGATGGAGGTGATAGGAACAGCAGCCAACGGGGAGGAGGCTATTGAGTTTCTTAAGCACCGTATCCCTGATGTGATAACCATGGATATACATATGCCGAAGATGGACGGATTTGAGGCTACCCGCTATATAATGGAAACAACACCACTCCCTATTGTTATTGTAAGCGGAAGTACGGATCCCTCTGAGGTTGCAGTGACATTTAAAGCGGTTGAGGCAGGGGCTGTGGGGATAACGCTTCGCCCTCCGGGGATAGGTCACCCGGATCATGAGTCAGAGGCAAAAAAGCTTGTTGAACTGGTACGGCTCTTGTCTGAGGTGAAAGTTGTCCGTCGCAGGGGGGGAAACGGCGCTGCTTTGAAATCAATGCCGGATGGAGCAATTTCAAATGGAACAGCGGATACCGGAATTATTAAAAATGGAATAGATATTATAGCGATTGGAGCTTCCACAGGGGGGCCGCCGGTTATTAAGTCAATCCTTGAAAAACTCCCTGCCGGATATGGCGCACCGGTGCTTGTTGTCCAGCATATCGCGCGTGGTTTTACAGAAGGATTCGCAGAGTGGCTTAATTCCTCATCAAAGCTCTCTGTATGTGTAGCGAAACACGGGGAGCCCGCTTTACCGGGGAGAGTTTATATAGCTCCTGATGATCTGCATATGGGTATTTCGCCCGATGGGATATTAAGCATGAGGGGGAGCGATCCGGAGCACGGGCTCCGCCCGTCCGTTTCTTATCTTTTCCGTTCAGCGGCTGAATCATTCGGCCCCCGTGCGGCAGGGGTGATACTTACAGGAATGGGGAGTGACGGGGCAGATGCGCTTCTGCTGATGCGACAGCGGGGAGGTGTAACAATCGCGCAGGACGCGGAAAGTTCAGTGGTTCATGGGATGCCCGGTGAAGCTATAAAGCTTAATGCTGCAATGTACGTTCTTGCCCCGGAGATGATTGCGGCAGCCATTGGAAAACTTGTTACATCAAACCGGAGGGATCTGCAATGACCGGAACGGATGAGAAGACAAAAAGAGGGAGGGAGATACTTATTGTAGAGGACAGCAAGGTACAGGCTGCCACCCTTAAACACCTTCTTGAGGAGAACGGTTACACAGCTATGACAGCGGGGAACGCGTCTGAAGCAATTGATATTCTATACAATGAGGTATTTACACTTATAATCAGCGATATTAATATGCCGGGGATGGACGGGTATGAATTCTGCTTAAAGCTTAAATCAAATGAAAAATACAGGGATATCCCTGTAATCCTCCTCACCTCTCTCTCAGACCCTACTGATATTATACGCGGCCTTCAGTCAGGCGCTGATAATTTTATTACCAAGCCATATGATGATGAATATCTCCTGACCCGGATTGAACATCTCCTGATTAACAGGGAGCTTCGAAAGTTCGGTAAAGGGGGGATTGCCCTTGAGTTAGTTTTCAGGGGGGAGAAATACAGTATTAATTCAGACAGGCAACAGATCCTTGACCTTCTTATTTCAGTTTTTGAAACAGCAATAGACAAAAATGAAAAGCTCCTGAAGACCCAGGCCTCGCAGTATGAGATGATTGAACTTATGGCTGAAAAGAACATTGCCCTGCTGGAAGCGCAGGAGGAGCTTCAGAAAATTATGGAGCACCTGAAGGTTGAGAAACAAAAACTGGCGGAGGAGAAGGAGAGGATTAATGCAATAATAAGGTCAACTGCTGATGGTATTATAGTGACAGATGTGGCTCAACGGGTAATCATGATGAACCGGACAGCCGAGGAGTTTCTCGGGTTAAGATTTGCCGAAATTGCCAATCAATGTATAGACTGCGTGATTAACGAAGATTCAATAAAAGAAAAAATCAGTTTTATTCTGAACAAGATGAAAAACGAATACAATTTCGATTTTAAAATTAATGAGGGTGATAAAAATCTTGAGAAGATAATACATGGCAAGACCTCGCTTATAGTTGACCGGGATGAAAACAGGCTCGGCACTGTCACAGTACTTTCTGACGTGACAAAAGAGAGACAGATTGACATTATGAAAACCGAATTTCTATCCACTGCCGCGCATGAGCTCCGCACGCCCCTTACCTCCATACAGGGTTTTTCTGAAATACTCCTCACAAGGGGGAATTTATCCCCTGAGGAGAGGAATAAATACCTCGCATATATCAATAAACAGGCCGTTAAGCTCGCGCTTATTGTAAACGACCTTCTCGATGTGGCACGCATTGAATCCGGGCAGGGATTTGTAATAAACAAAAAAATCTGTGACATGAAAACATGCATAGAAGAGGTTGTGCCTCATTTTACCGGTATATCATCAAAACATAAAATCCGGACTACTTTTAACGACAAAAATATCCTGTGCCTCGCGGACTGTGACAAGATAGGGCAGATACTGAAAAATCTTGTAAGCAATTCCATCAAGTATTCACCGCAGGGGGGGGAGATACATATCTCTGCTGAGATAAAAGGGGATTTCTGCCAGATATCAGTGAGGGACCAGGGGATTGGAATGACACCTGAACAGATTGAAAAAGTTTTTTCAAAATTCTACAGGGTAGATGCTTCAGACTCAGCGCCAGAAGGTACAGGGCTTGGCATGACTATTGTTAAATATCTCGTGGAGGCCCACGGGGGGAGAGTCCGGATTGAAAGCGAATACGGCGCATGGACTGAGGCAGCCTTTACAATACCGTTACATGATATTGATAAAAATAACGTATAATCACGGATTAAAAAAATCTGCGGAAGGGGGACGATGTGAAAAAAATACTGATTATAGATGACCAGCTTGAGGTAAGGGAGCTTGTTGAGGTAACACTCCGGATCGATGAATACACAATACTACAGGCATCAAGCGGAGAGGAAGCTGTAAGGATTGCAGAAATGGAAAAGCCGGACCTGATATTTATGGATGTGATGATGCCGGGAGGTATTGACGGATTTGAAGCTACAAAGCGGATCAAGAACAACCCTGAAACAAAAAACTGTCACATAGTGATACTCTCTGCCAAGGGGCAGCAGATAGACCGGGAGAGGGGGAGAGCTGCCGGCGCGGATGATTATTTTGTAAAACCTTTCAGCCCCCTTGAGCTTATAACAAAAGTTGAAGAGATTATGGGATAAACCTGCATATGAGCGGCGACAGAGAAAAAAAGAACATTACCGCAAAAATCCTCGTTGTGGAGGACAGCCAGGTGCAGGCTGAAGCTTTGAAGCACATCCTTGAAGAAAACGGATATACCGTGTCTCTGGCATATAACGGAATGGAGGGGGTGGGAAAGCTTGATAATAGCAGCTTTTCACTTATAATCAGCGACATAATGATGCCTGTGATGGACGGGTATGAGTTCTGTTCAAAGGTTAAATCTGATGGAAGATACAGGGATATCCCTGTTATGCTCCTTACTGAACTTTCAGACCCGGAGGATATAATAAAGGGGCTCCAGTGCGGCGCTGATAATTTTTTAACAAAGCCCTACAGTGATGAAAACCTTCTTAAAAGAATAAAGCACCTCATGATTAATCGTGAGCTCCGGAAGAATGGAAGCGGAGAGCTTGCGATGGGGATTTTTTTCAGGGGTGAAAACTACATCATCAATTCTGATAAACAGCAGATCCTTGACCTGCTGATATCTGTCTTTGAAACAGCAATAGAAAAAAACAGGGAACTGGTTATTTCCCATGATTCCCAGCAGACACTTATTGAGATGCTTACCGCTAAAAATGATGAACTTGCCAGGTCTTATACTGAACTTGAAGAGATAAGAAATACCCTTGATGAGCGCGTCATGTCACGGACAGCGGACAGGGACAAACAGATAGCCAGGCACCTTATGACAATAGAAGCCCTCCGACTGAGTGAAGAAAAATACAGGATGCTCACAGAGCGGATGACAGACATACTCTGGACAATTGATAATAATCTTAACCTCACATACATAAGCCCCGCAGTTGAGAAAATACTCGGTTTTACACCTGAAGAGAGGATGCTTCAGACAATTGATGATATGCTTACGCCTGAATCTTCAGCGCTTGTTCAGAGAATTTTAAAGGATGAATCTGAAAAAGAGGAAAGGGGCGCTGATCCAGGCCGTATTTTTTCTCCCGAGCTCTCCCTCTACCATAAAAACGGCACAGTAAGGATATTTGAAAACTCCATAACATTTATACGTGACAGAGAAGGGAAGCCGGCGGGATTCCAGGGAATGTCAAGGGATATAACAGAACCTAAAGAGATGGCAAAGCTTCTGTGCGACAGGGAGGAGAGGTTTAAGTCAATTCTTGAAGCTTTAAATGACTGGGTATGGGAGGTGGACTGCAGTGGACATTATACATATTCAAGCCCACGGAGTTCATCTCTTCTCGGCTATGATCCGGATGAGATAATAGGGAAAACCCCTTTTGACCTGATGCTGCCGGATGAGGCTGCCAGGGTGAAAATTTTATTCGGCGGGACCGCAGCAGAAGCAAGACCGTTTAACGGACTTGAGAATAAAAATATCAGAAAAAACGGAGAAATAATAGTGCTGGAGACAAGCGGTTCACCTTTCTTCGGTGAGAACGGGGAGCTGCTCGGCTACCGCGGAGTTGACCGTGATATCACAAAACGTAAAGAATTTGAAAGTATAATAGAAAAATCTACACTGCGGGAAAGCACTCTAAACAGAATTTGCCAGATATTTCTCACTCTGCAGGACGAGTCAGTTTATAAAGAGGTGCTGAATGTCATACTGAATATAAGCGGCAGCAGGGATGGTTTTTTTGGATATATAGATGAAAAGAATGTTCTGATTATTGCATCATTCCTTGGTGAAATTATGAATGAATGCCTGATTGAAAATAAAACCTATTTTTTCCCACCTGATACCTGGGGAGAGAGTATGTGGGGGAGGGCTATCAGGGAGAAAAAAATTTTATTTTCGAATACTTCTCTATCCGGATTACCTGAAAATCATACAAAGATTTATAATAATATATCTATTCCTGTGATCAGCAGGGAGAAGGTGATTGGAATTATCAATATTTCAAACCGTGAAACTGATTATACCGATGATACAGTCAGTCTTATAGAAGAAATTGCACTGTTTATATCCCCTGTTCTGAACGCAAGGATAGAGAGAGACAGGAAGGAGACCGAACGTCAGCAGTATGAAGATGAACTGTTAAAACATCAGCTTCACCTGGAAGAGCTTGTCACTGCAAGAACAGGGGATCTCGTGAATGAACGTGACAGGATAGATGCCATAATAAAGTCTGTGTCTGATGGTATAATTGTAACAGATATGCAGCAGAGGGTCATCCTTATGAACCATTCAGCAGAGGAGCTTCTTGGTATCTGCTTTCAAAGTGTGCAGAACCAGCCGATAAGCCTTATTATACATGAAGAGACTCTCCGCGAAAAGCTGAAACACGTTATGGACCGTTTGAAAACCGAATACGAATTTGATTTTACCCTCCATAAAGATAATAACGGCTCAGACAGGATCATGCACGGAAAGACTTCAGTTATTGTTGGCAGAGATGAAAATAAACAGGGGACTGTCACTATTCTGTCTGACGTGACAAATCTAAGGGAGATCGACAGGATGAAGAGTGAGTTTTTATCCACAGCAGCCCATGAACTCCGCACACCGCTTACTTCCATTCAGGGCTTTTCGGAAATCCTTTTAACAAGAGAGAACCTTGATGAAAATGAACGGAAAAAATATCTCAGCTATATAAACAGGCAGGCCGTGAAGCTTGCTAAAATTGTAGGGGATCTCCTTGATGTCGCGCGCATTGAATCAGGGAAGGGTTTTACAATCAACAGGGAGAACTGTTCGCTGGAAAAACTCTTCTCGGATGTTGTTCCGTACTTTGAAAATCTGAGCCTTAAGCAGAGGTTTGAAGTATGCCTGCCGGGTAAACCTGTTTCTTTTTTTGCAGACATAAACCTCATGGAGCAGGTTATGAAGAATCTTCTTTCCAATGCCATAAAGTATTCACCTGGAGGTGGGATTATAAAAATTTCAGGGGATGAGGATAACGGTTTTGTCAGTGTATCTGTTGAGGACCAGGGGATCGGGATGAAACCAGAACAGAAGGACAGAATATTTGAAAAATTCTACAGGGTAGATGCTTCAGATACTGCACCGGAAGGTACGGGGCTTGGCATGACAATTGTCAAATATATAGTCGAGAAGCATGGAGGAAAAATCTGGATAGATAGCGAGCTTGGGAAAGGGACAAAGGTGCATTTTACCATTCCGATTAAAGAATTTTACAACAGGGACTTACAATAATGAACGAAGATGAAAAAATACTGTTTGTTGATGATAACGTAAATTTGCTTGAAAGCATCAAGCGCAGTTTCCATGGCAGATTTAATATTTTTACAGCCGCTTCGGGGAACGATGGGCTTGATCTGCTTGATAGAGAGGGGCCTTTTACGCTTGTTGTTTCTGATTATAAAATGCCCGCAATGAACGGTGTGGAATTTCTCGAAAAGATACACGAAAAATACCCTGATACAATCAGGATGATGCTGACAGGGGAGGCGGATATATACGCGGTAATTGATGTTATAAACAAGAGCACCATTTTCAGGTTTATAAATAAGCCATGCCCTGTTTCAATTCTTGGTGAAATTTTAGAAAAGGGTCTTGAGCAGTACCGGCTTGTTAATATGGAAAAGAGAAAAAATGAAGAGATTGATACCGCGTATAAGCAGCTGCTCCAGTACGCGAAAGCGCTGAATGAAACTGTATCAAACCTGAAGAATAAAAACCGGGAACTGAATAATGCCTATTATGATACAATTAACAGGCTTGTTGTTGCTTCTGAATACAAGGATGAGGATACTCATGACCATATTGTAAGAATGAGCAGGTACAGCGCCCTCCTTGCTGAAAAAGCAGGCTTTTCAGGGGAGTTCGTTGAAAACATTCTCTTTGCGTCACCGATGCATGACATAGGGAAAATAGGTATCCCGGATACCATACTGATGAAACCGGGGAAGCTTGCTGATGATGAATTCAACAATATGAAAAAGCATACCATTATCGGTTCTAAAATACTTGAGAATTCAAAAGCTGAAATACTTAAACTCGCGGCGTCAATTGCATTAACTCATCATGAAAAGTGGAACGGGAAAGGATACCCATATGGAACATCGGGCGAAGAGATACCTGTTGCCGGGAGAATAGCAGCTATTGCTGACACCTTCGATGCCCTGACATCCAAACGCCCATATAAGGAAGCCTATCCGGTTGAGGTTGCGTATGATATTATAATAAAAGAAAAAGGGAGGCAGTTTGATCCTGATATTACAGATATTTTTATAGATAATTTTAATGATTTTATTACAATTAAAGAGGAGATATCAGCAGCCGGGCCTGATTCCGGTAATTTTGCCCCAAGTGAAAGGGATTGTGAATGAATAGAAATATTTTATATGACGCCGATATTTTAATATCTACCGGTAACCGGAGATGAATGAATATGAAGTAAAAAGCATACCCGGAGATCAAGAGCAGCTAAAAAAGTATGCCGAGGATCTGTCTGCTGTATATAGATCTGAAAAGAGAAAGAGGGAGGAACTTGAAGCTGCGAATGAACAGCTTGTAGAAGCCAGAAATGAACTGTTAAAAAGGGAGAAAGCCCTTGAAGAGAGCCGAGAGTGTTACCGTTCATTGGTTGAGAATCTCCCGGTTGGTGTTTTCAGATTTTATTTATCTGACCCGGAAAAACTTGTTTATGCCAACTCTGTACTGGCAAAGATAAATGATGATGCTATTGACAAATTAATGTCGCAGCCTGTTTCATCATTTTTTCCGGATAAAGATGAGCTGAATATGCTTGTTTTGAACACCATTAATGACGGTTCAATAAAGAACAGGCCGGCCCGTCTGAAAAGAACTGACGGAAAGCTGATATGGTGCTCAATATCAGCAATATGTCGTTATGATAAATCGGGTGAACCGGAGTGGATACAGGGAATTGTTGAGGATGTTTCAGAAAAAATTGAGAATGAAAAGAAGCTTCAGAGAATCAATGAGGAGTTTAATCTCCTGATATCTTCAATGGCAAGTGTTATTATCGGAGTGTCCATTAAAGACAGAATAACACACTGGAACCCTTACGCGGAAAAAATACTCGGTATTAAACCCTCTGATGCAATCGATAAAGTCTTTTGCGAATGCAATATAAAATGGGAATGGATACGTATATATGAATCTATATCAAAATGTATACTGGAAGACAGACTGATAAGACTTGATGACATTAAATATGAAAAACCGGACGGCAAACCAGGCATCCTTGGACTTACAGTAACACCCCTGAAGCATGAAAGTGATATTCTTGAAGGTTTTCTTATTCTGGGAAGAGACCTTACAGAGCAGAGATTCATGGAACAGCAGCTTATGCAGGGGAGCAAGCTTGAGGCAATCGGCCAGCTATCATCAGGTGTCGCTCATGAGATCAATACACCGCTGCAATATGTTGGAGATAATATAAGATTTATTACAAAGTCATTTGCTGTTCTGCTGAGTATCCTCGATTTATATCAGCGGGCATCTGCCAATTATAATGACCTGGAGTTTTTTTTAGAAAGGATAAGAGAGATCGAAGAAATCTCTGAAAAAGAGATGTTTTCTTTTATCCTCAAGGAACTTCCCGGAGCAATTGACCAGTCTCTTGAAGGGGTCGAGAAGGTATCATCTATAGTACAGTCAATGAAAGCTTTTTCACACCCCGGAATAGGACGGAAGGTGCCGGCGGACATAAACAGGTCAATTGAAAATACAGTGACAGTTTCCCGTAATGAATGGAAATATGACTGTGAACTTAAACTTGACCTTGATTATAATCTGCCCGAGATACCCTGTTATGAATCTGAACTTAACCAGGTAGTATTAAATCTTTTAGTAAATGCTGCTGACGCAATACATGAAAATATTGAGAAAGGTCATATTAAGAAGGGCGTGATTATTATAAATACTTCCAGAGAAGAGTATTATGCTGTTATTACTGTAAGTGATAACGGAGGCGGTATCCCGGAAAACATCAGAGATAAAATTTTTAATCCTTTTTTTACTACAAAAGAAGTGGGGAAAGGTACAGGGCAGGGATTGGCACTTTCGTTTTCAATAATACATGAGAAACATGGCGGCACACTGTCATATGAAACTAAAATGGGTGAGGGGACAACTTTTATAATAAAACTTCCCTTCGAGGATGATTAGATTATGGCTATATCAATTCTTTTTGTGGATGACGATCATTCTCTCCTTGAAGGGATAGGGAGGATTATTAAACTTGAGAGAAGAGATATTGCATTCTCTCTTGCTGTTTCTCCTCAAGAAGCTTTAAAGCTTCTTGGGGAGAAACACTTTGATGTTGTTGTTTCTGATCACCTTATGCAGGGGATGACAGGGCTAACTTTCCTGAACGTTGTAAGGTCTAAATATCCTGATATGAAGAGAGTTATGCTGTCAGCGCAGATACAGAATGATGTTTATAATGAAGCTGAAAAATTTGCTGATCTATATATTTCCAAGCCCTGTGACACAATGAATATTATTACCAGAATAGAAAAGCTTCTGAATAATGAGGGGTAAAAAGATGCATAAAATACTGTTTGTTGATGATGAAAGGAACATTCTCGAAGCCTACAAACGCACACTGATAAAGAATTTTGAAATTATAACAGCCGATTCCGGCTCTGCTGCTCTTGAAATAATTGAGAAAGATCATTTTTTTAAAGTAATAATAAGTGATTACAAGATGCCTAAGATGAACGGTGTTGAGCTGCTTGAAAAGGTAAGGGAGATATCCCCTGAAATGATCCAGATAATGCTCACAGGACAGGCGGATATGCAGGCAATAATTGATCTCATCAATAAAGGTAAAATATACCGTTTTCTTACCAAACCCTGTTCTCAGGAGGATATGCTGAAAAATATTAATGATGGCATACGACAATATGAACTTATTACAGCAGAAAAAGAACTCCTGGGAAAAACGCTGGGAGGAAGTATAAAAGTACTTACAGATCTTCTTGCGCTTGCGAAACCGCAGGCTTTTGAGAAAACTCAGCGGTTAAGAAACCTGGCAAGGATAATTACATCAAATCTGAATATTCAGAACATATGGCAGATTGAGATTGCTTCAATGCTGTCCCAGATTGGGTGCGTAACAATACCTGATGATATTCTGAAAAAAAAATACAGAGGACTTACTCTCTCTGATGATGAAAATGTAATGTTTTCATTTCACCCCTCAATCGGGGCTGATATGATAAAAGCAATACCCCGCATGGAGAAGGTTTCTGAAATCATACGGTACCAGGAGAAAAATTTTGACGGAAGCGGATTCCCTTTAGATGAAATAAAAGAGGAGCAGATTCCTGATGGAGCGCGTATCCTGAAGATTGTCCTTGATTATGACAGAATGATTTCAGGTGGAATCGAGAAAGAAAAGGCAATTCTTGATATGAAAAAAAAGAGCGGAGTTTATGATCCTGAACTCCTGGCTATTGCTGAAAAAAGCTTTTTACAGAAAGGGGATAAATCTCGTTCGTTTATGACAAAAGCTGTAACGATAGAACTACTTACTGAAGAGATGTACCTGGCTGAAGATGTTACGTCAGCATCTGGTAATATATTAGGAAGTAAGAACCAGAAGCTCACAGAGGCACTTATTACGACGCTTAAAAATTATGCACGAAACCATCAGCTCAAAGAGACAATCAGTATAATAACTTTAGGTGAGTAATATATAAACTAAGTACCTGTGTTCCCTGGGAGACAATCTCTTCCACGTCAGCGCCGGACCGCTCCAAATCCCGGATAGCCGTGCTTTTGACGTGTCGTTCAAAGGTGACAGCCCCACTCTGAACGACAATAGTGTCGCCGTTAACAACATACTTCTCAGCCACAGCGAAAGGCAGAGCCAAAAGAAGCAAAAAGCTTGGCAGAAAGAGACATATTTGGAGACACCCAGTTTTAAACTTACCCGATCAGAGGGTATAAATGCACCTGTCGAAGAGTGCGAGGAGAGCCGGATTTATAGGCCGGATACCCCTTAGGGTGAATAAAAACTATAAAAACTTTGACGGACAAACCGGGGTATGTCCATTCATATATCATGACAGGTACTTGCTGTTGTCCTCGATGTAACGGTCAACAGTGTAAAATCTATCATTGAAAAACCAGCGCTTGTCTTCTGTCTCGAAGAGGTTCAGCTGCTTGTTGTATTCAACGGCCGGAATAAACCAGCACCCTTCTTTTCTTGCCACGGCCTTCAGTGGTTGTGCCCTGTCCCCTTTAACCCCGCACAACGTGTTTGCCCTGTAAGTATTGGGTGCGTTTAGACGCATCACCCATTCCCTTTTATGCTTCCGGGGAAGGGGGGATGTTATTCCATGCGCATTGTATAGTATAGCCCTGAACTTCTCGACATCTTCATAAG
>Ga0116171_10000207_pt1 | contig 62313 bp, 44 predicted proteins | sample AD_JPNHW2_MetaG_FD_89798 | JGI IMG/M metagenome (GOLD analysis project Ga0116171, IMG submission 89798) | Active sludge microbial communities of municipal wastewater-treating anaerobic digesters from Japan - AD_JPNHW2_MetaG | ecosystem: Engineered > Bioreactor > Anaerobic > Digestate | place...
ATAAAAAAATATTCATTTGAATAATCAAACTTAAGTGTACCCGCTGACTTCTGTGTTTTTTCCGAATCACCGAGAGATACATAAGCCGATAGAGCGCTGTCTGACAGGGTGCCCGAATTCCTGGCTATGCTGGAATCCGAAAACACCATGCTGAGCCCGGCATCGGCGCTGAGTTTGCCGAAAAGAAAATTGTCGAATTTCTGCCTGTATAAAATAACAGGCGTATGAACAATGCTTCTCTTCTCCTCATCGTAACTGTTGCCCGATACATCAAGCTCCTTTTCATTGCCTGTTCCATTCGCTGTATATGAAACCGATATATCCGGAACCATGCCCCCGGTTGACCTGAACACGGAGTTAAGGGAAAGAAAATCCATGCTGTACGAACCCCGCCTCCCCTCTTCTACTGAGCTGTTAAGGCTGCCGGTTTCAGTACGCTCACGCGAATAGCTTATATCAGCAGTCCAGTTCGGGAGCACATTAGCAGAGGTAAATACCTCATGGCAGTCCTCGCTCATGTCCTTTGTTGTCATGTTAACGCTGTTGAATTCTGATGAATGTCCCTTGTACGTGTAGCGCACCTGCATGTCGGACAGGACAGGTACACCTGAACCGGTCCTTGCCAGGGGACGCGTCATTTTCAGTCTGCATTCATACCACTGTGCGTTACCCTCAAGGAGCTGCGGTTCGGACACATAGATTTCATTAAGCCAGAAACTCCCGGATGTACCTGCACCGTATACTACCACTTTAATGTACTTAATCCTTTTATAATCGGGGCTTCCCTGAACTGAGTACCTGTCAATATTACCGCCCGAATCACCGGTGAGCCGCAGGCTCTTCTCCTCCCAGACCTGGTTATACAAAGGAACAAACCGGTACTCCGCAAAGTCATAATCCGATGAACCGATAATTATTCCTATTGTACTGCCTGCAGGAAAGGTGCGCGCGTTTATCCACATGTTCATCGTGGCATAATTGCTGATATCAATGGTGCGCGAAAACGTCCTTGTGATCGAAACATCTGATCCTGAACTTATGTTGTATTCAACCTGCAGCGCGGTCTCGTTTGTATTGTCAAAATCATCCTCATCGCCGCCGTAAAGAGATTCATAAAGTCCGGGCTGCAGGCGCATGAATGAATTATCGTAATAGTCCGTATCATTAATACTGCTCACCAGCGTTACTTTCAGGAGGTCCGGGTCCTCTATAAGCGTTCCGTTTAGTGCAGGATTTTTCCACTTTGAAGTTACAAGTTTCAGGCTGTCGATAAAGAGTCTCCCTGAACTGCCGCTGTTCTGCCTTGCATAAAGCCTGAGCGATGAAACAGACCTGAGTGCCTCAACATCATCAGGAGCCAGGGTGCTGAAATCAACATACACCCGTATCTTCTGCCATGTGCCCGCAGATGCAGTAACAGTACCCAGGCTTATGTTCGCTACGCTTTCTGCAGTATCCAGGGTCCCGCTCGAATCAAGGTCTTCAGTGTTGAGCACACCGTCTCCTCCGGTTGAACTGTTCAAGCCCGGACCTGAACCGACTACTGTCGCATTATTCCCGTCGAATGAATAGCCCCTGTCTTCGGAATACCCCCTCGACGGGTCCGAGTCTATGAAACCGTTGCTGTTCTTATCCTCTTTGTCCAGTGCCCCGTCACCGTCGGAGTCCTCGTTGACCTTACCTGCGTCAAGGTAGAGATCAACCGAGCCTGAACCCTCCAGCCGAACCCAGACCTCGACGTACTGCATTCCTGTAAGGTCAACAGGCAATTCACTGAACTTCCTTGTGACGATAGACACGCATGTGCCGGAACTGAAATCATAGTCCATGACCAGTGAACGCTGTGACTCTGTGTCTGTTATGCTGTCGCGTACATGCCCCGCGGCTATATTATATGGTCCCGGTTTAACCGCATACGCAATGTCATAGGGGGTGAAGGATTCACCCTTGAGCGCTTCAGGGGATGAAGGATCGCGGTAGAACCTGTAATAAAGGAGGCCCCTGTCAGACTGCACAAGCGTACCAGGCATTGATGAAAGTACCCAGTCCTTCTCGGACATGGAGACTATGATTGTTTCATCCGATGATTCCATGTTGTCGATGAGCGCCATGCCGAATGTATTTATATCAGTGTAGCTCCCGGCATACTCGCCGTACGCGGCAAACTCAAAGGGCGCGGCTTTCATGTTTCCGCCTGTAAAGATGTTCCATATATCAGCAATTCTCTTCTCTGAAAGGTTCAGGGAAACGTCGGCCTCGTACAGCAGGGTCTGGTCTGACTCGGAACCGATTTCAGGAATGGTCTGTTTCTCACCGCCCCTTGATATGAGGAAGCTTCCGCCCAGTTTAATATCCCGGCTGAGCTGGTAATCCATCCTGACCCCGGCGATCAGATTATCAGATCCTTCGCCGAAAGGAAGGAACTCGTACTTGACCTCAATGTATGTGTCAGGCCCGATCAGTGGACTTGACGGATCTACAAAAGTAAGAAATCCTGTAAAGTAATCGACCCTGTACTTTGATGCGTTGAGCTCGCTGCCGTTGATCTTTACCCTTACGCTGTTTTCTATTATATTCCCGTTCTCCAGCTGGAAGCTCCTGGCCTCAGCCCTGTATGATGAGTCAATGGCATAGCGCGACCATACATAGAGGTCCTGCGCCCTGATCTCGGAATATATACGCGCGGCACGTTCCGGACTCAGAGTTGTCAGCAGCGGCCTGAAGGGTTCACGCGTATAAAAGCTGACCATCCCTTCAGTGGCATCAATTTTGTACCTTCCAAGTTCCGCAACTTCATCCTCCTCCATTGAACTGTTCTCATCATAGAACCCCAGCACTACAGAACCCGACACTAACTGCCTGGTCCCGAGGTAATAAACTGACCTTATCTCATAAGCATCAAGGTTGACCCTGCCGTCACCGTTTTTGTCAGACTCTCCCGGGTCAAATGACTGGTTCTGCACGGCAGTGTCCTCGTTGATCGTGGTGCCGTATTTTATGAATACACAGATTTTACCTGCAAAGTCTGTAGTGGTAAAGGCGCAGGGATCAAGGGTGCCGCCCGATCTATTATAAACCGCAAGTATGCGGGAATCGTCGGAAATCGATTTCAGTATATGAATAACACCGGTTGTGTAGTTTATTGAATAGTCAGTGCCGCTGACCATGCGGGTGTAGTAACCGCCGTCAGATGTGAGATGTATCGCGTTGTTATTGTTGTACTGGTTGCGGTCGTCAATGTAAAGGGCAAATCCGTCAGATGATATGTTCACAGTATATGGAATATAGTTCGCGGGATCTGCGGGCGCCGAAGTCATTGCAACGGTCGAGTATGCGGCTCCGCCGACAGGTGCTGATGAAACGTTGTCGTAACGGATAAAGGGCTCGAGCTGGTAATATGTCTTCCGTGTGTACTGGTACTCTGCGAGTTTAATGCTGCCGCTGCTTGTATTGCCCCTGAAATATTCAACAGCTGTTTCACCGCGCGCAACACTGCCGAATGCCTTGACCTGCAGTTTATTTTTTTTTACGGTGAAGTCTACCCCCATGGCCTTGGCTTCAGTGTTGTCATAAACAGCATATTTTGAATCGCTGAATTTTATGTCTATCTGTCCTGCATTTATTTCGCGAAGGATCTCTTCATCGGACACAGCCCTGTACTGCATCATGTAGATATTGTCTTCGCGCGAGCTGTCATGGTCTATAAATACCCTGATTCTTTCGCCCGCGCCCCCCTCCACATGCAGCTGTATAAGCTGTTCCGGGAAAAAACCCCGGCTGATCACCCTTGATTGTGGCGTGTCCTCATCATACTGCTTGTACTTGTCATCGGTGTATAATGAATCGCCGTAGCTGAAATTAAACTTAACAGCGCCGTATGTATCTATCTTTATATTTTCGTCCCTGTAAAGTCCGCCTTTGCCTTCAACTATATCCTTATATGACGGATCAATGACAAACTCTGACCAGTCCCCCTTCTCGTAATCCAGGGTACTGTAATCAGAGGATGTGTCCTGTGATGAATCAATACCATCACCCGATCCCGGTGAGTAAGAGATCTCTTTAAAGAGCCCTGAAATTTTTTCTGAATAGGAAGGAATCCCGCCGGACGCGGAGAAAAAAATACCGGTGAGCAGTACGCACGATGCGATTATGTGGACTGAATAATGTTTAAGCATCCTGCGGCCGGTCCGGTTGCATAATACATGCAGAGGTCATAACCTTCACAGCCGCAGCACTGTGGAATTGTTACCACATCCTGCTCATGTAAGGATATGGATTGATGGGTATGTTGCCCAGCCTGATCTCATAGTGGCAATGGTTACCTGTTGCATTGCCGGTCATACCGACATAGCCTATCTTATCACCCTTGTTTATCTGTTTCCCTTTATATACAGCTATATCGCTCATGTGGCCGTAAATCGTCTGGTAGCCGAACTTGTGCTGTACCCTCACACTTTTACCGTACCCGCCGCTGAAATCAGCAGAGACCACAACACCCGGTGCAGTCGCCCTGATCGTAGTACCCGCCGAGGCCGCAATGTCAATGCCGGTATGAAAATCCCTGCCGTGACCAAAGGGTGAACGCCTCCATCCGAACAGCGAGGATATGTGACCTGGATTCGGTATAATGGACGGCATGTCCTCGGTTACCTTGCTCCTGACATTTATAAAGTTTTTAATCGTCTTGATTGTACTCGTGGTGCTCAGAAGGTCGCGCTGAACATCCTTCATGGCAAATATCTCGTCGGGAATGATCCTCTTCTTCCTGTTCAGCTCGTCCAGTGTCTCCTGGTCATAATCGCTGCTTCCCCAGATATCGCCTGCGTCTTCAGTGTCAGCGGCCAGCTGGTAGAGGTCCTCAATCTCGGGCTTAATGTCATCCATGATATCGGTTATTTCATTGGTCAGTCTTTCATACCTGATAAGGTCAGCCCTGATGTCATTGTACGACATCAGAAGTTCCTGCTCCTTCTTTTTCATTTCCCTGTTTTTTATCACTGCATAAGATGAGGTAACAATACCTATCAGAAAAAGCGTGACGAAGAAAAGGATAATAAACTTGGATATCTGGAAATTGAATATTTTTTTCTCGTTATGGGGGATGAACATCACAGTCATCTTCTCGTGACCCTTCTCGAGAAACCGTTTCCAGGCCTTATCTCTTCTTTTCAGGAACATATTATAGTGTTCATAAAGCTTTCCTGAAATTTTACTCTGGTAGTTTTGTATCCTGAACTTCATAGTCTTCACTTGCTCTTTTTTATTACTGTATTTTTACTATCGGTACATCGGGATTAATTATAAACAGCCTGAATGCGCGTGCAAATCTAATATTGTATTTTTCGTTTGTATAATAGCATTTCACTATTAAATTAATCCTGTCATTGCGAACGCAGTGAAGCAATCTGTTCTGACAGGAATGTCTTTAATCTGATAAAATTAGTAGTTCCATAAACAGACTGCCACGGCATTTCATGCCTCGCAGTGACGTCAAGTGTACAAAACCAATCGTTAACTGCCTGAATTACCGAATATGAACAATTTTATCAATATATCTGATATTAGCAACTATTTTTCCCTGTTAAAAAACCCTGTCCATCACATCCCTGACGGTTTTAAGGCCTATATATTCCCCCTCAAAACCTGAGGATTTTACCCTGTCAAGGTCCCCCTGCGACATGTAGATCCTTTTAAAACCGGAATACCTGAATTCCTGCACCCTCTTCTCAACCTGTGACACTGGCCGGAGCTCGCCGCTGAGTGAAATTTCACCGATAAAACCTGCACCCTCATCAATGGGCTTCTCCTTGAGGCTGGAGGCAACAGCCATTGCAACTGCCAGGTCTGCGGCTGTCTCGTTGATGTTGAATCCGCCTGAAACATTAAGAAATATATCGAATGTGCTGAGTTTAAGGCCTGCGTGTTTTTCAAGCACGGCGCTTATGATAAGCAGCCTGTTAATGTCAAAACCGTCAGTCATCCTCCTGGGATTGGAAAAACTTGAAAATGTTACAAGGGACTGCACCTCGAAGAGGATTGTCCTGCTCCCCTCAATAGCCGCGGAGACCGCGTTCCCCGGAGAGACCGACCTGAACGGGTTCAGGAAAATCCTGTTCTTGTCCTTGACCTCGCGCAGCCCGGACTCGGTCATGCTGAACAGTCCCAGTTCATTTACCGAACCGTACCTGTTCTTGAAAGCGCGCAGCACCCTGAAATCGCGCGCAAAATCGCCCTCGAAGTAGAGTACCGTATCAACGATATGTTCCAGGAGCTTGGGCCCGGCAATGCTGCCGTCCTTTGTTATGTGCCCGATCAGCACCACGGGTATGTGGCTCTTTTTCGCGAAGTCTGCAAGCCGCGAAGCTGATTCACGTACCTGGCTCACCGAACCTGTGATGCCGGCAATGTCCGCGTTATATACTGTCTGTATGGAGTCGACTATAAGGCACCCGGGCTTCATTTTCCCGGCAAGGGCTATTATGTCCTCAACATCGTTGTCCACGGAAATGTGCATGCTCGAGAGATTTATACCCAGCCGCTCAGCCCGCTGCCTGATCTGAACGGGCGACTCTTCGCCGGATATATACAGTGAGCCCATCCTCTCGGATACCTGCAGCGCGAGGGTGGACTTGCCTATTCCCGGTTCGCCCCCCAGGAGTATGACAGAACCTGGAACAATTCCGCCGCCGCAAACAAGGTCAAACTCGCCGATCCCGGTCATCCTGCGCGACAGGTCCTTCATCTCGACTGAACTCAGGAGCACGGCCGAGGCCTGCGGCTTTTTGTGGTGCGGCTCTTCAGTCCTCTCGACTATTGTGTTCCATTCACCGCAGGCTTCGCACCTGCCGTTCCACTTGGAATAGTCAGCACCGCAGGCACTGCATACAAAATAGTTTTTCTTTCTGGCCATTACTGCTGCTTCTGCTTGAAGAAGAGTTTCGAGGGATCCTCCTCCAGCTTATTGAAGAGTGACTTGGCAGACTGCGAGGCGTCCTTGATGTTGTAGTAGACCTCTTCATCGGTCAGGAGCTTTCCAAGCGTGCCGCGTCCCTGTTCAAGCCGCTGGATAATCTTGTTAAGGCTGCTTGAGATTTCCGAGAGGTTCCGGATAGTGATAGTTATATCTTCTTTATTTTTTTCCGAAAGATCAGACATGTTATTAGTAAAACGGTTAAGGTCATCCATGAATATCTTGATCTGCTGGGAGAACAGGATAATCGATGCTTTCGCAGAAAGGACTGAACTGCGGATATCGAACCTGTTCTCTTTTGATATGTTATTCAGGTTTTCGACAAATTCTTTTGAATTGAGAAAAATATCGGCCAGAATCTCGCCGCCGTTCTTGTCCTGCATGAACCCCTGGAAGACGAGCATCATCTGGTCAAAGCTTGCCGGATCAATTCCATAGATCCGGTCGCCATCTTTAAGGAACTCGTCTGTGCCGGTCGAAGGGGGGACAAAGACGTTAACATACTTGCTGCCGATCATTCCCTGGGTAAAGATTGCGAATTTTGTCTCCTTGATCAGCCTGAACTTGTTGTCAATCCATACCGTAACTTCTGTCTTCTCGCCTGACTGCCGGATATCCGTGACCTGCCCGATCTTTATACCACCTGCAATATTCACAGGCGCACCTTCCTTGAGATCGTTCAGGAAACCGAAATATATACCAAGCTTATATCCTGACCGCGCAACACTTACCTGCGCTAGCAGGGCGATTATTGCAATAAAAAAGGTGAAACTGACAACTATCACAATACCGACTTTTGCCTCATTGTTAAGCCGCATCCGAACCTCCGGGAAACTTAACGCCCATTATACACACTGTATAATTTTTATCAAACAAAAATCGATAAAGTTCAGATAATTACCGGTGTTAAAAACTGTTCTGCCCCCGGCGGACTAAACCTGCTTGAGAACATGGTCATGCTGCCGCCGCCCCCGGAAGGGGCTTGAATACTTAACAGTCACTTGCAGATACTCACAGGGATGAACAGTATTGTTTTTGTGATATAAAAAAGTATAACCCAGCCCCTTCCGGGGGAAGCCGGTAAGAGTTGATTAACAGAATTATGTTCATCGGCTGGGGGCCTGATTTGCAGAAATTCCGGCAACTCCATAACTCTCTGAGGTAAATCTTTTCTCCGGCACCGGCTAATTTAAGTTGCTATTGCATGATTACGTTTTTATTATATATTTTATAATCACAGGATTCTGCTCCATTCATGAAGGAGGGCGTTTATGTCTGTCAGCTTTGTTTATATAACAGCCAGCTCAGTTGAAGAGGCCGAGATTATAGGCCGAAACCTTGTGTCGCGCAAACTCGCAGCGTGCGTTAATATCATAGACAGTATGAAGTCAATATACCACTGGGAGGGAAAAATCGAGACGGGCAATGAGGTTATACTTATTGCAAAAACAAAGGAGGCGCTTGTTGACGAACTGACCGAAAACGTCAAGGCGCTTCACAGCTATAAGTGCCCCTGTATTGTATCACTGAAGGTACAGGGCGGAAACACGGAGTTTCTCAAATGGATAGTCAATGAGACAAAATAGAGTTTTATAAATCCCCTGCAGGTATGAAATGCAGTTCTATAACACACTTATTATTTATTGACAAAGAGCCATGCAGTTTTATATGTTGAATTAATACCAATTTCGGAGGATGTTTCAGTGGGAATACAGTATAAGGCAAGAATAAAACGCAAAAGAGCCAAAAGAAGAATTAAACGAAAAAAGAAGGAACTCAAGGCTAAACTGGGTAAATAACAGGGGTACCAGGAATAAAGGTACCCTTTATTCTTTTATGACGCGGCCTGTTTCAACAGGCATTATGCGTCCGCCGTTCTCCAGAACAACGACAGCTTTTCTTTCACCCTCTGTATCCCGGGCGGTCAGATTTCCTGAAACAGGAAGCCAGTACCACTCCTGGTCATTTACACGCACATAAACCAGCACCTCGTTTTCATCCACGGATGTACCGTCAGGTGAAAGTCCGAATGCGATGTTCCCTTTAATTCCGGCTCTCTGCAGCATTGCCAGCGCAAGAAACGCTTTCTCAACAGGTGAGGCAACTTTAAGCCGCATAACAGACTCAGGCGTTCCGGGCAACAGCCCTGAACTTTCCGGATTGTCAAGCCCGCTGAAAACTTCACGTTTAATATAACCAAGCGCGGAAGCTGTATCGACATGTTCAGGGAACAGGAAGACTGTATTATCGGAGAACCGCCCCCTGATTGCCGCAAGCCCCGAGTACCATGATGCAAAATCTTCAGGCGTCCTGAACATGTTTATAATGACGAACAGAGTCTCATCCGGGGACCTGCTGAACATATCGTTCCAGGAGAAGATACTTTCGCTGATCCTTTCCCGTCCCCTCACAGGCTGATTGTTTATAAGCACGCCGGGTTTCCCGGTGCCGGTATACAGAATGTTAATCCTTATATCTTCAACAAATTCGTCCTTCATTATAGCAGGAATTCCGGCAGCTGTAAGTTCTATCCTGCCGCTGCTGTCAATGCAGCATGAATACTTTACAACAGCGTACCTGCAGTCACCGCAGTTTTTAATCTCTACACCGGTCCTCTTCCCGTCCCTGGACTCGGTGTATTCAGCGGGCTCAGTGAGATCATCATTCACCTTTAATGCATACAGCACCCTGGCATCTTTCATTGAGGGGAGAACATAACTGAACGATTCCCCTTTTCCCTTCTTTATAATCGCAGAGGGAATAAAATCCTCCACCTCTGTATAAACTTTTCCTGATTCAAAAAACCTTATATTTATCCTGCGCCTGATCCCGTTATTCCTGAACTCCTCCCGCACACCGGAATAACTCCCTGTGTAATAAATATTTGTCCCGGGATTTGAATTTTCATAAGCATCGATCATGTCCGATGCTTCACAGAAAATATCTTCAGATTCAAGGGACTTTGTCCAGTAGATAACCGGGTCAAGGCCTGATGCCTCGTCCGCACAGCCCAGCATGTAGAATATCCTGGCGTCACCGGTCTCGGCTGCTCCATGCACAAGCACCTTCCGCATCTCTTCGCGTTTGCCGGCAGCAGAATACATCTCTGCAACGGTAATGAATTTTTCAGGCGGGCTTTGTATAAACTTTTCAGCTTCAGTTACGGCCTTTTCATGATCACCCTTTACGCCGACTGCGTGGACATAATTCACAGCGAGATAAAAATCTGTATTAAAAGGATCCGAGGCGCCCATTGATTCGATAAATTTTTCCTTATCCCTTGTACTGTAGAAACGCGCAAGCCAGGCCTGCGTAATGTCAGATTCCGGGAAGGTGTTCCTGAATTTTTCAATGAGGTTAATGAATTCACTGTCCCTCTGCATTAAATCAAGAAGAGCTGTATACTCCCGGTATATAAAAAAGTTACGGGGATTCTTTTCGATCATCTCTTCGCAGAGATCAAGCGCCCCGTGGTAATCAGAATCCGCCACCAGTGCCCTGATTGAGGTAACAGCTTCACCCCCCTCTTCATATTTTTCATTTTTATAATCTATAAGAAGGTCCTCAACTGTGGCCGGTGTCCTCTTCACGTTTTCTGTAATCCTGAATCCGGGCAGATCCCCCTTCTCCCCTGCAACAAAAACAGAGGTAGAGGGAAGATCCCTGCCGTCAGCAGCAAACTTCAGCATAACCGTGTAGCCGCCTGAACCTGTGAGCCTGAACGCTGCGCCGAACCTGCCTGAAAGGTCACGGCACCTGCCGGAATCTTTGCCATTGATGAACACCCTGCATTCAGCATCCGAAAGAACAGCGATCCTGACACCGCTGTTCACCGCAAAAGAACATCTTGCATAGAGAACCCCGGCGTCACCCGATGCGGCCGAATACGGAAAGAATCCTGTACTCACCTGGGAAATTTTTTTAACCTTTATTTTCTTCCAGTCCGGCGATTCTTCCGGCTGGAAAGGGTAATCCATGTCTGCAGGGCCGTACCTCTTCCATGTGCCGGAAACCAGCCACTTATCAAGAAAAGCTCCTGAATCCTTTAAACGCTCCGGGTAGCCTGCCTCAATCACTGCCGCGGCGAGTATAAGCCATGATGCAGAACCTGCTGCACCTGCATCCTCCAGTTTTTTAAGTGCGGCATCAAGCAGCTTGAATACGTTGTTTCTGCCCGCTGCCGGTGCAAGTGAGACCAGCAGTTGTGTATATTCTTTAAGGTCAGGGGATACGGGATTATCCAGCACCAGTGAGGATACAGTTTCGAATTGTTTAAGGGAATCGCTCCAGTCATAAATACCGGTATTCTGCGCAGGAAGAGAACCTGGACCGTTCAGTATCAACAGAAAGAAAAAAATTCCGGCTACAGCCCTTCTCAAGATTCATCCTCCATAATAATTCTATCCCTCTCTTCTCATGTCTGTGTGACATGCCCAGGGTCCGCCTGAGCTACAGGTATGTATGACATTCATACATCATACCCTGCCTATTCTTTTCGGGGTCCGGGGCGAGCCGTGCTGACAGGATGTCAGCCTGTCGGCATAAAACACGATGTTTTAATAAAGCCGACCCGGAAAGCCCCCGCAGCGCCGCACTGAGCTTGTCGAAGCGGGGCTCCCTGCGTTCCAGGCATGCATGACCCTCATGCATCCTACCCCTTTTTATTCCCGGGGTCCGGGGCGAAGCCCCGGAAAGCCCCCCGCAGGGGCTCCCTGCGTTCCAGGTATGATGCATGACATTCATGCATCATACCTCACGGTATTCTATTTGACAAGCAGTATTATTAATGAATTATCGATCGCATGATTAGAATATACCCCCTGCACGAAAAAAAGTCACTCTATCCAATACTCGCATACTGGTCATTCAACAACTGGTACCTTGGAAGGGATGTGCCGTTCAGGTACGTGCTCCAGGAGTACAGGCACAGGTCTGATCCCGGGTCGCTCCCCTATTCCTTTGTCGCGTGCATGGACGACCTTCCTGTGGGCATGGTCTCTGTTAAATTCAATGACATGCTGAACAGGCCTGACCTGTCGCCGTGGCTCTCGGCGCTGTACGTAACCCCCGAATACAGGAACACGGGAATAGGAAAACTGCTGATCTCGGCAGTGCTGCAGGACTGCCAGGATAATGACATCAAAAGGATTTTCCTCTTCGTTGACCACAGGTACAGGGAGAGGCTTTCGGACTACTACTCGAAGCTGGGATGGGTTTATCTTGATGAGGAGAAGGATTCGGACGGTAACGCCACAAGGATATACTTTTACGAGACAGGGAACAGGCAGGTGCAGGGGGGAAGGTGAGGTGGCTGATGCCCTGTGTAGTATATCAATAAAATAATATTGACTTCAACTTGTTTCTGTACAATCTTCATTTACAATACAGGAGATACATTATATGATTCTTTATATGGACTTGTGCTGCTTTAACAGACCTTTTGATGATCAGCTACAGCAGAAAATATATCTTGAGACAGAAGCTAAATTATTTATACAAAAGAAAGTAAAGGACGGCGAATATGATCTTGTCTGGAGCTATATGCTTGACTATGAAAACTCAGTAAATCCCGATGAAGAAACCAGAAATTCTATCCAGAAATGGGAGAATGTTGCGATTAAAATAATACTAGAAAACCATTCTATCACTTCTATAGCAGCTGGTCTGATTAAATCAGGATTCGGCATTAAAGACTCGCTGCATATAGCCTGTGCAATTAATGCTCAGGCTCGCTATTTTATTACAGTTGATAAAGGAATTCTAAAAAAGAAAAACATGGCCGAAGAAATCATTATAATTAATCCTCTAGAGTTTATATCACAGGAGAATGAAATATGAAAACAGATAATATAATAAAACGTGAAGGCTTTGAAGCATTATTTGCAAAGCTTGATCTTGTGGAAGCAGAAAGATTTATAGCGCTTATTAAACGGGAAAACTTTGATTATACGGAGTGGCGAAAAAACCTCTGGGAAAATATGACGGTTGAAGAACTTTCTGCAAAGGCCATGAGTCATTACAGGAATAAGAAAAAGTGAGCTGATCGCTGCGGTACTACAGAACTCCGAGGATAACAGGATCAAAAGAATATTTCTCTTTGTGGACAGCAGGTGCAGGGGGGAAGGTGACCTCACTCCCTAACCCTCTTTCCATATGGAGAGAGGGAAGATTTAACATAAGATTGTTTGTAGTAATTAACCATCCATGATCTACCCAAAGAAACCCAGCAGAATATACCATCCCGCTGGGTTTATTATTTTATACTGGTTAGAAGATGGATATTATAATCTTAAACAGGTCTCTGAATATGGTAATTATTGTGGTCTGTTTCAGGCGAGCGTACCAACTCATATTAAGGTATTCCTTTCCGGCCTCAGTCAAAGGATACCCACCTTTATAATACCAATGCCCTGCGGCATTATCGGTATCTAATAAGCGGAATTGCAACGCATTCAACAAGCCCCGTGTAACCAGTTCATCAATTATCTTACCCACTTCATCTGGGATATTATGCTTTGGTTTACTCAGTGTATAATACCCCATAAATTGTTTCATTACTGTAATATGTTCTTTTCGTGTAGTCATAGATCGTTGGCCATTATTCAAACTCAATAGTACCGATCAAAGAACAATCTGAAACCCGTACTTTACCTATAGCAGTATTAACAACAATTCCACCAAAAGCATTCTTTCCCCGAAACTTAGTACCAACAGTCATAGTACCATCAGTATTCTTATTATACCTGGTTTCAATATGCTCATAACTGGAAGGATCATTCATAGTCTTCTTAATTGCCTTTTCAACTTCAAGACAAGAACCATCCCATTGTGAGAAACAGTTTGAAGCAGTATTATTCGTGGTAACTGGAGTACTGCTTGTGTTCCTATCATATAAATATCCTGCAAGAAGCAGAGCACCTATCAATATAGCAGCAACCATACCAGCAGTCATTTTCTTCTTTTCAGCGGGATCATCTGGGGCCGGTACCTGAGTATTGGGGGCTTTACAATAAGGACACTCTTTGGCCTTCTTGTAATAATCCTTACCGCACTTATCACATCTTGTAAAGCTTGGCAATGGTGGTTTCTTGAGTTCTTCTTTCTTAACCTTAAATCCACAATGAGGGCATGCTTCTAAAGTATCACTCATCTCCTTCTGACATTCGGAACATTTTATCAAAGCCATAGTAACCTCATATATTTTTATATAGTATAAATGACAATTGAAAATAATAGGGTTTAATTTGTATAGATTGTCAAGGGGAAAATGCTCTATTTTATAATAAAGATATTTTATATCGATAATGCTAAAAACAGTGAAAGTTTTAACAATAGTGATTCATTTTGTGAGGCTTACAGGCTACAAGCATTGGGTAATAACCTCCGTCAACTAGCCGTCAACTAGCCGTCGACTAGCCGTCGACAAGCCGTCGACAAGACATACGATTCCTCCTCGCTGACGCTCGTTCGAAATGACTAAAAGTATTGCATTGCCCTCCGGGGGATAGTGGGCTTATTTATGGTGATGATGCCCGTGGTGGTCATGTGTGTGACCATGGCTGTGCCCATGATCATGAGAATGCCCGTGGTCATCGCCGTGGCCGTGGCTGTGCGCCTCACCCTTCTTGTGCTGTATGCCGTGCTCTATGTGCTTTACCAGCGCGTCTGTATTCACTTTGCCCGTAGCCGAAACTTCAATTATCTCCGCGTCCCTGTTCAGGTCGCGAACCTGCTTTGTAAATATTGCTTTGTCAAAATTGGTAGATGAAATAATATCAATTTTATTCAGCACAAGCACATCGGCCTTGCTGAACATTATCGGGTACTTGTGAGGCTTGTCGTGTCCCTCGGAAACTGACACGACCATCATCACCTCGTCCTCTCCAAGGTAAAAGTCGGCCGGGCACACAAGGTTGCCCACGTTCTCTATGATCAGGCAGTCAACTTCATGCAGGTCAAAGTTCAGGATTGCCCTCTCGAGCATGGCAGCTTCAAGGTGGCACAGGCTGTGAGTGTTTATCTGGTGGACCTTGATGTCGAATCCCGCAAGCCTGTCTGCATCAGCTGTTCCCTGCATGTCCCCTTCAATGACAGCGATTTTATACTTTTTTGTAAGTTCAGGAATGACAGCTTCAAGGATACTTGTCTTTCCCGCGCCGGGCGCGCTCATTATGTTCAGGACAAAGATGCCGTGATCGTCCATGTTCTTCTTTATGTTCTCTGCCAGCATGTCGTTGCGCTGCAGAAGATCTTTTTCAAGTTCAACGTAATGCATATCATTCCTCCGGATTTTCTATATCAATTGATTCAACGTACATCCTGTCGCCAGAAACGATCCTGACCGCACCTGACCTGCAGCTTCCGCAAACAAAAACATAGTCGGCCATTACAGTATCCGCCCCGCAGGCCGAACAGTTCAGTATTGTCTTTTCCGACCTGATCACAATGGCAGCGTTCTCGAAGACAGAATCCTTCTTCGCAACCTCCATTGCAAACTCGAGCGCGTCAATCGAGACAGAGCTGAATTCACCCACTGCAATATTCACCGTGTTGACTTTTGTCGCTCCGTTCTGCTGCGCGGCATCCTCGACAATCTCCCTAACGCTCATTGCAAGACTCAGTTCATGCATTGTAAACTCCGTATACGGCCTGGCCGGCGGATATCCCTGCATCATTGGCAGGTATTTTCCTGTTAAAAAAGACATTTAAGCCTGCTGTTGCAAGCCTTTTTTCCATACCCGAGAGGATTAATCTGTTCTGGTAAACTCCCCCTGCAAGGAGCACATTTTGAAGTCCCGCAGTTGAACATACGCTCATCGCGATTCCTGCCATTGCCTCAATTATTGAATTATGAAACAGCCTTGCAAGGCAGGATTGATCGCGTCTGCCTGAAAGTAAAAGCAGCTCCCGGATTATTACTGCAGGGTCGCATGTGATTATTCCATCTTCCTCATTATAAACTGACGGAATAATATCTGCGCTTGAATCCTTAAGAGCAAGCATCTCAAGATATATCGCGGCCTCAGCCTCGTAGCTTACATTTTTATTAAATCCCAACAGCGCGCCCGCAGCGTCAAAGAGCCTCCCTGCACTTGAAGTAAGCGGAGAAAAATTCCTGTTATCCCTGATGCTGTACACCCCGGCAGCGGAACTCCCTGCCCATGAGCATTTATCCATGAACTCCCCTTCATCAAGGAATCCAGCAAGTATCCTCCATGGTTCCGCGATTGCCCTTTCACCGCCAGGAAGCGGAAAGTGTCCTATGTGCCCCCTGCGTTCGAACGCATGCAGGTTGCCCGTGATAACCTCGCCGCCCCACACTGTACCGTCGCAGCCGAAACCTGTTCCATCCATGATTATACCTAGAGCAGGGGAACTAAGCCCTGATTCGAACATGCATGAAAGGAAATGCGCGTAGTGATGCTGCACCTTTACCAGTTTAATACCGTTCTTCTTCGCATAACTCTCTGCAAACGATGTAGACTCATAATCAGGGTGCAGGTCTGATACAATTATTTCAGGCTGAATATCGTAGTATTCAAGCATCTCTGATACTGTTTCGGTAAAGTGGGTGAATGTTTCAGGCGTGCCCAGGTCTCCGATGTGGTTGCTGGTTACCAGCCTGTCCCCTGACACGACCGAGATATTGCTTTTAAGTTCAGCGCCCACTGCGAGTATGTTCTTCCCGGGAACGGGAAGTTGTACAGGAAAGGGCATGCGCCCCCGTCCCATGCGCACGTTGATTTCAGCGCCTTTGTATATCCATGAAATGCTGTCATCGGCGCGTTTAAGGATTCCGCGGTTGTGGGTAAGGAAGACGTCAACAATCCCCGCAAGTTCTTTCTTCGCTTTTATGTCGTCGATGATTAACGGGTCACCTGAAACATTTGCGCTGGTCATCACGAGCGGTACGCCGGTTGCATCAAGTATGTTCTGGTGCAGCGGGGTATAGGCGATCATGATTCCAAGGTAGCCGTTTCCGGGTGCGACAGAAGGGGCGATCGCGCAGTTATCTTTTTTCTTTGCCACTATGATCGGGGAGACTTTCGAATTCAGGCATATCTCCTCTGTCTCGTCAAGTTCAACGTATTCACGCGCCTGGGTGAGCGAAGCGAACATGACAGCAAAAGGTTTTGCGGGTCTTCTTTTTCTTTCGCGCAGGAGTGATACAGCCGTCTCATCCACTGCAGAACATGCAATGTGGTATCCGCCCAGACCCTTCAGTGCAGCAATCCCGCCGTTTTTCAGCACGCCTATTGTTTCATCAAACCCTGTTACATGCGGACCGCATTCAGGGCACGAGAATCCCTCTATGTGAAACCTCCTCTCCGCATGGTCATTATATTCCGCCATGCACCTGCTGCACATGGGGAACTCATCCATGGTCGTCCTTGACCGGTCATAGGGCATATCCTTCATGTACGTATACCTTGGGCCGCAGTTACCGCATGTAATAAAGCTGTACCTGTACCTGCGGTTTTGCGGATCATTGAACTCTGCCCTGCATTCAGGGCACATGGCAATGTCCGGGGGGATACTGAACCGCGTGGGACCTGTATCCCTGCTTTCAATGACCGCAAAATCATTCTCACCATGAACTGCATCAATATCGCAGCATGAAAAATCTGTAACAACGGCATTTGGAGGAATAAAGCTGCTGAAATCCCGGACAAATGCGTTCACCGCATCTTCAGTGCCCTGGACCGCCAGCTCGACAGAATCCCTTGTATTGAGGACAGTCCCGGAAAGTCCCATCGCATGAGCCTTTCTGGCCATTGCAGGCCTGAATCCCACACCCTGGACAATTCCCCGGACTGTAATTTTTTTTCTTATCATATCCTGAACCGAATGGATAATAGCTGTCACACCGGTGATTTTTGTAAATCATTTCTTTACCCTCCGGTGCGGGCATTATCCTGCTGTCAGCCTGTTTTATAGCCGTTATAAAGACAGGCCGCGGCTGGTACTATGCGCCCCCAGCCGGTAAATTTATCCCTGTTAATAATCTTTCAGCGGCTTCCCCCGGAGGGGGCTACTTAAATTTGATTCACCACATAAAAGCAGAACTGTACTACTCCGTGTCCTCCGCGCCTCCAGCGAAGCGGGTGGTAAACCCGTTAAGTAATTTAACCTCTCCCGGGGGTGGCGGATAAACAAACATGAAACACATACAGTTTTTCCGCCGGGGGTATGGAATAAGGTTACATAAAATTTTAATGGAAGTATGTATGACGGGAGATAAACTTAAAACTTCATGCTGAAGCCCTTCTCTATAAAGACCCTCATGCATGAATCAACAACAACCGGGTCAAAATGTGTTCCCCGGTTGCCCCTGAGTTCATCGAACGCCGCCTCTATGCCCAGTGCCGCCCTGTAGGGTCTGTGCGATGCCATTGCCTCGAGCACGTCAGCAACCGTAAGTATCCTTGCCTGGATCAGTATATCTTCCCCACTGATGCCGTTGGGGTACCCGGTCCCGTCAAATTTCTCGTGGTGCTGGAGTACTATATCCGAAATGGGCCAGGGGAAATCTATATTCTTAAGAATGTCAGATCCCATCTGTGAATGCATTTTTATAAGTTCAAATTCAATGTGGTTTATCCTGCCCGGCTTGTTAAGGATCTCTGCAGGTATTGCGATCTTTCCCAGGTCATGAATCTGTCCTGCTATATCAACGCTCTCGATTATATCCCTGCCAAGGTTCATCTCACGCGCAATCTCCTTGGCTATGTCCGCAACCCTTTTCTGGTGGCCCGCAGTATAGGGATCGCGCGTCTCTACGGTTTTTGAGATCGCTTCGACTATACCGTAAAGTACGCGCCTCAGCTTATCCATGCTCTCCTGGATCTTCCGGTCGTATTCCACCTGCTGCGTGATGTCCCTGATCACAATCACGGCGCCGCTTGTCCTCCCGTTCTCCTGCCGAAGAGGAGTTGAGGTAAAATCAACCGGTATACTTTTAGCTGCAGTTGTGATATAGTTGTTGAATTCTATATAATTCATTGACATGGGAAAGTACATTTCGCTTTTCTCGTGAGGGTCGCTCCCTATTTTAATCGCTTCATTGATACTTTTCCCCAGCATCGTATCCCTGCCTGACTCAAGGAGTGTCTCAGTAGAAGGATTAACATAGTCAATTATTCCTGACTCATTGACAACAACAACAGAATCCGCAATGGAATTAAGAATCGTTGTCATCCTGTTTTCATTATCGCGGATTTTTTTCTCCATCTCGTGACGGACAAGGGCCATCTCCATGGTTGCGCGCAGGTCCTTCTTGTCAAAGGGCTTGATTATGTAGCCGTAGGCATTCCCCTCCTTTGCTCTTTCAAGCGTGGAGTAATCAGATGACGAGGTTATGTATACAACCGGCAATGAGTGCTTCTTCATGATATTCTTTGCAGATTCAATGCCGTCGAGCTTACCTTCAAGGTTAATGTCCATCAGAACAAGGTCAGGTTCATTCAGGTCAATTTCACGCAGAGCCTCCTCGCCTGACGACAGGGCGGACGTGAGTGTATATCCGATATCGATGATATATTTCTGCAAAAGCCTTGATGTAATTCTGTCATCTTCAACAAGAAGAATTTTTTTCATCTGCAAATTCCCGGTAGCACGTTTTAAGGTATGATAAAACCCCTTTGTTTGCTCTATTATATAAACTTTATGCACAATTGCTTTATTGTCTACAATTTTTAATATAATACCTGTTTAACAAAAACGCCACTATAAAACCAAAATTCCGCAACCGGTTTCATGCTCTACCAGTTACACTAACATAACGATTTTTTTGTATAAATTATTGACTCAAATATCGCTTTTAAATAATATGCTTTTTTAATGGCAGACAGAATTTTTTATAAAAATTTCTGTATATCGGCCCCGACGCATAAACCGCAGGGCTCAAAATTTACCCGGTGTCGAATGATACTGTTCATTAATTTCTACGAAAATCGCTGGACATCCTTTTAACGGCCCGGTTTTCATTTAGTTGGATTATTTCAGGAGGCAGAAATGCATAGTTTGGGAATTAATATTGGTTCTTCCAGTATTAAATTCGTTCTTATGAACGGGGAGAGTATATCCCATTATAAAACAGTTGAACACGAGGGTGACTTTATCAACACCCTGAAAAATATTTTTAGCAGTATCGATATCCCTGCCGGTACCAGGATGCTGGTTACAGGAACCGAGGGGAGATACCTGATAAATGCCTACAATGTAATCGAATCGATCTGCGTTGAAGAGGCCCTGAAAGACCTGAGAATCGAGGCGAATGCTGTTGTATCCCTTGGCGGAGAAAACTTCCTTGTATACTCAATCAACAGCGAGGGAAGGATAATAACAAGTTTTTCAGGGAACAAGTGCGCATCCGGAACAGGCGAGTTCTTTAAACAGCAGCTCGGGCGCATGGACATGACCCTTGCTGACGTGACTGAAATACCTGAATCATCCAGGGTACATCATCTCTCTGCGCGCTGCTCCGTTTTTATGAAGAGCGACTGTACGCACAAGCTGAACAAGGGTGAAGCAACCAAATACGACATAGTTCTTTCACTCAGCGACGTCATGGCAACCAAGGTTGCAGACTTTCTTAAACGCGCCAAGATACGCGATGGCCGTGTATTACTCACTGGCGGGGTAACAAACAACCCGTACATTGTGCAATATATCCAGGAAAAACTCCCGGACATAAAAATAATCATACCGGAGCAGGCTACATACTTCGAGGCATACGGCGCAGCACTCCTTGCACAGAATTCAGGAAGCCCGGTTCCTGCAATAGAGGATTTATTTAAAACAGGCAGCTCGGGATTCGGCAAATACCCTTCACTGAAATCAGCCCTGGGCAAGGTAACATACATAGAACCGCTGCGTGCTAAAGTAAAAGCAGGGGGCGAGTACATACTGGGTATAGACGGCGGATCGACTACAACCAAGGTTGCGCTCATTGACATAGAGACAGATGAGATAGTTGCGGATTACTACGGCAGGACTCACGGTGACCCTGTAAACGCACTGAAGACATGTATCTCTGAAGTAAAAAAACAGGTGCAGGATCAGATAGGTGACGCGCCGATTACAATTTCAGTTGCGGCTACAACAGGTTCATCGCGCGAGATACTCGGCGTATTCATGGAAACAGGAGCTGTCTACAACGAGATCATTGCCCATGCAACGGGTACAACGTACTTTAAGTCAGACATTGACACAATCTTTGAAATCGGCGGCCAGGATGCCAAGTATGTCTACCTTAAAAACAAGGTACCCATTGACTACGCCATGAACGAGGCGTGTTCCGCAGGCACAGGCTCATTCCTTGAGGAGTCTGCAGCGGGCGACCTTAACATCGTGGATGTTCGGCAGATAGGCGACATAGCGCTCATGGCAGACGCGCCACTCAAGTTCGGTGAGCACTGCTCGGCATTCATCAATTCTGATATTCGCAAGGCTATACAGTACGGAGCATCAAGGGAAAATATTACAGCAGGGATAATTACATCCATAGTATCAAACTACCTGAACAGGGTTGTGGGAAACAGGTCAATCGGCCAAAGCATAGTACTACAGGGCGGCGTGGCAAAGAACAAGGCTGTCCCCCTTGCATTCGCAATGCTCCTTGACAAGGACATCACAGTTCCGCCAAGCCCTGAACTCCTGGGCGCTTTCGGTGTGGGAATCCTTGCAAAACAGAAACTCGCTGACGGTCTTCTTGAGAAAGGGTCTTTTAATTTTGACCAGATACTCGCAACAAAAATCGTCTACGAAAAAGAATTCACATGCCACGCCTGCGACAATCACTGCCCCATACGGGTGCTTAACGTAAATGAGCACAAGTACATGTTCGGCGGCCGGTGTAACAAGTACGCAAACTCAAGGAAGAAGAAGGTAATCGACGAAAATAAAATATTCAACTATATAGATACCCGCGAAGAGATGATGTTCGGAGAATTTTCTCCTGACCCTGCAGATTTTGTGCAGAAGAAGAATTATACAGTGGGCATACCTCGTGCATTCTCGGTTTATACCCTCTGGCCGTTTTACTCATGGTTCTTCCATTCACTTGGTATTAAAGTCCACCTGTCAGATGAAATTCTTCCCGAGGGTGTGGCAAAGGTTGAAAGCGCGTACTGCTTCCCGGCTGAGATAGCTCACGGCGCAGTGCAGTCCATAATAAATTCAGGTGATGATTTCATATTTATTCCTCACTTCAGGGATATGCCCAGTTACCAGGATGAGGTTCATGCGAACTTCTGCCCTATCACACAGAGCCTGCCCTATTATATAAAAAAGGCATTCACTGATTTACCGGATGAGAAAGTTCTTTCACCTATTGTCAGTTTTAAATACGGAACAGACAAGGCTCTTGAAGGATTCTTTGAGATGACGGGACCGCTTGGCGTATCCAGGAGTGAAATCGAAAAGGCTTTTAACATAGCATTTACAAAGCAGCATGACTTCTTTGTAAAATACAAAGAGATCGGCCTGGAAGCCCTTCAAAAAGCAAGGGAGTCTGATCATCCTGTAATAGCATTGCTCGGGCGTCCATATAACGCCTTCACACACGACGCGAATATGGGAATACCAAGAAAATTTGCAAGCCGCGGATATTCGGTCATTCCTTTCGACATGCTGCCGTTCGAGGAATCAAACATCTTCGACAACATGTACTGGTACTATGGCCAGCAGGACATGAGGGCGGCATCGTTCCTTAAAGATGAGGACAACATTTACATCACCTATATAAGCAACTTCTCGTGCGCGCCTGACTCGTTCATGCTGCACTACATAAAATGGATGATGGGGACCAAGCCGTTCCTTATACTTGAACTTGACTCACACTCCGCAGACGCTGGTATCGATACCCGTGTTGAAGCGTTCCTTGATATTATCGAAGGGTACAGGCTCAAGTACTCGGGAACAGACCAGGTCCGTTACGACAACGGGCTCAGGTTTATCAATAATGGTAATGAACCGATACATATTTTTGATTCAGCCAATAACAGGAAGATAGATATTTTTAACAACAGCCGCGTTAAACTTCTTCTGTCAAACATGGGAAGGCTATCATCAGAGCTGCTGGCCGCCGCCCTTAAAGGAACAGGCGTAAACGCAGAGGCCATGCCTCTGCCGGACATATACACGCTGCAGGCTGCAAGGAGCTACATGTCGGGTAAGGAATGTCTCCCTTCACAGCTTGTACTGGGCAGTGCGCTCAAGTACCTGCAGTCAGACAAATACAGGAAGGATGAAATATACCTGCTGTTTGTTCCAACCACGACTGGTCCGTGCCGTACAGGCCAGTACTTTATTTTTTATGAGAACCTGTTCAGGGACCTGCGTATGGAGAATGTCGCTGTAATCACCGTGGACTCTGAGAATTCATACAACGAACTTGGACCAACCTTTTCCATGAGTGCCTGGTGGGGACTTGTTATAGCAGACTACATGAAGGATATAAAGACATCGCTGCGCACATGTGCCGTTGATCCAGTAACAGCCATTGCCAAGTACGATGAACTCTGGCATGAACTCTCTGCAATTGCCGAAAAGGATATTACAAAGACAATCCCTGCGCTTAAACGCATCGCCGCAGAGATTTCACGAATCCCGCTGAAGCAGAAAATGAAAGACACGCCCAAGGTCCTTATAGTTGGTGAAATATACGTCCGCAGGGACGACTTCGCGGTTGATGAACTTGTCCGCATAATGAGCCGCAGGGGAATAATTGCAAAAGTTTCAGGAATTACGGAATGGATATACTACACGGACTTCACGCGTGAATACGAGATAATGAAGATGTACAACCTGCTTCCATGGTACAGGCGGTGGTTCTCGAAAGAGATGAAGCAACGCATGCTCTGGAGAATTGAACATATATGGAAACACGGTGTTGACAAAAAGGTAAAAAAAGCCCTTTCATCAACAAATCTGATACCGTCAGCTCCGCACAACATGGATGAAATCATGGGTAACGCGTATGAACATTTTGTAACCAGCGAACTCGATTCTGAAATATCCATCTCGAGCGGCGCAGCTTCCACAGCAATGATGCATGACTATTCGGGTGTAGTAAACATATCACCATTCGCATGTCTCATTGGACGTGTAATCGAGGGCCTCATTACTCCATGGAGCAGGGACAGAAACTTTCCCGTGATGTCAGTAGAGATTGACGGTGCGGTTCTCCCTCCCGGAATCGTGAACAAGCTTGAAATATTCATGCTCAATGTTCTCCGTTTCAGAAGGACACCTGACACGAATGATCTGATAGAACATGAAAATTCCACGGATACCTCGATGAGCAGAAAGATCATCAAGTAAAATAAAAGAGCCGGCAAACTGCCGGCTTTTTTATTAGCTCTGACCCTTACGGGGGTCAGAGCGTGATCAGAATTTCAGCTTAGGATACTACTGCTGATCCTCTTTATTCTCGTGCATGCTTTTTTTATAATCGTCAAGGTTCTTAAAAATCCTGGATTTGTCATCCTTGTACTTTTTCATAATACGGTCATAGGCCTCTTTATATTCCTGCTTGACCTTCTGTATTGCCTGGTAGTTCTTTTTCTGCTGTTCCATTACGGCATCACCTTTCTGTGACACTTTCTCAAGTTCCGTAAACTGCTCTGACCCCTCATAATCCTGCATCAGGTTCTCGGCGCTGAGTTTTGAAGCTTCATTCATGAGAATATCGTGTTCAATATCTTCCTCAGTCTCAGCAATTTTCATGCCTGCTTTTTCCAGGTCATCCTTGTTTGCTGCATTTTTTGTCCTGTCGCTCAGATCCTTCACATCTGTCTGACTCTTTTCGTTGTTTGCTTCAAGCTGGTCAAACTGCTCACTATATTTTCCGGCACGCTCATCAATTTCGCCGGCAACATCTTCGTTGGTATCAGTTTCCCATTCTTCAGAATTTAAAATTTTATCCTTAACGTCCGGGTTTTCACCGAGTTCAGCCTCTATGCTCTGACCCTCTTTTAGTTGAACTTCACCATAAGGATTATCAATATCAAGGCTTCCTTCGCTCAGGTTAACCATTGAATCGCCACCTTTACTTACTGACACCCCGAATTCAGTACCACGTACAGAACATACAGTCGTAGGAGTGTTTATCCTGTGTACACCCTTTTTCAGCTTACCAAACTTACCATTGATTGTACCTGCAATTATTGTAACATCCGATGAACCCTTGATATTTTTACTTCCAATTTGTACTACGGTATTTTCCTGTATTGTAATTTTGCTGTTGTCATCATACAGAACCTCGACAATGCCACCTTTGGCGGTTTTTATCATATCTCCGTCCTTAATTATATCCCCGGATTTGACAGCAGCGCTTTTACCATCCCTTGTAACAGTTGCCTGACCCAGGAAGAATGAAATCTTCATGGAAAATCCCAGAACCGGGAGCAGCATAAAAAATAGAACAAATGTTAACATATTTCTGTTTGATGTTTTCATATTAATATACCTCGATAAAATAATACAAAACGGCAAAGTATTGTCAAGTTTAAGTTTTTAGTGTTCTGTAAACAGCATTCAGGGTCAGAGCATACTTAATAAAAGTATGCTCTGACCCTCCTTAAAAAATTTAAATTTTATCCAATTTTTTTATTATTTTTCAAATTTCGCAACGTATTAATCATAAACAGTAACCGGAGTAAAATATGACAAGACCTCTGCGAAATAATGCACAAGGATGCACACATCACTGCTACACAATGTGTCACGCAAAAAAGTACCTGCTGCTGGGCCATTATGGAAAAAAATACTTCATCGAATCCATCAAAATGTGCCAGGAAAAATATAAATTTGAACTAATTGCTGCTGAAATTGTCGGGAACCATATTCACCTGGTAATCAGGACCCTTGCTGACAGGGAAACTATATCGCAAATAATGCAGTTTATCAAATCACGGATCGCCGAGAAATACAACAGGGCAAATATGACAAGCGGTGCATTCTGGAACGAGCGCTTCGGATCTAAGGTAATTGAAGAAACTGAAGATCCACGCCAGTATCTTCTATATCTTCTGTGGTACATAGGTTATAACCCGGTAAGAAAAAAAATTTCAAATGATCCCCGCAAAAACGAAATCGGGTTTATACGATGCTACCTTTCTTTGAATACTGAAATTGACATTAAAATCACACTTCATCATTATTTTAATGAACTTGGATCAACATTTGAAGAATGTATAAAAAAATTCCTATTCTATGAAGAGGCGTATCGTAAAAGACTCGCCATTTTATTTTAGATTCTAATATCCTGTCATGCTTGACATAAACCTTCAGATAGATAAACTCCATATATATTGATGGAAAGAATGCCTACTTTATGCCCGAATCTGACATAGTTGATATTATAATTATAGGCGCAGGACCTGCCGGACTCTTCTGCGCAATACACTGCTGCAAAGATAGAACCTGCCGTGTGCTTGTACTTGAAAAAATGAATGCTGCAGGCCGTAAACTTTTACTTTCAGGTTCAGGCAGCTGCAACATAACACATTCCGGAAAAATAAAAGACTTTGAACACAGGTACGGCAATAATGGCCGCTTTCTTCGTCACGCGTTTTCAGGATTCAGCAACATTGACATGGTTAATTATCTTAATAGTAACGGTATCCATACCATTGAAACCGAGAATGGTAAAATATTCCCTGGATCTATGAAAGCCCGGGAAATACTGGATCTTCTTATGAGTAAATGTACTGATCCGGGTGTGGAAATACTGTATGGCCATGCGGTGCAGAATGTTCAATGCAAAGGCGGGAAGTTCAGGGTCAGAGCATCCGACAGAATATTCGAATCCACATACTGCGTTATTACTACAGGTGGCTTATCTTATCCCGGTACTGGTTCATCCGGTGAAGGATTGACCCTGGCAGAAAACCTGGGGCATAAAGTAACTGATACTACACCTGCTCTGACCCCAGTAACTGTTATCACAGCCGCAGATGCTCTGACCCCTGGCACAAAATCACTCCCTGACCTATCAGGAATAACCATAAAAAATACCTCTGCAACACTGTACAGAAACAACCGCAAAGTTACCGCATACACGGGTGACCTCCTTTTTACCCATACCGGTCTTTCCGGTCCGGTAATACTGGACATGAGCCGCTATATTCAGACCGGAGATACCGTGGCTGTTTCCTTAATCCAGGGTACTTATGAATCATTCGAAGAGGAATTTATCCTGAATTCAAGAAAAGAGGGTAAACGCGCCATCAGGAACCTTCTGCATTCCGCCGGTATACCTGAACGCATTGTACAGATGATTCTTGATACATCTTCAATTCCCCATGATAAAAAATCATCCGAGATCAGCCGCGAAGAAAGGAAAAAACTGGCTTCACTGGTTACAGCTTTCCCCTTTATAGTTATTTCTAAAGATGACTATAATATGGCAATGGCAACCCATGGCGGTGTTTCACTTGAAGAGATAAATATGCGCACAATGGAATCAAAGATCATGCCAGGACTGTTTTTTGCAGGTGAAGTAATGGATATTGACGGTGATACTGGCGGATACAACCTGCAGGCGGCATTTTCAACGGGAAAGCTTGCCGGGGACACGATCCGCAGCAAAATATAAGAAAAAGGGTCAGAGCATCAATACTGTACTGTTCTGTGTACCATTCCGTTTTCCCAAAAAAAGGGTCAGAGCACCTTTACTATCCTCCACGAGCAGGGTCAGAGCACCCCAACAAATCCCTACCCCAAATCCCAATCCTGAACCAGTAAAAATCCTTGACTTAACCCTGCCCCGCAATATCTTATTAAACATGCTGCTTTTTGTGCTTTCACAGGAAACATTGAGCAGCCGGAAAATACTAACTTTATAGAAACCGGAAAAACAACAAGTATACCCGGAATTTTAGCAGACAAAACGGAGGAATTAACCGATGAAAAAAATATTTTTAGCAATTATAACTGCTGTTGTGGCATTAACGTTTGTTGCGTGTAATGAGGGTACAACAGTTAAATGGACGGCTGGATATGATCTTGATGGTGATGTCACAAAAATTCAGTGGGTATCGGGCGGAGGTGTTGATCAAGAATGGTCAGAGACATTAAATAATTCAGGAACTGATACATCCTATTTAGGAGTTGATGCCCTTGCCGGTACTGGCGATTGTTTATTTGACGGAGACCCTGGAACATTAACACTTGATTCTTCATCTACAGGAACTGTTGGTGCACCAAGCGGAAATGCAGCTACACTGGAAGAAAATGCACAAGTCAATCTTATAATCTCAAGTGCAGCAAAAAAGTAAACGAGATTTAATATTTTGAAACTTAAATTCGCAATTCTGCCAGTTATTATGTTAATTTTCAATTCTGTTTTTTCACAGGACAGCGACGATAAATGGCAGAGATTGGGTGGAAAATGGGAAGTAAAAAATTCTCGGGTTGTAGAGACAAATGGATTTACGGCCCCTTGGAAATATTACTACATTCTTGATTATAATACAATTTTATCTCTTCAAGACTTTAAAAATTATAACGCAATTGAATTTACGGCAGAGATGTTCGACAGAGAGAAAAATCCTGTAAAACTGATTCTTTCTTTTGCTGTACGCAGTGAGTATAAAAGCTGGTACTATCATATATTTAGCATCCGCTTCACAGGAGATTTCTGGAACATAGATACTATAGAACTTATACACTCAGACAGACAAGATAAGACGTTGTCATATAAAGTTGAAAACAATAAATTTGTAAATGTTCTGGCAACTGGCTGCTGCAAAATCAAGTACGGCAAAACATATAACTACCGTATCGCTTTCGAGGGCGATTACATAAACCTTTATGTCAATGGCGAAAAAATATTTGCTGCCAAACGCCCCGTTGAGGATATTTCAGGTAAAATCGCGATATCATCAGGGAACGCAAAACTTGCAATCGACAAAGTCCGCGTACTCAAGGACAGTGAAGTGATCTTTGAAGATGACTTCAACACTGATTCAATCTATGTAAAAAAAATCAAGGCCACCCTGGAAGTGAAACCCAAAGACAACGGCACAAATCCGCAATAAAACTTTCTTGCTTTCAAAATACTTTTAACTAATAACTGGATTTCAACATATTGCTTATTTTACCCTCTTAAAGTATTAATCCCCCTCCGGGGGAGGCTGAAACCAGCATATAAAAGTACTTTTTTATCAGCCGGGGGGTTCTATTTAGGGGGAAACCAATTTCATGAGCACAAAAAAATTCTACGCCGTAGCAAAAGGGGTCAGACCAGGTATTTATACAAACTGGCCCGAAGCAAAAGCCCAGATTGACGGTTTCGCCGGTGCTCTCTACAAAGGTTTTCCTACATACAAAGAGGCTGAGGAATGGCTCAAAAAACCTGTTCTGCGGCCAGCATCCGCCAAATCAGGGTCAGAGCACCCCAAATCCCCCGCATGCTCTGACCCCCGGAAAGACCCCCTGAATCCCGATCCCAACCGCGTTACCATATACACTGACGGCGGCTCATCGGGCAACCCGGGTCCAGGCGGATACGGTGTTGTCCAGGTATACAACGGGCAGGTTAAGGAGATCACCGGCGGATTCAGGCACACTACCAATAACCGCATGGAGCTCATGGGTGTAATAGTTGCCCTTCGCCAGCTTGAGTTCAGGGACAGACCTGTTACTGTCTATACAGATTCAAGCTACGTGGTGAACGGAATCACTAAAGGCTGGGCAAAAAGCTGGCGTAAAAATAACTGGATCAAGTCCGACAAACAGCCGGCGATTAATCCTGACCTCTGGAGTGAACTCCTTGACCTTACAGCAGATCTTGATGTCGCATTTGTATGGGTAAAGGGACATGCGGGGAATCCTTTAAACGAAAGATGCGATGAACTTGCTGTGAGTTCTGCAAAGCAGAAAGGATTGCCTGAGGATAAAGGATACAGAGGCTGATTCGTGTTCTTTAATAGTGCATTTTAGATATGTACATCTCTTTTTTTCAAAAAAATACATTTACCCCTTTCCTAATCTTTTGAATTTTTCTGATTTCTTATTAGATTATAATTAATTCATTCAAGGCTAATCAAACAGCGGAAATTACATGTCTGGCAAATATAAGTTAAAATCCGGCCATCAGATTAAGTGCCTATTTTGATGATTATAAATTTGGAGGAATTATGAAAAGATTCAATAACCTAAAAGTGGCATACAAGGTAATGATAAGTTGCGCGATATTGATACTGCTGCTGATCGCCGCTGTCTTTTTTTCCATAACTGCCATGAGATCCGTGAAGTCAAATGTAACGGATTACAGGATGAACAGTGTACTTGCAGTAATCAAAATGGATAGTATTGCAAAGAACATACTCCAGGGAAGACTGGATGCTTTTTATATGGAAAAGGCCCTTGCCCGCGGCGATAAAGATGAGGTAGCAAGGCGTCTTGAGGGTATACAGAAAATCCGTACTGAAAACCTTGAACTGCTTAACTTTATAAAAGAAAGAAGCATGACCGAAGAAGAAAAACAGCTTACTGAACAATACGAAGCTGATTATCTGCTTATGGGTGCCAAAATGAAAGAATATATGACAGCGCTGAACAGCGGCAGCAATGTTGATGCAACCCTGGAGGCGTGGACTGTACAGTTTGATGTTGTTTTACAAAAACTGAAAGAGCTCCAGGCCCTGACCCTCAAGTATGGTGCTGAAAAAATAGTCACCGAGTTTTCCAGGATGGACAGAACCATAATAATAATGCTCATTATTCTTTTATTTTCAATTTCAGCAGGTGTCCTGATTACATATATACTTTCCAGGGCGGTTTCAATACCTGTAAAGCTTGGTCTTTCATTTGCACAGAAGATTGCCGACGGCGACCTTACAGAACGCATTGACCTTGATCAGGAGGATGAACTTGGTCAGCTCGCTAAATCGTTGAACAAGGCTGCCGACAATCTTGAAAAACTGGTATCGAACGTTAACATGTCAGTAAATAACCTGACCATGGCCGTGACTGATATTTCAAGCGGCAACCAGAATCTATCACAGCGCACTACGGAACAGGCTTCATCCCTCGAAGAAATCGCCTCAACTCTTGAAGAGGCAACAGCAACCATCAGGCAGACTGCTGATAATACAGTTGAAGCGAACAAGATTGCTGACAGTTCAACAAAACTTGCTGTGAACGGCGGTACAATCGTTGAGGAGACTGTCGGTTCCATAAACAGGATAAGTGAATCAGGCAAAAAAATCGGCGAAATAATTGCCGTGATAAATGAGATAGCATTCCAGACAAACCTGCTGGCTCTTAACGCGGCGGTCGAAGCTGCCCGTGCCGGCGACCAGGGACGCGGTTTTGCCGTTGTCGCCAGTGAGGTCCGTAACCTTGCCCAGCGTACTGGAAGTTCAGCCAAGGAGATAGAGGCCCTGATAAAGAATACCCTTGAAAACATCAACCAGGGGACCAGCCTTGTCAGTAAAAGCGGGGTTGCACTCAGTGAACTTATAACATCCGTCAAGGAGGTCGGCCGCATCATCTCAGAGGTCACGGCTTCGACAGAAGAGCAGAGGCAGGGGATCGACCAGATCAACATTGCGGTCATGGACCTTGATGCAATGACCCAGCAGAATGCTGCCCTTGTTGAAGAGACAGCGTCGGCAAGCGAGGAAATGGCAGCGCAGGCAGAGGAACTTGCGGAGCTTATGAAACAGTTTAAAATAAATGAAACTGCAGCTTCAGGCGGCACGCATAGGGTAACGCATGATTTTCAAAAAACATTAAAAAAGGAAAATCCGGCAAAAAAACCAGCAATTACGGCAAAACCCGTAATCAAGGACAAACCGGAGACTGCAGTCAAAACTGACACGAAGGTTAATCCTGAGACCGCGGCCAAGCAGGAAAAACCCGTTAAAACTGAATCAAAAACAGCCGTCAAAGATAAACCTTTTCCAAAAACAGATAAAGATATAAAAAAACATCTTGAAGATGAGGGTTTTGAAGCATTTTAAATTATCTTAATCCCTATTTCAGTTACCCTCGTTTACACAGGGGGTAACTGAATGTGATCCGGCTCCAGTAAATATGACTATGTATTTTGCGACACCCTACAATCTCCGATAATCCTGAATTTTTCACTACTTAAAAATAGCAAAATTCACTACACGACATTACAGTTTACGGCTATTCCATTTTCACGGTGAATAGTGTATTTTGACAGATGGTAATTATATTATTTTGAATAAAATCCAGCTAAGGAGCTTACTATGTTTGATTTAACTGAAGAACAATTAATGGTCCGCGACATGTGCCGCGGCTTTGCTGAAAAAAACCTGAGGGAACAGGCTGTAGAGATAGATAAAACTCACCGTTTTCCTCTTGAGACTACCAAAATGCTCGGTGAACTCGGAATTATGGGTGTTGTTTATTCCGAAGAATACGGTGGAGCAGGTATGGACTACCTCTGCTATGCAATCGCGGTTGAAGAGATTTCACGCGTCTGCGCATCATCGGGTGTTATTGTTTCAGCGCATAACTCACTCTGCCTTTCTCCAATCTACTACTTCGGTACAGAAGAACAGAAAAAGAAATATGTACCCAAACTTGCAAAGGGTGAGCATATAGGAGCATTTGCCATAACAGAACCCATGGCAGGATCAGATTCAGGCGGAACAAAAACTATGGCTGTTAAAGATGGCGGCAATTACATCCTTAACGGAAGCAAAAACTTTATCACCAACGGCGAATATGCTGATATACATGTTACCCTTGCTGTTACAGATAAAAACGGGCAGAAAAATAAAAACACATCTTTCTTTATAATAGAGAAAAACGATCCCGGTTTCAAGGTCGGCAAAGTTGAAGAGAAACTTGGAATCTGCGCTTCATCAACAACTGAAATGGTTTATGAAGACTGCAAAATTCCTGAAGGCCGTATGCTTGGCAAACCCGGTGAAGGTTTTGCAATAGCAATGCACACACTTGACGGCGGACGCGTAGGGATCGCGGCACAGGCTCTCGGTATTGCACAGGCAGCGCTTGATGCGGCTGCAGCATATGCCAATGAACGCGAACAGTTCGGCGCTCCCATAGGCAAACTCCAGGCAATCCAGTGGATGCTGGCAGACATGGCAACAGAGATCGAAGCTGCAAGACTCCTTGTTTACAAGGCAGCTGACATTCTCCAGAAAAACGGAAAGAATAGAAGGCCTGCAAGCAAGAATGCTGCAATGGCGAAACTCTATGCCTCTGAATGCGCTCACAGGTGCGCACATAAGTGTATCCAGATTCACGGCGGATACGGATATGTTAAGGAGTATGTTGCAGAGAGACTTTACAGGGACGCAAGAATCACAGAAATTTACGAAGGTACATCAGAAATTCAAAGACTCGTTGTTGCACTGAGTGTCCTTAACGAGTACGCGAAGTAGATAGATTTAGGGAATAACCCAAAAGTAAAAGTCATTGCGAGGTGCAGAGCACCGTGGCAATCCGTATTGTACAAATAGTGTTTAGATTCACATTTACAAACTCATGACACTATAACGACGACGAATACAGATCACCACGTCGACTTTCGCTCTCCTCGTGATGATATTTTATAGATCTGGGCACCCCCTTTACAAAGAACAAAATCCATGGAGGAATGATATGAAAAATGTTGTAATAGTAAGCGGCGCCCGTACAGCTATCGGCGCGTTCGGCGGGATATTCAAAGACGTATCAGCAATCGATCTCGGCGCGCTTGTTATGGGAGAAGTTCTCAGAAAAGCAAATCTTAAACCGGTTGTGGGAACGCTTCAGAAGGAGATTGCCCCGGACACACTCAGGAATGTAGGCCAGATCGACCTTGAAAAGAAAGCATATAAATTCGACGCAAACGCAAAAGAGATAGTTATTGATGAAACAATAATGGGCAACGTTCTCCAGGCAGGCCAGGGACAGAACCCCGGGCGTCAGGCTGCACTATTCTCCGGCATCCCGAAAGAGGCAGCGGGCTGTACAATTAACAAGGTTTGCGGTTCAGGTCTCAAGGCTATCGCAATGGGTGCGCAGGCAATCATGACAGGCCAGTCAGATGTCGTAGTTGCAGGCGGAATGGAAAACATGACACAGGCGCCGTTTGCGCTTAAAAAGGCACGCCACGGTTACAGGATGGAACTCACAGGTACAGGCGACATTCATGACCTCATGGTATATGATGGTTTATATGAAATATTCAACGGCTACCACATGGGCATCACAGCAGAAAATATAGCGGCCATGTATAAAATCAGCCGTGAGGAACAGGACAAACTGGGAGTCCTCAGCCACCAGAGGGCATTAAAAGCAATGAAAGAGGGCCTCTACAAGGATGAGCTTGTTCCTGTAATTGTTTCATCTAAAAAAGGAGACGTTATCCTCGATAAAGACGAGCGTCCCATGGAAACCACTCTTGAAAAAATGGCGCAGATGAAACCCGCGTTTAAAAAAGACGGTACAGTAACAGCAGCAAACGCATCCGGTATAAATGACGGTGCAGCTGCAGTTCTTATGATGAGTGAAGAAAAGGCTAAAGAGCTTGGCCTTACACCAATAGTAAAAATCAGGGCATTCGCAACTGGCGGAGTTGATCCGGCATATATGGGCCTTGGTCCTGTACCCGCAGTACGTAAAGCGCTTAAAATGGCTAACATGACAATTAAAGATCTTAAGATGGTCGAAATCAATGAGGCTTTCGCATCACAGGCTATAGGATGCTTCAGAGAGTTCGGTCTTGACAACGAGTTCCCGAATCAGGTTGGAAGCGGAATATCCCTTGGCCACCCGATCGGTTGTACCGGCGCAAGGATGGTTGTTACTGCCATGTACCAGATGAAGAGAGCGAACCTTGCCACAAGTGTTGTCACAATGTGTATCGGCGGCGGCATGGGCATGGCAATGATCCTTGAAAGATAAAAAGAGAAAATCATGATGGTAAATACAAATTTCGAAAACATCAGGTATGCGGCAGAAGGCAGTATAGGTATCCTGACCATGTACAGGCCGAAAGCCCTTAATGCGCTCAACAAGGACCTCCTTGTTGAGCTCGACAGGGCCGTTGACATGATAGCTGCCGATAAATCGATCGATGTGCTGGTAATTACAGGCGAAGGCAAGTCCTTTGTCGCTGGTGCCGACATCCTTGAGATGAAGGATATGAACAGCGAGCAGGGACGCGAATGGGGAGAACTCGGTGCGTCGGTCTTCATGAAGATCGAAAAGCTGAAAATCCCGGTTATAGCAGCAGTCAACGGTTTTGCCCTTGGCGGCGGATGCGAACTGGCAATGTGCTGCGACATACGCATTGCTTCGGAAAATGCGAAATTCGGTCAACCGGAAACTGGCCTTGGAATTACACCGGGATTTTCAGGATGCATCAGGCTGCCGAGAATTGTAGGTGCTGCAAAAGCAAAGGAGCTTATTTTAACTGCTGACATTATCAATGCCGGTGAAGCTGAAAAGATCGGTCTTGTAAACAAAGTTGTATCTGCAGAAACGCTCATGGAAACAACCATGGCTATGGCTAAAAAGATAGCGTCAAGGGCGCAGCTTGCGGTTCGTTATTCCAAGATGGCTATAGACAAGGGTCTACAGTCAGATGTGGATACAGCCGCTTCATTTGAAAACCAGGTATTTGGTCTCTGCTTTGCAACAGTGGACCAGAATGAGGGAATGACAGCATTTTCCGAAAAACGGGCTGCTGTCTTTACAAAAAAATAAAACTGGCCTGCGAGGGGGCGGTCCCTGTAGTCTAACGACTCGGGAACGTAAAGCAGGTCATAATACAAAACGCCGGTTTTAAAAAGATTATGAAGCCCTGCCAAAAGCAGGGCTTTTTTTTATAGTTCAAGAACAACGTCTCTGGTTATTTCCTTAATGCTGCCGCACCCGGTGAGCAGCATGGCCTTCTGCAGTTCATCCCTTATATGGTTCATGTAATAAGCTGTCCCTTCGACCCCCATACCCACAGCAGCAATAGCCACGGGCCGTCCTATAAGGACATACTGCGCTCCCATGGCCAGCGCTTTAAGTATATCAACACCGTCCCTGAACCCGCCGTCCACCATGATCGTAAGCGCACCGGCAGCGGCCTTCACAATCTCCTCGAGCACGTCCATCGAGCCTGGCATCTCGTCAAGCACCCTTCCGCCGTGATTTGATACGATTATTGCATCCGCGCCTGCCTTTAATGCCATCTCTACGTCGCGCGGATTGATAATCCCCTTGAGTATAAACGGCAGTTTTGTGGCAGACTTGATCTCCCTGAGCTCGGCTACGCTTTTTGGTGCCACTGCCTGGTTGCGCAGCGCCATGGTCTTGAAGACCGCAGCGTCGATGTCCATACCCACGGCAAGCGCCTTAGCCTTCTCGGCAGCCCTGATTCTCTTGATTATCTCCTCGTTATCAAGCCTGGGCTTGAATATCGGAATCCCAAGGCCGTTCTCCTGCTCTATTGCATCAAGCCCGATCTTGTACTTATCCGGTGTTGCACCATCACCAACAAACGCAATAGTTCCGGCCTCCCTGCAGCCCCTGACAACTGCAATGTTATATTCAAGCTCGTCAATGGCCCCGCTCATATTTGTAACAGCACCCGTAATGGGAGCGGCCATTACCGGAAGCGAAATCTTCATTCCGAAAATCTCGGTTGAAGTATCGGGTTCTTTTATATCGTGGATCAGCCTTGTCACGACCTTGTACTTTTTGAGGGACTGTATGTTTCTCCTGAACGATTCCCCGGTGCCGATTGCCCCCATTCCCGGCACTCCAGACGCACAGTTGTTTCCGTCACAGGTTTTGCACACATAGCATACTTTTTTAAACTTTTCGCGCGCTGCCGCGTAAATTGTATTCATCGTAATCTCTGAAAGATCAGTCGTTTCAATCTTCAACAGATTCAGACACTTTGCCACAGCAGCCTCCGCGTCTGCAAGGGTGTCTGCAACTGAGATCACGTTTCCATGCTTCTCCACGTTTGATGTGGGCATTACAATCTTGTCACCCTCTTTGATGTTCAGGAATATTTGTTCAATGCCTGGCACCTTGAGCGCATCCTCAAGACCGGAGATTCTTTTTACTGTTCCCGGTTTTGCAATGATTGCCCTTTCAATTGATACGCGGTTCAGTACAGGTTCCAGGTTGCCAGGTTCCTCGCCAAGCGCCACCTCTATCATTGCACGCATAAGATCAATGCCCGACGACAGGGGAAATGTATATGCAGACATGAATCCGCCGGATAGCCTTGCTGCAAGTTCACCTATCATGGCGCCGTTTTTAGTTACCTTAATATCACCCTTCGCTGCGCCTGTAGTCAGCCCCAGTGCTTTTATTCCCTGCTTCATAACATCACACGCGTTCTTAAGAACATCTGCAGGGAGCGATGAAGGCATTGTGTGGCCTGTTTCAACAAAGTGCGGCGGGTATTCAATAATCCTGTCAGCTACACCGGTAATGGTAATTTCACCTTTATAAATTATTGCATCAATTGAAAGTTCGGGTCCTTCCATAAACTGTTCTATAATAAGCTCGCCGCTGGGTGATGCACTCTTTGCAAACCTGAACGCGTCTGACACCTCATTGGCATTATCAATCCTGATAACACCGCGGGCACCCATATTATCACTGGGCTTTATTACAAGGGGGAAGCCCAGAATCTTGCACGCCTTCTTCGCATCTGAAAGCGACCATACGGGAAGGAACGCAGGTGACGGCACATCGAATTCCTTGAACCTCATGCGCATCTTGATCTTGTTGGTCGCGGCCTCTGCGTCATCAAACTTTATGCCGGGCAGGTTAAGCGCGTTGGCCACTGCAGCCACGGTCATTGATGCGTCTGTGCCCACGGTTAGTACGCCGCTTATGGGGGTGATCTCGTTCTGGCGCTTCGCAACCCGCACAGATCCCTGGATATCCCTGGTGCTCATTACAATGGGAATATCCGCATCCTTCATGCCCAGAGCCTCAGGATTATAGTCAGTAACTATAACCTGGCACCCCATCTTTTTTGCAGTCCTGATGACCGGTGCCTGTAAAAGGCCGCCGCCGATAACCATGAGTGTTTTTTTCACAGAGATACCCCGCATTGTATTATGGGCACCTCGAAAGATCAGAATTTTCCGAAATACCACCATTAAAAATTCTGTTCTTTACCGCAGTTGTGCCCACAAGGGAACATCCAAATGGTATTATATTAAGGTTCCCTTATGTCACATAACTGTAAACCGGTATATTCAAACCGTCAATAAAAACTTTATCCGGGGCAGAACAAAAAAAAATTTGTTCAGGTTAAATCAGTTTTTTATAGATACATTTCTATATTTATTTGAGCTTTACCCCCTTTATTAAAGGGGATGGGGGATTTAAATTTACATGAAACCTCCCTTTTATCATTAATCCGGTTATTTCATGGATACAAATCCTCCGGCCTGTCAGCCACCTCCTTTGATAAAGGAGGAAGGGTGATTTATGCACACAAGGTTGTTTTTCTGCCCACTGAAAATGTCTTGAAAATATGCTTTAACATGCATAATATGACATCTCCCTTGAAACAGGGGCAAGGACAACCGGAGGATTTATGAACAGGAACCTTATCCTGGAAGCAGCAAGGCTTACTGAATATTCCGCCCTTTACGCAAGCAGGCACATGGGTAAGGGTGACGACGAACTTTGCTATAATTCAGCTGACAGCGCCATGTGGAAATGCCTTGAAACAATGGACATTGACGGTGAAATAATCATCGGTGCAGCAAACAAGGATCTTAACATATGTGACGGTAAAAAGGCAGGCACCGGGGAAGGTATTTCGGTTGATATAGCAGCTAAACCTCTCGAAGGCAAACGCACATGCGCAACAGGCGGGCATAATTCCATCTCCGTAGTCGCCCTTGGAGGAAAAGGTTCGTTCATGAAGGTGCCTCCATGCCTTATGCATAAAATTGCCGTGGGTGAAGAAGCCAGGGGCGTGATCGACATTAACGAACCGCCGCATATAAATATAAAGCGTGTTGCACGCGCCCTGAATAAATACATCGAGGATATCACGGTCTGCGTACTTGAACGCGACATGAACATGGAGCTGGTTGAACAGATAAGAAAAACAGGCGCAAGGATAAAATTCATAACAGATGGCGATATCTCCGGCGTGATCTCGACAGCCATAGCTGATTCCGCAATTGATATATTCATGGGAATTGGCGGTGCAAAAGAGGGGGTCATTGCGGCTGCGGGCCTCAAGTGCCTTGGGGGTGACATGCAGGCAAAGATTTACTATAACGACTACTTTGAAAAGACCATTGCCGAAAACCTGGGCCGCGGTAATCCGGACAGGATTTACAAGATACGAGACCTGGTAAAAACTGAAGATATAATGATCTCGATAACCGGCGTTACTGACGGTGTTATGCTCCCCGGTGTGCAGTATTTTTCAGGGGGTGCAAAAACAAGTTCCATAGTGATTCGTCAGCAGACACATACTTTAAGATTTATAAGTGCAATTCACAGGTTCGACTATAAACCGATTTTCTGACAGGAGATGTCATTGAGCAATGAATCGCTGATCGACTTCTCGGTACTCTTCACAATCAATGAAGAGATAACACCAAGAAAAAATATTGATGAGCTTTATGATTCGATTGTCCGCGTATCAACGCAGGTGATCAGGTCCGAAGCAAGCTCCCTGCTGCTTTACAATAATGATGACGGTCAGCTTTATTTCAAATCAACAACCGATTCCTGCATGATCCCCATGCTGGGTAAAAAAATTCCTGCGGACACGGGCTTTGCATGGGACGTATTTAAAAACAGAAAATCCCTGATGATAAATAACGCGAAGGCCGACGGCAGATTCTTCAGCGGAGTTGATACTGAAACCGGGTTCAACACGCGCAGCCTTATATGTACACCAATGATGGCGCGTGATGAATTTGTCGGAGTACTTGAAGTTGTTAATTCAACAGTCGATACCTCTTTCACAACCACAGATGTGTCACTTACCGAAATCATTGCAATGATATCCGCACATGCAATTACAGGCCGCATGCTTTACGATGACCTGAAAAAAAGGATAGAAGAACTTAATGCCCTGTTTGAACTGTCCCGTGCCGCAAACATGGCAGAGAACGATGTGGACTTTTTTTCACGGGCGATTTCGATACTTTCAGATTCCCTCCACGTTGAAAGGGGATCTCTGATACTGTATAATGAAAAAAGTGGGAAGCTCGAGATTGCGGCTATCTATGGTTCTAACATACCCGTTGGTTCACCTGTGCCCGAAGATTCCGTTGCCGCGTACGTGTTTAAAACAGGTGAGGCAATGAACGTGCGTGACGTGCGTACCGATATCCCGGAATGGCTGAAGAAGAAACAGGCAAATTACAGTTCACATGCATTTGTCTCTGTGCCGGTATACTACAACAGCAAAATCATAGGTGTAATTAACCTCACAGATAAAAAAAACCGCAGGCTTTTTGACGAATTTGAGCTGCAGGTACTTATCGCGCTTGGAACACATATCGCAAGCGTATACAGGCTCTTTGCTGACAGGCGTGACGAAGAAAACCGCCGCAAGCTTAAACAGGAAATTAATATCGCGTCAGAGATACAGCGCCGCAACCTTGCCCGCATTCCAATGTCCTTTAATGATATAAAGATGACAGTATTATATGAACCGGCAAAAGAGATAGGCGGTGACTTTTATGATTTCATAGACATTGACAGCAAAAGATGCGGACTGATTGTAGCTGATGTCGCGGGAAAAGGTATCCCTGCGGCTTTATTTACGGGGACAGTAAAAAACATAATCAAGTTCGGTATAAGAGGCAATCCCTCACCCGCTGAACTGTTCCGTACATCCAACACTTTTGTTTTAAATGAGTCTGAATACGGCATGTTTGTCACGGTGTTTTATGCCATGATTGATACTGCTGCTAAAACACTGACTTACGGATCAGCAGGCCATAATGAACAGATTCTTGTTAAGCCAGGTACAGGTGAAATATTCATGCTGAACGCAAAGGGGTGTCCGCTGGGAATAATTGAATCTGCAGTTTACGGGGAAAGCACAATCAGTTATGACCACGGCGACCTGCTTCTCCTGTTCACTGACGGCCTGGTCGAGTCACTTGGTGATGACGGCGAAGACCTGGACCTGGGATATGAGAAACTGAGTATGCTCCTTAAAAGCAACATACATGAACCTGCAGAGCGCCTGCTTAACATTATGCGCAATGCAATCCGTGAAATATACCCTGACAATGAACTGATGGATGACCTTACAGTACTCACGGTGAATTTATGATCTGTAAATACCTGCATGGAGAGACTGTGTGCCGTTAAAACGAGTCGCCGTAATCGGTGCCGGCGCATCGGGACTAATAGCATCATGGTTTGCAGCAGACTCCTGCGAAGTTGTCCTGTATGAAAAAGAAAAAAAAATTGCACGCAAGCTCCTGGTAACTGGGAACGGCAGGTGCAATATATCCAATGTAAACGCAGACCGCACAAGGTACCACGGTCACAATCCCGATTTTGTGCGCAATGTATTGGCCGCCTTCAGCATAGACGACACAATATCTTTCTTCGAATCAATAGGAATTCCATTTATCGAAGAGGATGAAGGCAGACTTTACCCTGCTTCGCTCCAGTCCTCCATTGTGCTTAAAGTATTTGAATATGAGCTTGCTAAAAAAAATGTAGATATACGGCTGCACAAACGAATTGAAAAGATTATTCCTGAAAAAAACAGGTTCAGGCTGGTCACCGCAGGCATGGAGGAGGAAGTTTTCGATTCAGTAATACTCTCGTGCGGAAGCTGCGCATTTACCTCAGTAGGCGCCTCAACAATCGGTTATGACCTTGCACGCAGCCTTAAACACAAAGTGTTTGAACCCTTCCCGGTTATTCTCCCATTGAATATACCTGCAAAGGCGGTTCACCGCATGCAGGGAGTCAAGTGGGACTGCGGACTTAAAGTTTACCTGGACGGCCGCGTACTTGCACAATCAGAGGATGAACTCCTCTTTACCCCGTACGGAATATCCGGACCTGCTGCGCTTAAAATCTCACGCGCTGTAAACGAAGCAGTAATTGAAGCAAAGCACCCTGAAATATCGATAGACTTTTTCCCGCAGCATGAAATCACTCCCGTGCAGCAGCTTGTCGAATCCGTAACTTCGGACAGCGCAAAAAAACTTTCATTTGCCCTGATGGGAATACTCAAGGACCACATGCCTGATGTTATACTTGAATTGTCCGGGATCAAGGCCGACATGCGCTGCGGCAGTATGACCATGCAGGATAAAAAAAAGCTGGCTGAGACACTTAAGGATTTCCGGGTACAGCCCGGGAAACCCAGGGGCTTCAGCGAGGCAGTGGCAGCAGCAGGCGGTGTTGATGTGTCGCAGGTTTATCCTGCAACAATGGAATCAAAAATTGTGAAGAACCTTTATATAACAGGCGAACTGCTTGACATAGACGGCGAAAGCGGCGGATACAACCTGCAGTTTGCATGGAGTACGGGCGCACTCGCGGGCAGAGCCCAGTGATCAGCCCGGTCGCAAACCGCTTCAACGGCCGCTTACCCGCAGGAGTTTAAGGATACAGAATGAAAAAAAGAAAAATGAAATTTTCGGCAAAAACCATGATATTTCTCATGGCAGGCATGATCATACTCGTTCTCTGCTTTGCCATGGTCGGGATCAGGCCGATGATCGGGCATTTTAAAATCATCGGCTGGAGGTTTGTGATAATTGTTTCGATCCATATAGTCTCCAATACATTTCTCGCCATGGGCTGGTTTATACTCTTCACGCGTAGAATAAGCTGGAGGCATTTCCCGAGATTTGTCGCAGCCCGCATGGCCGGAGACTCGACCACATTCATAAACGCGCTCGGTTCAATTGCAGGCGAGCCGCTCAAGGCTCTCTACGTAAGGGACATTGTGCCGCTTAAAGAGGGCCTGGCAACAATATTCCTGGACAGGACAATTCATACAATCAGCAATACTTTCATAATGCTCACTGGCATAGTAACTGCAATCTTCGTGCTTGACCTGCCTTTAACATCTATCGTTCTAAGCCTGTCTCTCATAGCTGCAATATTCTTCGTGCTCTTCATAGTGGTCAAAAAACAGAGCGAGGGGATCATTGAATACCTCATCATAAAGATGCCTGCCTTTATCACAAAAAAATATATCACCGAAGAACGCATGCGCCACGTACGCGTACTCGACGACGAGATCAAGCTTATCCTGAACAACAGGTCAAAACGCAAACAGATCATCGCAAGCTTTGTTCTCCACTACTTATCGATACTTGTAATATCAACACTCGAGATCTACCTGATTATGATCTACACTGAACCTGCGTCCGGTTATACGGCTGTTGACGCAATGTTTGTCTACATTTTCGGATTCATACTCACTTCGATTATGTTCTTTATACCTGCCAATGTTGGAACAGGCGAAGGCTCCTATGCGCTGGCGCTCGTAATGCTGGGTTTCGGGCCCGAGCTTGGTGTTTCAATAGGATTTATCAGGAGGCTCAGGTCGTTCGCTTGGACCCTGATCGGGCTTGCGCTTATGGTTGTTTCAGGCATGAATAAGAAGGATTATGCTGAAAAACATGCGGGTTCAGAACAATGACATGTAGCCTTCAAGTGTGGTAATCTTTGAACAGACAGAGTTCAGGGTATCCTCTGACGGGAATACCGCTGTCACCGTGTAAGAAATGAACTTGCCTCCCGAACTCTCCCTGTGCACCACTTCCCCCGGCACAAGGCTCTCAGCAAGTATATTCCTGATACACTCCATGGTATACGGCCTGTTACGGAATATCGACTTGAAGATTAATTCAGCCGGGTAATTTATCTCTTTTTTTGTACCATGTTCAATCATAATCCGGTTCTCCGCGTAATACTATGCTCCTGGTACAGGAAAATATACTCTGTAAATGAGTCAATATTAATTCTGAATATTTTTTATTATTCGGGCGCACCCGCTGCACTGCCCGATGCATATATTTTGTATTGCCATTCCCGCGTAGGCGGGAATCTGCTGTAACATTAATCCGCAGTTATCATCGCAACGGGCCGGGCTGCTCCGGGCTGCGCTGCCGCTCCGGCCCTGCGGGCTGAACCCTCCACATCCCTTGCGCAATGTTCCCCGAATAATTCAGTTCGTATAAATCCTGTGTACCCTGGGTGAAATTGAAGTGAGCACCTCGTAACCTATTGTACTTGTCTTATCGGCGATATCCTCTGCTGTAATGCTCTCAGTTCCCTGTGAACCGATCAGAACGACCTCATCGTGCAGCGATACGCCGGGAATATGCGTCACATCGAGCATAGTCAGATCCATGCACACCCTGCCAAGTATGGGCGCACGCATTCCGCGAACAATCATCTCCCCCCTTGAAGAGAGCTGCCTGTTGTAGCCGTCAGCGTAACCTGCAGGCACAGTGGCAATGACAGTTTCCCCTGAAGTGACAAATGTTGACCCGTAACTTACGCAGAATCCCGACCCGACTTTTTTAACATGAATAATTTCCGACTTGAACGAAAGTACAGGCCGCAGGCTGATCCTGCTCCGGTCAACCTCCTTTGATGGATAAATTCCGTACATCATGATACCCGGACGCACTATGTCCATGTGGGAATCCGGCATCTCCATGACTGCAGCGCTGTTCGCAATGTGAAAAAGCGGCCTTTTGTCAAGCCTGGATGTCAGCTCACCAGCAATCTGTTTGAACCGTGCAAGCTGCTCAAGTGCATGCGTCTTGTCAGCCGAATCCGCATTTGCGAAATGCGAATAGACACCCTCGACTTCAAGAAAAGGCAGACCTGCAATCCGGACGATCTCATCTGCAAGTTTACCTTTACTGCTGTTAAACGATACCGGGTCCGAAAGGAAACCCAGGCGCCCCATGCCTGTATCAACCTTAATATGCACCTTCAGTATTTTACCTGCTGCCTTTGCTGCTGCGGAATACGCGTCTGCCTCGGAGGAATTGTTCAGCGTGGGCCGTATATCAAGTTCTATGTACCTTGCCGCAGATGCGGGTTCGCAGTTGTCAAAGAGCAGTATGGGACTTTTTATCCCGGCATTGCGCAGGCGTACAGCCTCGTTCATACGCGCCACAGCAAGGTAATCTGCGCCGTTCTGTTCAGCCTCACGCGCAAGAACATCTGCGCCATGACCGTATGCATCAGCCTTGACCACAGCCATGATCTTCGTGTTTCCGGAAAGCAGACGCTTTATTTCATGAAAGTTATGCCTGAAGGCCTCAAGGTCAACCTCGGCGTATATTGGCGAATCACTTTTATTGATATTCATTACAGTTTCCTTAAAAACATTTCAATCATACGATTGTCTTTGATCACCCGATCTGTCAAATGAAATTATTGATTCTCTCCTGTTCAGGATGATGAATACCGAAATCCATAAAAACATTAAAAAAGAGTTGAAATTATTATACCTTTGATTATGCTAGTCTCCGGAGCAACATATGAATTACACTACAGTGCATATAAAACCGCATGATCATGAAAACCTTGCAGTTATAATTCCGTTCCATCCCGGATTGTTGTCATGCATCAGAAGCATCCCCGGCAGAAGGTGGGACAATTATGAAAAGACATGGTACATTGCTGACCGTAAAGAATCTCTCGATAAAATACTCAGGGCTGTAATTGATACAAACAGCAGCCTGTATATCGGAAAATTTGATCCCCTAAACCCTCCCGAAGACGAACATATTTACAGGCTTCGCATGGAGCTCACTGTCCGTAAGTACAGCCGGAATACAATCAAAAGCTATATACACTACAACAAGGAACTACTCACATTTACAGAAAAAAATCCTGACGGGATAGAACATGATGATGTAACTGCGTTTATCTATAATGAGATAAATTCAAAAAAAATAAGTACATCAACAGTCCAGATAATAATCAACGCAATCAAATTCTTTTATGGTGAAGTTCTGCATAAAGATTTTACCTGCGAAATACAGGCTCCTAAAAAAGACAAAAAACTTCCGGTGGTTTTGAGTAAATCAGAAGTAACAGCAATTCTTGACAATATTGGCAACCTTAAACACAAGACAATACTGATGCTGATCTATTCAGCAGGATTACGTCTTAATGAAGCCATTACAATTCAAAAAATGGATATCGATATTGATCGGGGACTGATAACGATCAGGGCAGCAAAGGGGCGCAAGGACCGTGCTACCATTCTTTCTGAGAAATTTAAAATATTACTTGAAACATACATCAGGGCGTATAAGCCTGAGAGATGGCTATTTAAAGGCCAGGATAATGGAAGCCACATATCAGCGCGCAGTGTGCAGAATATATTCTCAACCGCGCTTGCAAGGGCGGGAATAACTAAAGATGCAACGGTTCACACGCTGCGGCACAGTTTTGCAACTCACCTGCTTGAACAGGGTGTTGATATACGATATATCCAGGAGCTGCTTGGACATCAGAATCCAAACACGACGATGATTTATACTCATGTGAGCATGGGTAAGATCAGGAATATTAAAAGTCCTTTAGATATATGATTCTTATCATCCTTTTTTTTGCGCATATCCCTGTTTTTTTCTCTCTTACACGCAATGCGGGTAAGAAATAGTTATGCAAAACGGTCGAAAACTTAGATCGGCACGTCCTGTGCCGGTTTATCCAAATTTTATATTTGACAAACATACCATATTTGATATACTTGCTTTATTATGAATTTTAAAATCGAGATTCTTGAACCAGCATATGAATTTATTTCTTCTCTAGAAATTAAATTCAAAGCCAAGACATTTAGGACTATTGGTCTATTGAAGGAATTTGGACCATTTCTTAAAGAACCTCATTCGAAATCCATCAAGGGTCAAAAAGGTTTATTTGAATTGAGAGTCCAGTTTGGCAATAATATTTTAAGATTATTCTATTTTCATCATAAATCTTCGCTTTATGTCATAACTTCAGGTTTTATAAAAAAAGATGATAAAACAGATAAAAATCAAATAACTAAAGCGATGGAAATAATGAAAACATATATGGAGCAAAATCATGAAAGCAATTAAATCTTACAACTTTGATTCATTACTTGAAAAAGAACTGAAAGATAAAAATTTCAAAGAAGCATATGAATCTTTTAATGAAGAATTTACACTTGCAAAAGAAATTATAAAATTGAGAAAAACTAATCACCTAACTCAGAAAGAATTAGCTATAAAAGTTGGCACTTCACAGCCAGCAATTGCACGATTAGAATCAGGTAATTATAAAAATGTATCTCTTTCTTTTCTCAGGAAGGTTGCTCTTGCATTAGGAACAACTCCTGAGATTAAATTAAAAAAAATAAAATCTTAAAAACTTTACGTAAAAATTTCGACGTCCGTGTCTCAATTTTAAAAAACTTATCGTAACACGACCGCATCGCATAACAACGCTTACCCACGGCGCTCGCGAAAGGACTCGCTTGGGCTCCGCCACATTTGCCACTTATAGTATCAAAAACTTCTTGCTTTAAAAAAACTATTCTACACAAAATAAATTGCTTACCATTTGCAAACGTCGGGTAAGCTGAACGTTATATGCAAAAATCGCAAAAACTTTTTAATCGCCCATCCGTGGGCTCACTTTCAAAAGGATTATATGAAAACTAAACTTAAAAAATGTGGAGAATGCAAAAATTTATTACCTCCTGATATTTTTGTTAATTGGTCAAGCGAATATACTACTCAAGGTAAATATTGCAGAGATTGCCATATTAAAATGGTGATTATAAAATTTTATCAAGAGCTAAATGAAAGTGTCTCAATTATGAAAAGTCTTCATAATAAATTTAATTATGAATGGGACAAAGTTTGTTTACCCTGCTGGCTTGATTCGCAAATAAACTATGAAGCAGATCATTGTATATATTGTGGAAATGATTTTAATTATGATAAAAATGGAAGATTAATGATTAATATTGACCACATGGACCCTATAAATTTAGGCGGTGAAGATTCAATACGAAATGTATTAGTAGTGTGCTCTACTTGTAATATCAAAAAAGGATCTATGCATTTTAAAGATTGGCTTAAAAAAATAGATTTAAATAATAGAATAAAAGCTGAAGAAATATATTTTAAAAAACATGGATACACACCGGATAATTTTATTCCGAGTGAACCAACATGTTTTCCATTATACCAAGGCACTTCCATGATTTTTGATGAAAGTATAATTAATGAAGTAATAAATAGTGATAATCTCAAATTAGAACGCGAACCAAAGAATACTGTTAAAAATCGTAACTCTTATGAATATTACATTGATTTAAGTAATAAAATGATAGAAGATCATGTTTTATTTTTAAAAGAAAGGTTTAAAGAACATTTCCCTGATGATTTAATTATAAAAAAATTTCGCTATTAAGCTCAACATCCGTGTTTCGCTTTTATAAACTTTTACTGATTGCGATTTCAGCATATAACAAAGCTTACACGCTGCGCTCGCGAAAAGACTCGCTTGGCCTGGCGGCACATTTGCGAACTTGTTGTGAAATGATTTTTATAGGATAATAAATATTTAGTAACAGTGACGTTTTGCTTTCCGTCGCAAACGTCGTGTAAGCAAAACGTTATACGACATAAGAGCTTGAAGAATATACAAAAAATCAATTCTTTGTGTGCAATAATCTTAGCAAGTAATTTGTACTTTTGAGTTTGGAAGTAATAATGTATGGTTAAAAAATTTAAAACTGATTATACTCTCGAAGAATGCAAGATAATATTGAAGGTAAATAGATGGAAGTTCAAATATTACTTTTTATCCGATAAAAATAATTTTATTAAAAGCTATGGAACATTTTTTTATACCTGTATTCCTGAAAGAAATTCTTGGAATATTTTTTATTATGGATTATTAAAAAGAAAACATAATTATACACTAATTGAAGGAATTTTTTTTATTCATCCATATACAATAATTTTGAATATTATATTTATATTTTTGTTACTTTTTCTATCTCTAATAATAAACGAAAAAATGTATATTTATGAAAGTATATTGATACTCGTAATTATTAATTCGATAGGATTAATTGGTGCAAGAAAACACCCGTCTCAAATTAGTAATTATTTAAAGATAATTTTTAATGCTAAAGATAAAAATTAAAAACAATGTTAAAATTTTGATGTTATATCAAGAAATACAACGCTCTTACGTCGTATAACAAAGCTTATGCGCTACGCTCGCAAAAAGACTCGCTTGGCCTCGCGGCACATTTGCGAACTTATTGTGGCATAAATTTAATTTTTACAAATACTTTTTAGTAACAGTGACGTTTTTCTTTTCGTCGCAAACGTCGCATAAGCAAGACGTTATGTGCAATTAGGTCGCCAGACTATTTATATTAAAAAAAAATAGTTGAAAAAATGGAACCCCCCATGCCCCCTTTAAGAAGCCCGGCGTCCGTGCCGGGTTAAGTGAAAATAGAGTGAGAAGATATGGAATTAAAACTTGAACAGCTAAAATACCAAGAAGAAGCTATCAAATCAATAGTTTCAGTATTTAAAGGACAAGAAAAAAACACCTTTGATAATGCCTGCTTTGAAGGAATTAGAGCAAATGCTCTTTCTCTAACTTCTGGTGAGATTTTATCAAACATAAAAGATACAATAATTGAAAATGGTATTGATGAGCAAGTTGCCAATGTAACTAATTGCAATGACCTTTGCATCGAAATGGAAACAGGTACAGGAAAAACCCTTGTTTATATAAAAACTATTTTTGAATTATTTAAACATTACGGTTTTACAAAATTCATTATTCTTGTTCCATCAGTTGCAATAAAAGAAGGGGTTTTAACCACTTTCAAGACATTTGAAAAGCAACTTGAAGATATTTATAATATTAAACCGAATTACTTTGAGTATGACAGCAAAAGACTTTCCAGAGTAACCAACTTTGTTGAAGAACAACATCCTCAAGTTATGGTTATGACACTACAGTCATTCAACTCTGATGATAGAATATTAAATCAAGCACAACGAGAAGACCTTTTTGCAAATATGCCATATATTGAAGCTATCGCAAAAACAAATCCTATTATCATTATGGACGAACCACAAGAGGGAATGGATACTGATAATTCCATAGAGAGGTTGAAGACCATTAGCCCATTGTTCAAAATACGGTACTCAGCGACACATAAAGTTTTAAAAAATCTGATATATCGCCTCACCCCTTACGACAGCTATAAACAAGGTTTAGTTAAAAAAATAGAAGTTCTTACTGTTACAGAGAAAAACGATGAAGCATCAATGAAAATTGAACTTAGCAACATTGAATTACAAAAAGGCAAAAGCCCAAAAGCAGTTTTGAAGGCATGGCATCAAACAACCAGTGGTTTTAAATTTAAGAATTCAAAAAAACTTGAAGAACACTCTGATTTACATGAGGCAACTGGAAACATTATTTATAAAGACTACCAAATTGAACAAATCGCAAAACCGATAAGAGGCAAGGGATTTGTAAAGTTCAAAAACGGTGCAATAGTCTATGAGAATGAACAGGCCAAAGATTATTCTTCTATATTCTCAGAACAGCTTTACTGGTTAATAGATACTCATTTCAGAAAAAAAGAAGAATTGAGGAAGAAAGGAATAAAATGTCTTTCTCTTGTATTTATTGATCGTGTTGATAATTATATTCAGGATAACGGCATTATTAAAAAATCATTCATTGAGCAATATATTAAAGTTCATAAAGAATTTTACCAGAAGGACGCTAATCCTGAACAAATTGGAATATGCCAAGGATATTATTTTGCTCAAACTGGAAAAGGTGATTATACAGATAATGAAAACTCTATGACTTCAAATAAAGAACTTTTTGACTTAATCCTCAAAGATAAAGAAGAGCTTCTAAATATTGACAATCCTGTTGAGTTTATATTTTCACATTCAGCTTTAGGTGTCGGTTGGGACAACCCCAATGTTTTTAATATTGCTACACTTAATCAAAGCTATAGTGAAATAAAAAAACGCCAGGAAATCGGTCGTGGATTAAGAATCTGTGTTAATCAGGATGGTGAAAGAGTCTATGATGCCGCACAGGTAGAAGAAGGCAAAGAAATTAATCTTTTAACTGTTATTCCTAATGAATCTTACGAAACATTTGTATCTCAATATCAAACAGAAATCGAAGAAGTTTACGGTACATCAAAAGCAGGTGCTGAAACAAGGCATAATCACAAAGGCCAAAATACAACAGAAAAAGAAATAAAAAGAAATGAGACTCGCTTTAATAGTTCATCTTTTAAAGAATTTTGGAAAAGACTTTCAAAGAAGACAGAATATCTTGTTGCTTTTGATGAAGAAAGATTGATAAGCAATTCTATTGAAGCAATAAATGAAATCGTCATTCCTGAACATTTAATCCAAATAAATATTGGAAGAATACAAGGATTAACAAGTGAAGGCGTTACTACCAGTGGGTACGGTGAGGAAACTAAAAAAGCATCTCTTTCATTCTCACCGCTAGATATTATTGAAGAGATTAGCGAGAATACGGCAATAGCCTATCCCACTGTTTTCAAAATAATTCAGGGTATAAAAAATAAAAAAGAAATTGTTAAAAATCCTCCACGATTTTTACAGGAAGCCATTCAGCGAATACGAAATATTGAGCTTGATGAAATGCTCCGAGCCCTAGATTACAAATTAACAGGTGAAACATTTAATATTGATGAATTTAAAAAAAGTATCGTTAAAAATACTGAAAAAATTGAACCGACTCCAAACAAAGGTATTTATGACAATATTGTATATGACAGTGAACATGAACAAAGATTTGCCCGTGAAGCAGATACAGATACTGAAGTTGTTTGCTTCTTAAAACTTCCCTCTTTTTATATAATTAAGACACCTGCTGGACCTTACAATCCCGATTTTGGGCTTGTTTTAAAAAAACGGAAAATTAGGGATGATAAATCAAACGAATATTACTTTGTCATAGAGACCAAAGGAACCAATGATATTAATGACCGTAAAGCTATCACTGAAAATGAAATTTATAAAATTAAATGTGCTATCAAACATTTTGAAGCATTAGGAATTGAGGCAAAAGTCAATTTTGCAGCACCAATAAAAGAATTTGAAACTTTCAAAAACAATGTTGAGGGAATTATCAATGTCTGAATTAAATAAAAAAATGATGAAAACACCTAATTTGAACGAAGAACGGCTTGAAACTCTAAAAAATCTTTTTCCTGATTTATTTACTGTTGAAGGAAAGCTAAATCCTGATGAATTAAGTAAAATCATTGATCCAGATTTGGTGAAAGAAACTGAACGATTTGAGTTTAAGTGGTTTGGCAAAAGTGAAGCGAAAAGAAATGCTTTTACACCAAGTAAAGCTACACTGATTTACGATGAAGAACGTAGCGTAAATCCTGAATATGCTAACGGGAATATGATAATTGAAGGTGAAAATCTTGAAACGTTGAAATGTTTACTTTCGGCGTATCGTGAGCAAATAAAATGTATATATATTGATCCTCCTTATAATGTTGATGGTGATTTTGTTTATAATGACAATTGGGACGAATCTAAAGAAGACTATTGGAAGCATATAGGTATAACAAATAATGGGATATTAATTGATACAAATACTGAAGCAAACGGTCGTTTCCATTCAAATTGGTTAAATATGCTACTACCAAGATTAATTGTTGCAAGACAATTACTTAGAAATGACGGTGCAATTTTTGTTTCCATAGGCGATGAAGAATATCATAACATGAGAAAATTGCTTGATGATATTTTTGGTGAAGCAAATTATCGAAATACCATAAGCACAAGAAGATATGACAAAAATGTTAATAGACAATTTATTGAAAATGGTTTATCGACATTTAATGTTGGTTTTGAATATATAATCTGTTATTCAAAAACTCCAGATTTTAAATTTAATCCCATTTATAGAGAAGCTTCTGAAGAAAGGCAAAACTATGGATATTGGAAAGGTTTTTGGAACAATGCAGATAGAAAAACAATGCGTTATGATATTCTTGGATTCAAACCTGAAACAGGTCAGTGGAAATGGAGTGAGGAAAGAGCTAGAAAAGCTATTAGTAACTATATTAAATATCAAAAGGAATATAGCGAAAATGAAACTTTAGAAGAATATTGGATTAAAACCGGTAAAAATTTGGAATTTATTCGAAGAAATCCAGATGGGAAAGGTATGAATAAAGGAGTAGAACATTGGATTGCTCCAACAACTGGAATACTAAGAAATACAAATTGGTATGATTTTTTTGCATCAAAATCAACTAACGAGATCGAAAATTTATTTGATTTTCCTAAAAATCCCGATGTTATAAAATGCCTTATTCAGATGTGTGAATATAATGGAGATATAATTTTAGATTTTTTTGCAGGATCTGGTTCTACAGGACAAGCTGTTATCGAGTTAAACTTTAATGATTTAATGGAAAGAAAACTCATCCTTATTCAGTTACCAGAATTAATAACCGATAAAACTGATACTGGAAAAAATGCAATAAAAGCTGGTTATAAAAAAATCTCCGATATTACCATAGTACGTAACAAACGTGTAATTGAAAGGATTGAAAAAGGAGAAGCACAAAAAGCCCCCTCACTTTTTACTTCTGACCACAAACCTTTCAAAACAGGCTTTAAAGTTTACAAACTTGCCAAATCCAATTTTCCGCGAATTGATTTTACTCCTGACCCGGCAAAAACAGATGAAGATAACCTGAACCTTCTTGAACAGTATATCGAAGAGAAAGAAGCAATGTTTCTTGCTATGATTGATGAGAAAAACATTTTTGATGAAGTACTTCTTAAAAAAGGATTTATGTTAAATTACAGCAAAAATCAAGTTGATAGTTTCAAGAAGAATAAAGTATATCACATCAAAGATGATTATAAAGAATGCTTGATTTGTATGGAATTAAATATTAAGAAAGAGACCTTAAATGAACTTGAAAACTATAAAGACATATTATTCATTTGCCTTGAAAGGTCTTTGGATACAACGATGAAATGGAACTTAAAACATTTACTCGGTGATAAATTAATAGCTTTTTAAAAATACCGCCTCCGCGCGTCCATTCGCTCCGGCGGGAAAAGGGGGCATGGGGGTTGATTTTAATAAAACTTACCATAAGAGTTGGCGCCCTAACTGCATATAACAAAGCTTACCTGCGGCGCTCGGAGTACCTCGCTTGGGCTTCGCCACATTGCGGCAAAAAGACCGCCGCAACGTCAGGTAAGCAAGACGTTGTGCGCAATTAGCCCCTGTATGCCGGAGACATCGACTTAAATAGTTATGCATTGTACATAGTAATAAAAAATATAAACCGAACACACGAGGAAATTATGAAATTCGAAGAATGGATCAAAAATAAGCATATTCCATTTAAACCAAATGGCCTTAATGGTAAATACGATGATTTTAAACCGTTAAGCAAAATTATTGAAAATACCCGCGTAGTAGCTATAGGTGAAAATTCACATTTTATTAAAGAATTCTTTTTATTGAGACATAACCTATTGCAATTTTTTATCGAAGAACTTGGTTTTACAACATTTGCTTTTGAATTTGGTTTTGCCGAAAGTCAATTCATCAATAACTGGATACATGGACAAGGATCTGAGGATGAAATAAGTAAATACTTAACGCATTTTTATTATCCAAAAGAATTAATATACACATTTCACTGGTTAAGAGAGTATAATAGAGTAGCAAAGAATAAAATTACATTTCTTGGCATTGACATCCCCAGAAATGGAGGTTCATACTTCCCAAATATTGAGATAGTATATGACTTTTTTAAGACAGCAGATAAAGAAGCATTGCACATTATTGACAATGCAATTAATATTGCAAAGAAAATAGATTACTTCTCAACGTCACAGGCAGCCTTAAAATTGCATGAGCTAACAGATTCTGAGAAATACCAATTAACTTACCAAATAGCTAGAGCAAAGGTACGCCTTGAAGCTATGGCACCGTTTCATATTGAAAAATATGGAAAGAAAAAATATGAGACAATTCTTCATCTGATCAACGGAATAGAATATCTGGACTATAACATACAAGCAATGAATGGTTTTATTTCAGGCTTCGGATTACAGGGCGACATGGGGGCTAAAGATAAATACATGGCAGATTCTGTGCTGTGGCATTTGAATAACTTAGATATGGAACATAAAATAATTGTAGTTGCACATAATGCTCATATTCAGAAGACTCCGATTCTTTATGATGGTTTTCTAAGTTGCTTACCAATGGGTCAAAGGCTTAAAGACGCTATTGGGGCAGATTACATGTCCTTAGGCATTACTTCATATATTGGTAATACTGCAGCCCTTTATCCTGAAGCTGATACGAAATACGGTTTTCGAGTTGATAATTTCCAGTTACTCCAACCCATAGAAGGTTCTATCGAGAAAGCTTTGCATGATTGTGGAATAACTAATTCTTTTGTCTCCTTTAAGAGTATTCCTGAAAATGTCGAACCTTTACCAAACATGATTCGTTTTGATTCTATATACATGGAAACCATTCTTGAAAAGGCTTTCGATGGAATTTTTCAAATTGAGAAATCAACTGTGTCTGAGGTTATATATGATTAATTATGTATGATTATTTGAAATAGCAAGTATATAATATAACTAAATATCGTCAGCCAAGTTGAGGCAATCCAATTAAAGATCGGGCTAACATGCGCACAACAAAGCTTATGCGCTTCACTCCCTGGCGGTCGTTCGGGCTGCGCCAAATCGCGGCGGTAAGGCTGCCGCGACTTCGCATAAGCAAAACGTTATATGCAAAAAGCGCAAAAACTTTTAATCGGCCATCCGTGGCCTCACTTTTTCATCTAAAAAAATTATGAGTAATGAACAGCTAATTTAATTGACATAATCTCGCAATTTGTTTTAATTAAAATCACCCACATAACAGGAGAACATCAAACATGAAATTAGCAATTTAACTGAGAGAATTTACACTATTCAAGATTCTCTCTTTCATAAAAACCAGCCTGCCATTTTAAATAATGGCTAAGCACGCTACGGTTACAGGAGAGATTTATGTCATCAGTTAATTTGCGATTTATTAATGTTTCGTTTTCATATAATACAACTTCAGAAATTATAGTTTCCGGACTGACAATAACAATTTCAGAGGGGTGGACTGGTATTGTTGGACCGAACGGAGCTGGTAAAACAACAATTGCTAAACTCGCCACTGGACTTTTGGTGCCAACCAAAGGAGAAATTTCAGGATTAAACAAATCTTCAGCATTTTACTGCACCCAGGGATTGGAACTTCCTCCTGAAAATTCAGATGATTTTCTATATAGTCTTGACAACAGATCCGGTGAACTGATGTCTCTTTTAGGCATTCAAAATGACTGGATCTCCAGATGGGAAACTCTCAGCTATGGAGAAAGAAAGCGTTTTCAGATAGGTGTATCGCTATGGCTTGAACCTGAAATACTTGCACTTGATGAACCGACTAATCATCTTGATTTATCAACGAAGGAACTGATTCATAAGGCGTTAAAAACATATAACGGAACGGGCATAATTATCAGTCATGATAGGGAACTTCTGGATTCGCTGTGCACTTCAACATTATTTGTCCGCCCCGAAAGTACAGTCTTACGCCCTGGTGGTTTATCTACAGGGCTTAAACAGGAAATTCTTGAAATAAAAAGCAAAGCCCACGAACATGAGATTGCAATCAAAGAATATAAAAGAATAAAAAGAAGCTTGCTGTCGCATAAGCAGAAAGAAAACAAAAAACAAGATTTGCTCTCTAAAAAAAATACTGTCAGGAATGATCATGATGCGAAAGCGAAAATTGACCTGGCCCGTCTTACCGGTAAAGATAAAATAGGTTCAAGAAAAGTTAAACTGCTTCAAAACAAAACTGATTCTCTTAAAACTGATGCCGAGTCAAAATATTTTAAAAGAATAAAAACCGATGGTTTTACCTATACCGGTGAGAAATACAAAGGTGACAGGCTTGTTTTTATCCCTTCAACAAAAATAAGCATGGGTGAAAATCGTTGTATAGATTTACCGGAACTTAACATCCTCCCCGGTGACCGAATTGGGATTACTGGAAATAATGGTACAGGAAAGAGCACGTTGCTCAATTATATAAAAAGTATAATAAAAATTCCTGAGGAAAAGATTATTTTTATTAATCAGGAGATATCCGGAGAAGAATGGTATACGATAGATAAAAAAATTAAAATGCTTAACGGAAAAGAGAAAGGGGAACTTCTTTCTGTAGTTCACAGGCTGGGCTCGGAGCCCGAACGTGTACTTAACTCTCTCATCCCAAGCCCTGGCGAAATCAGAAAAATGATACTGGGACTGGGTCTGTTAAAAACACCATATCTTATAATGATGGATGAACCGACAAATCATATGGACATGCCTTCAGTACAGTGTCTTGAGGATGCCATTTCAGAATTTGAAGGTGCTGTAATAATTATTAGCCATGACAGAAGGTTTATCAAAAGGCTTGTAGATACTGAATGGAATCTTGAAGAAGCAGATAGAGTGACAAAATTAAAAGTAAAATTTAATGTAAAATAATCATTTTTTTAGTTGAATAATCACTTGTATTTTATTTTCAATGATTGATTTCTAAAAATTATTAGATTAAAAGAATTACATTAAATAATTTTAAACAAGTAGTAAACGCTCAACATCCGTGTTTCGCTTATACAAAACTTTGCGTAATTGCGCTTTCAGCATATAACAAAGCTTACACGCTGCGCTCGGAGTACCTCGCTTGGCCTGCGGCACATTGCGGCAAAAAACCGCCGCAACGTCGTGTAAGCAAGACGTTATGCGAAAAGCGAAGACAAACTAATAGCCGCGGCCTCGGAAAAAATGGCATAACTCTTTTGAAACCGGTATTAAGATGTGGTTCCTTTAGAATTAGTAATAAAGTAACTGGCTGTTTAGATTGATAAAAGAAACGCGCTAAAATTTTTAGAAAAGGTCTTCGCTCATCGCATAACAAAGGCTAACAGCTGCGCACGGCTGAAATACTTTTTGGTTTTTTAATGAAACGGTATAGCATCCGTGCTTGGCTTTCATTTTTGTAGCATAAAAGTTTTTGAAGTTACTTATACTTTATGTGCCAGGGTGCTTCTACATTTTCATGTCAGCACATTGGCCTGAGGGCCAACGTCAGTTAGCCAAAACGTTATATGTCATTGTCTCGCCAACTTTTTTGAAAATTAATTCCGCCATCCGTGGCGGATTAGTTAGAGGATACTATGTTTAATAATAAAGAAAAACTATTAACAAAAGCGTTGGAACTTTATGCCGGGAATCATATTACAAAATTGTTAGATGAAAATAAAGAAAAACAATTTGAATTATTCATGGATAAAAAGAATCTAACCGTTTCTTTTTATAATATCAACTTCTCTCATTTTAAAGAAGCCCCTTCTAAAGTTATCATAGAAATACTAAATGTGTATTATGATTTAGTTTTTTCAGCAATAGAAAACAATAATGGTATCATTATCAATATGAATGGAGATCAGATTATTTCAGTCTTTTCAGATAAATTAATTAATAATGAAATGAACGCAATTAAATCATATTTTGAGGTAACTAATAATTTTAAAAAATATACTGAAAAAATGGGATTAAATAATTTCAATATTATCTGGAATGGAATTAATAGTGGAGATGTTCTTATTGGTAATATTGGTTCAAAAAATCGTTTGTTTTATTCAATAATGGGTGATCATGTAAATTTAGCCAGCCGTTTAGTTAATACAAATAGATTATATAATACTAATATCATTATAAGTAACTTTACATATCAGAAAATTCAAAATGAAATTATTGCAAGAGAATTAGACAGTATTAGAGTATGGGGTTTAGAAGAACCGCAAAAAATTTTTGAAGTTATATCAATAAAATAAAAATTTCTCATGTTAGCCTTCGACGTCCGTGTCTTCGACAACTTGTTCTGTCCAAGCGAGCCAACGACATATAACAAAGCTTATGCGCTGCGCTCGCGAAAAGACTCGCTTGGCCTGGCGGCACATTTGCGAACTTATTGTGGCATAAATTTAAAAGTTTTAAACATATTTAGTAACAATATCGTTTTTGCTTTTCGTCGCAAACGTCGCATAAGCAAAACGTTATGCGAAAAGCGAAGACAAACTTAAAGCCGCGGCCTCGGGAAAAATGGCATAACTCTTTAGAGACCGGTGTTTAGATGTGGTTCATTTAGAATTAGTAATAAAGTAACTGATTGTTTAGATTGATAAAAGAAACGCGCTAAAATTTTTAGAAAAGGTCTTCGCTCATCGCATAACAAAGGCTAACAGCGGCGCACGGCGAAGATACTTTATAATTTTTAATGAAACGATATAGCATCCGTGCTTGGCTTCCGGTTTTATAGTATGAAAATTTTTGAAGTTACTTATACTTTGTGTGCCAGGGTGCTTCTACATTTTCATGTCAGCACATTGGCTTGAGGCCAACGTCAGTTAGCCAAAACGTTATGTGCCATTAGGATGCCAAACTTTTTTATGATAAAAAATGAGTTGTAAAAATAAAACCCCCATGCCCCTTTAAGAAGCCCGGCGTCCGTGCCGGGCAAAGAAATAATTTGAGGTTTTTAATGGCAAGAAACGCAACAAATAAACATTTAAGAAAAGCAAGCAAAGCAAAAAACGATGAATTCTATACACTATTTGGTGACATACAGAAGGAAGTTGAAGCATATTTAGAATTTAATCCGGATATATTTCGAGATAGAGTAGTGTATTGTAATTGCGATGACCCATTTGAGAGCAATTTTTTTCGTTATTTCGTTTTAAATTTTAAAAGAATTGGATTAAAACAGCTTATTACCACCAGCTACAAACCTTCACCTGTTGCTAATACACAACTTGAATTATTTGGTGATGACTCAACCCTTAAACAAGTAAAAGGACGACCGAAGATTACCGCCAATAAATTTATTATTAATTCTGTTGGTGACATAGATGGCGATGGGGAATTTAGCTTGAAAGATGTAGCATTACAATTAAAACAAAACAAGCAGAATGAATGGACTCCGTTGGAAGGTGATGGCGATTTTCGTAGTGATGAATCCATATTATTATTGAAACAAGCCGACTTTATAATAACTAATCCGCCATTTAGTTTGTTTCGTGAATATTTAAAACAACTTATTGAATTTAATAAAAAATTCTTAATTATCGCAAGTATTAATGCCATTACTTACAAAGAAGTTTTCCCTTTAATTAAGGATAATAAAATGTGGTTAGGTACAGGAATGGGGCGTTGGATTTCTGGTTTTATTGTACCTGAGTCATATGAATTGTATGGGTCAGAAGCACGTATTGATGAAGACGGAAATAGGATTGTTGCTACGAATAATTGTCTTTGGTTTACCAATTTAGACCATGGGAAAAGACATCAGCCTTTACCACTAATGACAATGGCAGATAATATTAAGTTTAGTTCCCATAAAAATATTAAAGGTAAAAATTATGATAAATACGATAATTATGATGCCATAGAAGTTTCTTATACTGATGCTATTCCAAGTGATTATGCTGGAGTGATGGGCGTGCCTATTACCTTTTTAGATAAATATAATCCAGAACAATTCGAATTATTAGGAATAATGAATACTGGTGAAGAAAATAAAGGTATAAGATATAAAGAAACTCCTCATGGAAGACCTATAGTAAATGGAGTTGAAAAATATCTACGTATATTAATCAAAAACAGAAATTTATAATAATTAACAAAAGGTTGTCCATTAAACATTAAAGGTGCTAAATATGAAAACAACATTAAGAACTGACATTACAGTAAAAGATATATGCGAAGGCTTTGTTTACAATGAACTTGAAGGTAAAGGACTTTTCGGGCTTTCTGGGAATCTTACCATACAACCAGAATATCAACGTAATTATATCTATGCTGAAGAAAAAAGAGAAGCTAGTGTTATTGAGTCAATTCTAAAAGGATATCCTATTGGTTTGATTTATTTTAATAAAGTTGATAAAGAGAAATTTGAAATTTTAGATGGTCAACAACGTATCACAAGTATTGGTAGATTTTTAACACTCAAGTTTTCCATAAAGGATGAAAATGGTAATCCTCAAAAATTTGATGGTTTGTCTACTGATAAAAGAAACAAAATTGAAAATACAAAATTACTTATTTATGAATGTGAGGGGACAGAAACAGAAATCATGAATTGGTTTGAAACCATAAATATAGCAGGTATACCTCTTAATGAACAAGAAAAATACAATGCTGTTTATTTCGGGCCCTTTGTTACTTTAAGCAAAGCTGAATTCAGTAATAGTCAAAATGCAAATATTCAAAAATGGAGTGCATATATAAATGGTAAGGTTAGGCGTCAAGATTATTTATATACAGCTCTGGACTGGGTCAGCAGCTCTAAAAATATTTCGATACGAGAATATATGACTAGTCATCGTAGAGATACAAACATTAATGAATTAAAAACATACTTTAATAGTGTGATTGATTGGATATCCAGTGTCTTTTCAGATGTGGAAAAAGATATGTGTGGACTTGAATGGGGTCCACTTTATGAAACATACCATAAAAAAGCATATGACCACAAAAAAGTATCAAAGCAAGTTCAAGACTTATATGATGACCCATATGTAACAAATCGTAAGGGTATTTTTGAATACATTCTTGGCGGTTCTAAAGATACAAAATTAATCAATGTACGTGTTTTTAATGAGGCAACTAAAAAATCTATCTACACGAAACAAACAAAAGAAGCTGAAAAGAAAGGTGAATCAAACTGCCCTCTCTGTGCTATTGGTCATGACGTTAATAAAACAAAAATATGGGATTTGAATGAAATGGATGCTGATCATGTAACTGCTTGGAGTAAAAACGGTGCTACAGATATTAATAATTGCCAAATGTTGTGTAAAACACATAACCAAGCAAAAGGAAACAAATAGTCTTCCATCAAAAAATTATGTATACCGCCTCCGCGCGTCCGTGCGCTCCGGCTAAACAAGGGGCATGGGGATTTTATTTAAGAAATCTTTTCGTGAATGGGCATCCTAACGGCACATAACAAAGCTTACCCGCGGCGTTCGGAGTACCTCACTTGGCCTGCGGCACATTGCGCAAAAGGCCGCGCAACGTCGGGTAAGCAAGACGTTATGTGAAATTTCATACGGACTACCAGTATAAGTTACTAAGATTTAAATGAATATACAGGAGATTTTTAACAAATGTTATCGAATGAGGTAATTTCAATTATTCTTCAAC
>Ga0116171_10000210_pt1 | contig 61945 bp, 55 predicted proteins | sample AD_JPNHW2_MetaG_FD_89798 | JGI IMG/M metagenome (GOLD analysis project Ga0116171, IMG submission 89798) | Active sludge microbial communities of municipal wastewater-treating anaerobic digesters from Japan - AD_JPNHW2_MetaG | ecosystem: Engineered > Bioreactor > Anaerobic > Digestate | place...
AATATTCCTTCTTCAGGCAAGAGGAAAAAAATTAACATGATTAAATCATAGAGGTGCTTTATGAAAATTCAAATCACGGGAAGACATATTGATGTATCTGATGCGCTCAGGGATTATGCTGAGAAAAAAATATCCAAACTTGAAAAATACTTTCAGCAGCTGATCGATACCCATCTTATCCTGTATGTTGAGAAACTGGACCATGCCGCAGAACTTATTATGAACGGCGATTCAGTGCAGTTCCATGCAAGGGAAAAGGCTGCAGATCTTTATTCAGCCATTGACCTCCTGGCTGACAAGATGGAAGTCCAGATTTCCAGGTACAAGGAAAGAATCCAGACCCGAAAAGGACATGGTGTAGAGGATGTTGCATCCTTTGACATCATTAGTGATAAAGGAAAGGAAGCACTTCTCAACCAGGTGAGCAACAAACCGTTTGATAAAATTGAGGCTTTTTTACAGATGAAGCTGAATAAAAAGGATTATATTCTTTTCAAACGTGGAGTTGCAGAGGTCGACGGCGGCTTCGATTTCGCGAACAAGAACTATGCCGTAATATACAAGGCAGGTCCGGGCTACAGGATGGTTGAAGTCCCATTTGAAAACTTTGCCAAACATGAACAGGTTTATGACAGGTTCAATGAATACGATATTGAAGTTGTTGATGAATCACCTGCAAATCCGAAAATCAACTTCAAAAAAACAGAAGCGGTAAACGTAGGTAAACTGACACTTGATGAGGCTTTTGATTTACTGGATAAATCAGGCTCTGAATACATGCCGTTTTTTAATACTGATACCAGGTATTTTAACGTGCTTTTTAAAAGCGGTAAAAAATACGAGGTCCTGGTTCCGGCGTTTTAGGGATTTTGCTGAACAAGCCTGATGTAATAATAAAGAGGGGATCGATTTGGATCCCCTCTTTGCGTTAAATAACGGATTTTTTAATATGGACGGGTTATTTTTTGCTGGAAAGAAAAAGCATATATATAATTATGAACTTATGGTAAATCTTACAGTAAGACAGTTTATAGAAGGGAAGGGGAGGATCGACCTCCAGATGCGCCTTCTGGCAGGTGAAGGGGGCCTTGACAAGGAGATCAAGTACGGCGAGACCAACAGGCCCGGCCTGGCGCTTGCGGGATTTTTTGACCACTTTGCTTTCGACAGGATACAGATATTCGGGCAGGGTGAAACCGCTTTCATGGAACAGCTGAGCAGCGAGGCAAGGCTCAAGGTTTACGAGGAGTTCTTCAGCTATAATGTACTCTGCTGTATATTCACGCATGAGTATATCCCGGACTCTCTTTTTCTTGATTTTGCGGACAAACACAATATATCGGTATTCCTTAGTAAAAGGACAACTACACGGTTTATTACACTATTTGTTCATATAATAGATGAGATGTTTTCTGAGACGGTTACACTCCACGCCACGCTTGTTGACGTTTTCGGGGTTGGTGTGCTGCTCACGGGTAAGAGCGGTGTAGGTAAGAGCGAGACCGCTCTTGAGTTAATTGAAAGGGGCCACAGGCTTGTTGCAGATGACATGGTTGTTGTAAAAAAAATAGATGAATCCCTGCTGATGGGTGCAAGTTCAGAGCTTCTTAAACATCACCTGGAGATCAGGGGGCTGGGTATCATAAATGTAAAAGAGATGTTCGGTATCAGGTCAATCAGGAACCGGAAACGAATCGAGATTGTAACATTGCTCGAAGAATGGGATTCAAACAAGGAGTACGACAGGCTGGGCCTTGACGAGGATAAATTAACCATTCTTGACATAGATGTCTCTGTGATAACAATCCCGGTGCGGCCGGGCAGGAATATTCCCGTAATTGTTGAAACCGCTGCCCTTAACCAGAGGCTTAAAAAGACAGGGATAAATGCCGCACGGGAACTCGACGAACGTATAAAAAAATGGATTATTTCAGAAGGTGGTAAGTGATGGTTGAGAAGGAGGTTGTTGTCAGCAGCGATGCCGGTATTCACGCCAGGCCTGCCATGATGATTGTCAGGGAGGCCATGAAGTATCCCTGTGATATAACCCTTGTCAAGGATAATGTCGAAGCAGACGGTAAGTCAATAATGTCGGTCCTTGGCCTTGCAATAATATCAGGTTCAAAGCTGGTCATCCGGGCAGACGGCGAAGGCGCGACTGAACTGGTTGATTATATTATTAAACTTATTGAAAATGATTTCCGGGTCTGATCTCTGCGCGATAATCCATATTCAGGAATCCTGAAGTGCCTGTGGAAAAGATAAAATTAAAAAGTGATTCATACCAGGATGTAATTTTCCTGACAGCAATTATTATCTTCACGTCTGTGCTTGTCATAGGACTCTACCCCGGCAGGATAGATGCCGGCCTTGTTGATGAGAATTTTTTTATCACTACACTGATGGCAACCCCGGTCATTGCCGCAATTTACCTCATTGTTATTTCGTTCCGCAGAAACCTTAATATTGAGTCCGTTGATATAAGGCAGAGCATAAAGAAAAAAATGATTATGGCATTTGTATTTATTGCGCTCCTTTCAGCTATCCCGATTGTAATTATTTCGGGAAACTATTTTTCAAGTTCATTTTCAAGGATGTTCAGCCCTAAGACAATGACGGCACTGGACAGGTCGGTCGAACTTACCTCTGCATATTATACTGATCTTGGTGAAGAGATACGCGTTGAACTGGAGACAATAAAAAGTATCATGGGAGTACGCGGTTTAAACCTGTCTTCAGGTTCTTATGACAGGATAGGGAAGGTATACGAGAAGAAAGGATTCGGTCTTGCATTTATTATCCCTGCCGGAGATGACTCGAAGGTTATACAGAACTCTCTTTCACAAAATTCGGGCTATACCGGGAGTGTGGCGGATTTTTACCGCAGCGGGCTCGACGGTAATGTAAAGATCGACCGGATATCCATAATGGGACATGATTTTGTTTCAGGCGCACTCTCCTCTTCCGGGATTGCTATAATTCTATGGAAAGAGATACCGCAGGATGTAAAAGAGCAGGAGTCGCTCTTTATAGATGGAAGAAATGATTACAGACTTGTCGAGCAGAGCAAGGATTATTTTGAAAGCGGGGCAGGTTCATTCCTGATGTTTGTTTCAATGCTGATAATCGGGATTGCCTACATTTTCAGTCTTTATATATCGGGGAATATAACCAGTCCTATTCTTGAACTTTCGTCTGCTGCGCAGAGTGTGGCTATGGGAAATTACAAGCATAACCTTGAAAAAAAGAGCGATGATGAAATCGGCGCTCTCATGGATTCGTTCAACACAATGGCCAGGCAGCTTGATGAAAACAGAAAGATAATGTACCAGAAGCAGAAACTTGAAGCATGGAACGAGATGGCAAGAAAACTTGTTCATGAAATAAAGAATCCGCTGACCCCTATCAGGCTTTCTGCCGAGAGGATGAGAAAACTGACAGCTGGAGGGAACAGCGGTAAAGATGAAGCCGTTATTGCCGGGACCGAGACAATCATAAACGAGGTGAATTCCCTGCTCAGGCTTGTGAGTGAATTCAATACATTCGCACGGCTGCCGGAGCGGAAGCCTGAGCAGGCACAGATAAACAGGCTGATTAATGAAACAGTAGCCCTCTTCAGGGCCCACGAAAATGTTGAATTTAAAATTGATCTTGAGGATGAAATACCTGATATACTTGCGGACAGGGGCCTGATACGGCAGGCGCTGAATAACCTTATTACAAACGCGGTGCAGGCTATAAAAGGGGAAGGCACCATTACAGTCCGGTCATGGCTCGACAGGCAGGCTGGCGAGGTCGCGGTGAGTATTGAGGATACGGGTTCAGGTATAAACGAAAAAGACCTTGAGAGTATTTTTGAACCTGGCTGGACCTCGGGAAAACACGGTACAGGTCTTGGCCTTGCTATAGTTGAAAAAATAGTATTTGAACATAACGGACGGATCAGGTGTACTTCCCTCAAAGGCGAGGGGGCTGCCTTTGAGATCAGGCTTCCGCTTAATTCAGGAGTTAAAAATGGCAGCAATACTGATAGTTGATGATGAACCTAACATAATAAATTCAATAACGCATATACTGCAGGATGAGGAGCACACGGTTTTTTCAGCAGCGAATGGCGAGGATGCCATGACACTTCTGAAAAAGCATAACCCGGACCTTGTAATACTCGATGTGTGGCTGCCTGACCTGGACGGTATAGACCTGCTGGGCAGCATGAAAAAAATCAAACCTGATACAGCTGCAATAATGATAAGCGGTCATGGTTCAATAGATATCGCGGTACGTTCAACGCGAATGGGCGCTTTTGATTTTCTTGAAAAACCCCCGTCACTCGACAGGCTTGTTACATCCGTGAATAATGCGCTTGAGCAGGTAAGGTTGAGGCGCGAGAACCTGCATCTGCGCAAGAAGGCATTCATCGATGATGATATGATAGGCGAGTCCGAACAGATGAATGAGATTAAAAGCACCATAAAAAAAGCGGCCAGGACAAATGCAAGGGTCCTGATAACAGGGGAGAGCGGCACGGGCAAGGAGCTTGTGGCAAAGGCGATCTTCCAGCTTTCGGGGCGTGCGGATAAACCGTTCGTCAAGGTTAACTGCGCGGCAATACCGGATGAACTGATCGAGAGCGAACTGTTCGGCCATGAAAAGGGTTCATTCACAGGGGCGCTTAGCAGAAGGATAGGAAAGTTTGAGCTTGCGAACGGCGGGACATTATTCCTTGACGAGGTCTGCGACATGAGCCTTTCGGCCCAGGCCAAGGTGCTCAGGGTGCTCCAGGAGCAGCAGTTTGAAAGGGTGGGCGGCAACGATACCATCACTGTGGATGTGCGGGTTATAGCAGCGACGAATATCGATATACAGAAGGCTATTGAAGAGGGGAGGTTCAGGGAGGACCTGTACTACAGGCTTAATGTTGTGCCTGTCCATGTTTCCAGGCTTGCTGATCGTGGGGATGATATTGAAATACTTGTAGATTATTTTCTCGTGATGTTTACGCGGGAGCACGGGACAGGCGAAAAGACAATAAGCGACGAGGGAATGGCCCTGCTTAAGAGATACAGGTGGCCAGGTAATGTGCGGGAACTTCGCAATATAATTGAACGGATTACAATAATGGTTCCCGAGGATGAAGTGACTGATGAAGATCTGCTGAGGTACCTGCGGCCTGATGACCCGGTTCGACAGTCGGATTTCGGTCAGAAGTTAACGCTCAGGGAGGCCCGGGATAATTTTGAACGCGAATTTATTATTAACGCATTGAAAAGAAATAACGGCAATGTTTCGGTTACTGCCCGGGAACTTGATATTGAAAGAACAAATCTCCACCGCAAGATACGTCAGTACGACATTGAGGCCGACTGAAAAAGCATGAAGGAAAGACTCCTCAACATACTGAAGACAGGATCAGTTTCATCGGGACTAATTATATGCAGGAACGATGATGAGAAAATATATTTAAAACGTTACCTTGCCCAGGCACCCGTGAGCAAAACCGGACAGTCTGAATCATCAGTAAGGCCCGGCACTTTAAGTGAATGCTCTGTGTGCCGCGGTGTTATAGAAAGGAAGAAACCCTTCGGTTCAGGTATAAACGGCGTGATGGTTCTGCTTAATGCGCCGGCTCTTACATCGAAGATGGAGATTGATTTCTACAGGGCTGAATCCGCCGAACTCCTGAAAAAGATGATCAGCTCGATCGGGCTTGTGTTTGCCGAGTGCTACATTACAAACCTTGTCAAGTGCGAGACCACTGATCCCCTGGTCAAGCCCAGTGACATGGTAAGAAACTGCCTCCCGATATTTAAATCTGAAATAGAAACGGTAAAACCAAAAATTATCATTGTCATGGGAGAGATAGTCCCCCTCCAGCCTGTTGTAAACACGACACGCGGCATCAGCTGGTTCAATACAGAACACAGCATATCTCTCGTGAAGAATCCAGACCTGAAACGCCCTGCATGGGAAACCCTTAAACTTGTGAAAACAAAACTCCAGGAACTTGAACAATGATCAGCAGTCGCGCGGCAGGACCTTACACATCTGCTGAAGTCCACATAAATACTCCTGTAAATAAACCATTCACATACAGGGTGCCTGCCGGTATGCGTCTTGAAGCGGGTATGCGCGCTATAGTGAATTTCAGGGGACGTAAGGTAACAGGCTATGTCACTGCCGTTACGCACGATGTCACCGGTGATCCCGGTTACGAATTGAAGGATGTGATCGCGTCTGTTGATGAATCACCGGTGTTTGATGAAAGGCTGATCTCTCTTGTAAAATACGTCTCGGGCATGTACTTTTCTTCAGTTGGTGAAGCATTCAGCAAGGCGCTCCCGTCATCAGAAAGCAGCAGGACCAGGGGAAAGGCAGTATCCCCGCGTTTTAGCGGTTCATCCGCTGTACCCGGCATACTCACATTGAAACAGCGTGAAATCTTCGAAAAAATTGAATCCGTCGGGCCTTCAGCTCACCTTATCTACGGCATAACAGGGAGCGGCAAGACTGAAATCTACATAAACATGGCGCGCAGCGTTATTGCCCAGGGTAAGTCTGTGATTTACCTCGTTCCGGAAATTTCTCTCTCGTCACAGATATATGAACGGCTGCACCGTGTTTTCGGCGACTCGCTTGTGCTCTACCACAGCATGCTTTCGCCCAACAGGAGGCTGGAGAACTGGATGAAGTTCCAGCGCGGTGAGGCGAAGATCGCCATAGGCACAAGGTCCGCCGTATTCATGCAGGCGCCTGAGCTGGGCCTGATGATTATAGACGAGGAACAGGACGGGTCATACAAGGAGCAGAGCTCGCCCAGGTACAGCGCCAGGCACATTGCCTTCTACAGGGCAAAGACCGAAAACGCCCACCTGATACTGGGATCAGCTACTCCGTCTGTCGAGACGCTCTACGCGGCAGAAAGGGGGGGCATTGCCCTGCACACCCTTGACGAAAGGTACGGAGATGCCGAACTGCCCGGTGTTGAGATCGTGCGGGTCAGGGGTGCGGGCGACGAGATTTCGTCAAAACTGAAACTCTACACGAAGAGGGCGGTCTCGGCAGGAGGCCAGGCTGTCTACCTGCTGAACAGGCGCGGGTTTTCACCGCTTGTTATGTGTGAAGACTGCGGCGCTGCTGTTGAATGCAGCCACTGCAGCATATCCATGAACTACCACAGGGACAAGGGCATGCTGTGCCATTACTGCGGAAGCGCAAGGCCTGTACCGGAAAAATGCGGCGCATGCGGATCAGAGTCAATGGTGCATGTGGGTTCAGGGACACAGAAAATAGAGGAGATCATAAACACCGAGTTTCCCGGGTACCGCGTGTTCAGGCTGGACCAGGACACGGCCAGGAGGAAGGAGGCGGTCCCTGATCTTATAGATCTAATGGAGAAGAGGGAGATTGATATACTGCTTGGGACACAGATGGTCTCCAAGGGATTCGATTTTCCCGGTATAACCCTGGCGGGGATTCTCCTTGCTGACATAGGGATGAACATGCCTGACTTCAGGGCGTCTGAAAGGATCGTGTCGCTGCTGATCCAGCTTGCGGGAAGGTCGGGGCGCGGCGGCGGCGAGAGCAGGGTTGTGATCCAGACATTCAACGAGGAGCATGCGGTTTTCAGGTTTATTAAAAATCATGACTACACCGGGTTCTACAGGTCGGAACTTGAAATACGGAAGGCCCTGGGTTACCCTCCGTTTGGCAGGCTCGCCAGGATCCTTGTGCGCGGCAGGGACGAATCCGTGGTGATCGAATCTGCGCGGGAGCTGGGGGACCTGATGGACGGCATAATTATTAAAGGCGGACATAAAGTCGAGAAGCTGGGACCCTCGGGCGCGCCTTTCACAAAGATCGGCGGGAACTACAGGTACCACATGATACTGAAGGCTTCGGCAACAGCGGAGTTCTCAGCCGTGATCAGGGAGGCGCTCGAAAATTTCAGGCCAGGATCGGTCTACGTTGAGGTTGACATCGATCCGGTTGATATGCTTTAGTTCCGGCAGGTTAATGTCATTCCCGTGAAGACGGGAATCCATGCCTTGAGCCTTGTGGAGGTCAGACTCCGCGGCTATAACAGGATAATCGGTGCTTTATTTTCCGGAGACGTTAAGTTCGCTAAGTATTATCGCTTCCAGTACGTCCTGGTGAGGTACGCCGTTAAGTTCCCTCCCTGAAATGTATATCGTGGGAGTTCCCCCTATCTTCAGCTTCTCGGCAAATTCAATATTATCGGTAATTTCTTTCGGGTAGGCTGCTGAATCGAACAGGTCGGTAAATGTTTTAAGTTTATCGTTACCTATACGGAATTCATCGGATGTTTTCTCTACAAGCCTTCTTGCTGTTTTATCCTCGTAGTTTTCCTTGATCTCTTTATAGTCATGGAAGTGCATGAAGAAATATTCTTCAAAGAACCCGGCCTTTGCTGCTGCATACATTGATTTGGATGCCGTGCATGATTCAGGATAGAGCGAGTCGTCAAAGTATTTGTTGCATGTGCTGTCAAGAGGATAGTGGTAGTATACGAACTGCACCCTGTCGCCGTATTTGGCCAGTATATATTTTTCCGTGTTATAAAACTTGTAGCATGCTGAACAGAGGAAGTCTGTGAAAACATAAATCCTCAGCTTCGGATTTTTACTTCCCGCTGTCATGGAGCTCCGGGGAAAGTCTATACTGCCGGCCGGGTTCTTGTAAAAGGATGCAAGTTCCCGCGTGACCGCCTGCTCGGACGGCTTGTTGAGGCCGGCCCTTAACCTGAGAATGCCCGCTCCGGAGATGACTGAGAATGCCATAAAAAAAATGAAAAGGACCATCAGCGACAGGACGGCCTTCTGGTCAGGATTTTCCGGCATCAGTATGCTTTTAATCGAAGTTGTGAGTTCATCCCATGAAAGATATTTTTTTATCATCAGCACAAGTGACACGAGTATGGCTATGTTGATTATGTACGTGGCCGCGCACAGTTTGCATATGCTTCCGAGCTTAATCATCAGGCTCCCCAGCACGATGTCAGCCGCAATACCTGCAATAATAAGCGGCAGGATCATGCCGCTTATAACCGCGTAGTATTTTTCTTTTGTGTAGTCCGCAACAAGCAGCATGAATGTTATGAAGATGTAGAAGATCAGCCCCAGCGCCGCAACCGGTATACCGAAGAAAACAGCGTACTTTGACTGACCCACAGAGATGCACGGATTGACAAATCCCCTGCCGCATGCAATGATCCCCATGTCCATGTCAGGGTGATAATGCTGGTAGAGCAGAATTGCCGAGAGCACAAGCCCTGCGGCAGCAAGAATCTGTATGGTGTTCAGGTACCTGTTCACTGTTTCAGTCCTCTTTTATATCAAGATCAATGTTTACGCCGCAGATTCTTACAGAGTATCTGCCGTCAGGTGTTTCTTCAAGCCTCTCGAGTATATTGAATGAAGGTGATCTTTTAAATTTGGCTACAAGCCTTCCTTTTTTGATGCGGCAGTAGAGTGCATTGTTATTTTTACAGAAAAGTGTATTAGGATCGAGCTCCTCGCTCGCCCCTGATGAGAGGGTAAGGAAAATCCTCTCGAACGTCCCGAATCCTTCAAACTGTACGCCTGTTATAAAATAAGGGGCATCCTCAACCCGTATGGGATATGTGTAACTGCTGTAATGGATTACATACTGACCGTCTGCCGTGATATCAACAGACCTGCTGAAAAAACTTTTTATCTTTTCATTAACAAAAGGTTCACCGTTGTGAAACCAGTTCCCCTCTTTATCAAGAAAAATATCATCTATGGTCTGCCCTGATTCGAGCAGCTCCTTAAGGTACTCCGGAATTTCCGGGTACTTGTCGTCTACGCTGTTCATCACTTTGTTTTCTCCATGCTTGTTTAAAGCGATTGGTATTTATTTTTATTAATAAGTTATCGTTTGTAATTTTATATTCTTAATATTCATCATAGATTTTTTCTGATTCAGCCATATTATTTAGAAAATTAATTTTCCAGCCCTGCTATTTGTTTCGTTTTACGCGCCCCCTCCGGGGAAGGTGGGCTACACCCTCGCAAGAGGGTCTGTAAGTTTCCTGTGCTCTTCCAGGGCGTACCTGTCGGTCATCCCTGCTATAAAGTCTGTTACTGTACGGATTATTCCGTGCTTTTCGATTTCATCCCTGTACCTCCCGGGGAGAGTGTCGGGATGCTCGGTGTATATTGAAAACAGTTCGCTTATCACCCTTTGTGATTTAAGCGAGACCCTTGTTACAAGGTAATTCTGGTAAAGGTTGTGGTGCAGGAAACGTTTAAGTTCATCGTTTGCGTGCGAAACGCTCCCGGAAAATCCTGCAACACGGTCTCCTGCGTTCTTCACGTCCATGTAGGAGCGGATTTTTTTATGTTCAAGTTTTTTTTCTGTGCAGTCAATAAGGTCTGAAACGAGAAGGTTTATGATAGTGCGGATAATCTCCATAACTGCGGTCTTCTTTGAGTCAGGCAGGGCCCGCCCGTATTTTTCAACGGCCATACGCCATATCTCGAGCTTACTTACTTCATCATATTTAAGTATACCGGAGGCCATGCCGTCGTCAAGGTCATGGTTGTTGTAAGCGATCTCGTCAGCATTGTCGATTATCTGGGCTTCGAGCGACGGCTGCTCCCCGGGTATGAAGGAGTCTGATTCGGGCCTGTCATATGTGCCTGAATGCTTAATGATCCCCTCCCTGGTCTCCCATGTCAGGTTAAGCCCGTCAAAGTCCGCGTACCTTTTTTCAAGTGTCTCCACGACCCGCAGGCTCTGCCTGTTGTGCTCAAACCCGCCGTAACCTTCAAGGAGCCTGTTCAGCTCCTTTTCTCCCACGTGCCCGAAGGGCGTGTGTCCCAGGTCATGCGCCAGGGCTATTCCCTCCGCCAGGTCCTCGTTGAGGCGCAAGGCCCTTGAAATCGCACGCGCGATCTGTGCAACCTCGATTGTATGAGTAAGCCTTGTCCTGTAGTGGTCGCCTTCGTGGTTAATGAAGACCTGCGTTTTGTATTCCAGCCTGCGGAAAGCCCTTGAGTGGATTATCCTCTCCCTGTCGCGCTGGTATTCCGTGCGGTATGCATGGCTCTTCTCTTCATGGTCGCGGCCCCTTGTCGCCGATGAAAGCGCCGCATACGGGGCAAGAAATTTTTCCTCAATCTCCTGGAGGATATTTCTGTCGGTGTTCATGCAGTTACCTGTTGAGCTCGTTCTCGTAGGCCTGAACCGCGGACTTTCTGTTCATCCTGATCTCCTCGTTGGCCGGGTCCTCTTCAACTCCCCTGCCGAAAGCCTCGATTGATCTTTTATACTGCTTCATCGCGTAGTAGCTCTTGCCTATATTGTTATAGCACTCTGCGGTCATCCTGCTCTCGCGCGATGCCTTTATTGACTGGTAGAATGATTCGACTGCCCTTTCATGCATCTCCATCCTTGCATAGACCATGCCCAGGGCCATGAGCGCATCAGGGTCGTCCGATTTGATCTGCAGCGCCTTCTGGACCATAGCCAGCGCCTCGTTGAACGAGTTCTCGTCCTGGCGTTCTGCACTTATTATCACTGCCAGGTTGATGTACGCCTTGCGCGCGAACTCGGACGATCCGTTTGCCTCGATTACGCGCTTGTATGCCTTTTTCGCATCAGCGTAGTCCTTCTGCCTGTGGTATATGGTTCCCAGCTTGAAGGTTGATTCCTGGTCCTCGGGCCATTTGTACGCGATCTCCTGGAACTCCTTCTCGGCAAGATCAGGGTAGCCCTTCTGAAGATAGTAGTCGCCCAGCATCATCCTGGCCTTTATGTTCCCGGGATTGATCTGCGCGGCCTTTTTCCATGCGTTCACTGCAAGCGCGGGCTTGTCTGCGTGCATGTACGCAAGGCCCAGGTTGAAGTGCGCCAGGTCGTCGTTGTCCCTGATCGCGTTGGCTGATTCGTATGCCTTGATCGCATCGTCAAAGCGCTGTGCGTCGTCAAGGATGTTCCCCATGTTCAGGAAAGCGATGCGCGCGTTTTCGGTTGCAGGCTGTACCTGTGTTACCTTCCTGTACGCCTCGTAAGAACGTTCAAGGTCGCCTTTGGAATAATATATTTCACCTATACGTGACAGTATCCTTACGTCGCGGCCCTTTTTTTCCAGCACCTTGTTGTATGACCGCAGGCTCCTGTCGTAGTCCTTCAGGCTGAAGTAGGATTCGCCCAGGTTCTCCAGCATCCCGGTGTCATCCTGGCCCAGCCTTTCAGCCTCTTCAAGCTGCTTCAGCGCGTCGTCGTTTTTCCCCTGACGCAGGTATGCAACGCCGAGGTTGTAGTGCGCCAGCGCTTCAGCGGGCCGGATGTTTACGGCCTGGACAAGGTATTTTTCGGCCAGGTCAAACATGTTGCTCTCAAGAAACTCGGCGCCCAGCCTGGAGTATGACTTGTATGCGATTTCACCTATGCCGTCAGAGTCGGCTGCCTTTTTTAAGTATTCAAGCGCCTGAAAGCGTTCGCCCTTCTTGAACATGGCCATTGCCATGTTGTAGAGGAGAGCAGGGTGGTTCGGGTTTATCTTGAGCCCCCGTTCATAATATCTTATTGCGTCATCATACCGTGTGAGGTTGAAGTTAATATTTCCAAGGAGCAGCATGGGGTAGACATCTGAAGGCGACATGTCCGATGCCATCTGTGCGTATTTCGCGGCATTCTCAAAGTCACTCATTTTGCTGTATGTGCGCGCCATTGAAAGGTAGATTTCGGGATTGTTTTTATCATAACCGAGGGCCCGTTCAAAATACCTGATCGCGTTGGCGAACTCAGCTTTTGTATCCGCTATGATTCCCAGGTAGAGCAGGGCAATGGCCTTGTCCTGGTCACTTGCGTTCGATTCTACAACTTCAGTAAACTCGGTGATCGCGTTGGCCAGGAACCCGCTCTTGTAGCTCTCAATTGCTTTTTTGAGTGTCTGGTTAGTGGTCTGGTAATCTCTCATTACCTGCGAGCCCGAACCCGGCATCACTTCGTTTCCCGTGACTATGCCGGTTCCCTGTCCCTGGTTCTGCGCCAGGTCAGTTGCTGTTGTCCGGCCTTTGTAGAAGTAGAGGAAGAGCACTGCCGATACTGCAATCACTGCTACCAGTGAAAGTATAATGATGATGTATTTCTGGTTTGCGGGAACCGGCGTTGATCCCTTCTGGATTTTTTCTATGCCGCTGATCCTGTTGCGGGCTATTGATTCATCCTCTTCCGGGGTGTTCCTGTTTTTTCGTGGTAGTAGCACTGGTCGTTTCACTCCTCATTGAGTTCATGTTTCTTCACAGCGTCGAGTATACCGTTTATAAACTGCCCCGAGTTCTCACCGCCGAAGGTCTTGCCGAGTTCAATGCTCTCGTTGATAGTGACCACGGTGGGGATGTCGGGCATAAACATCATTTCAAAAATAGCGAGTCTAAGGATCGATCTGTCAATAACAGTGAGCCGTTCAGGTTTCCAGTTCCTGGAATAATCTTTTATAAGCGAATCGATTTTTTCCAGGTTGCTGATTGTCCCCTCGATCAGCTCAACAGTAAAACTCCTGACCTCGTCGGGGATTTCCCCGTCAATCCAGTCAAATTCTGTAATACTCCTGACAGGGGCTTTTCCGACTTCATACATGTAAAGCCCCTGCAGAGCATGTTCCCTTGCCCTGCGCCTCTGACCCATCAGCTGATCTGTCTGAAAAGATTAGCCATTTCGATTGCGGACATGGCTGCGTCAAATCCCTTGTTGCCTGACTTTGTACCTGCGCGTTCAATAGCCTGTTCAATGCTGTCAGTTGTAAGGACTCCGAAGATGACCGGGATCTCCGCGGTCATGCTCACCTGCGCGACTCCCTTGGAGACCTCGGCTGATACATATTCAAAATGCGGAGTGGAGCCCCTGATGACAGTGCCCAGGCATATAACGGCGTCGTATTTTTTTGACTGCACCAGTCTTTTGGCTGTAGCAGGTATTTCGAATGCGCCGGGCACCCATGCAACAGTAATATTCTCCTCATCGGCGTTATTGCGTTTTAAACAGTCTACTGCGCCGCCGAGAAGTTTGCCAGTGATGAATTCGTTAAAACGGGAGACGACTATACCCACTTTAAGTCCGGTTGCGTCCAGTTTTCCTTCGATAGTTTTCATTTTTTACCCTTATCAAGTTGTTATTCGTATTCAAAAGACTTATTAAGCCTTAAACTGTATAATCTGCAGCATAGGCACAGAGAAAAGAACGGTAGATCTGTTCTGTTTTCTGCGGAAAATTTTAAACAGTTATTAATATTAGAAGAGATTTAAAATGGCAAGAGTCAAGCTTTTTTTAGCTCGATGAAACACTCCTTTAAATAGATGAAAAATAATTAAAAAGCGCAGTTTTTTTAATCATTTTTTTACCGGAATGGATCCCGGAAACGTATTAATTTCAGCGGCATTGCTTGACAGGAAATGCGCCGTATTATAATTAAAGGGTAAAGGATATGACGAATATGGCATCAAGGCTTACAAAAGCGGATATGGAGCAGATGGCAAAGTATCTCGCAGAGATATTCCCTGTGCTCAAAAGCGGACACAGTGCGAGGCGGGGTTCGCAAACATACGATATGGAACTTCGCGAAAGAACAATCAGGGTCGAGGAGGAGCTCAGGCACCAGCGCGAACTCATGATGGAGATGTTCGCAAATATGAAAACGCAGTTTGCATATATTGAGAAGCGTTTTGAGCATGTGGACAAGCGTTTTGAGCATGTGGACAAGCGTTTTGAGCAGGTGGACAAGCGCTTTGAAGACCTCAGGGCAGACATGAACACAAGGTTTGAACAGGTTGATAAAAAATTCAGCATGATGATGTGGTTTACAGGCATAGGGCTTTCGCTTGTTACAACCTTCATCACCACTGTCATGGTGATAATGATAAAATAATCCCAGCCCGGCTGGTCGGTTATTAAAGTACTATAATAAAAAAACCCGGTCAAGCCCGGGTTTTTTTATTTGTATTCTATGACGGGAACGGATTATTTCCCGCCGGTCATCATCTTCTGTACCATTTCAATGACTGCCCTTGTCTGCGGGCTTGTGAGCACCTGGCACAGCCCGTCCTGCCAGTTCTCGGTGTCGAGCCTGTTTCTCATCTGTGAAGATATCGGGTACCTGAGGCAGTATTTGATATTGGAAAAAGCATGACCCGGCTGGTCCCACCATGCGCAGATTTTTTTCTTCGCAGCTGCAATGAGTTCTGCTTCAGGAACAATCTCGTCAACAATACCGATCTGTTTCGCACCATCAAACCTGTACATTTCGCCGTTATACATGATGTCGCGGACCATTCGTTCGCTGTTACAGCCTGATCGTACAAGTTCCATTTCGGCGATTGTAAGCGACATGCCTATTTTTATTTCTGTCATACCCATTTTTGCTTTCTGGTTGTCTGTCGCGATCCTGTAGTCGCATCCCATGGAAATAATGAAACCGCCCGCTGTGCAGTGGCCGTTAATTGCGGCGATAACCGGTTTGGGGCATGTATAAATTTCATAAAGCATCTCCTCTTCAACGTTGAAGAAGTTAAGAACATCCTCGCGTCCTTTAAAACCGATGAAAGTTGGAAGGTCAAAACCTGAACAGAAGAATTTGCCCTCGCCTGTGAAAATCAGGCCCTTGAGCGAATCATCCTCTTTTACTTTTTTAACGGCATCCCTGATGTTAACAAGGCTTTCAAAAGTCATTGAATATGTGGGCGCGTTCGCGAACTGCGCAATCAGTACATTATCCTCGATGATATGTTTTACCATATTGCTACTCCTTTATCGTAATTCTGGCGGTCTATTTATTTAAGGCAATGAACTTATAAAATTGCAGGCGCCTTATAATACAAGAAAAAAAACAGCGCATTTTTCAAATATTCACAAAGTTAAGAGTTTTGTTCAGGTTGCGAATAATGCCGCCGGAAGCAAAAGTCCGGGTGCCCCGAATTTCACTTGCGCTAAAACTAATGGCTTTTAGTGTTAATCCATGAATTATGAATACCTGAATAGATTAAAGGCTGCCCACCCTGCATGGAGGCTTCTCACCGCTGATTCCGCTCCGTTTATCATAAGCTTTCTTGAAAAAATTTTCATTGAGGGGAACATCCGCTCTATTGCCGAATCCGCCCTTGAAGAGAAGCTTGAGGATTACCTTTTAACTATCCGCTCAATATACGGCGATGAATCCTATCCCAGGGCTTCCTCTGAATATCTGGATGACTGGGCAGACAGCAGCCGGGGCTGGCTCCGTAAATACTACCCCAAAACCGGGGACGAGGCGGAATTCGACATCACCCCGCATGCCGAAAAGGTGATCGAGTGGCTCAGATCTTTTGAGAAGAAGGAATTTGTGGGTACAGAATCAAGGCTTCTTCTTATATTCCGGATGATACGCGATCTTGTAAACGCGGCAGAGGATGACCCTGACAGGAGGATCGGTGAACTGGAAAAACGCAAGGCAGAGATCGATATCGAGATTCAGAAAATCCGTAGCGGCCTTCTGAGTGCCTACGACAGCAGGCAGATAAAGGAGAGTTTCTGGCGCATTGAGGAGGAGGTTCGCCGTCTTATATCGGACTTCCGCGAGGTCGAGGAGAATTTTCGTAACCTTGACCGGCAGACGCGCGAAAGGATTGCTGCAGGAGCCGCTGCCAGGTCCGATATTCTTGATGATATATTCAGGGAACATGATGTGATTGAACATTCGGACCAGGGGAAAAGCTTTGCCGCATTCTGGTTATTCCTCATGTCGCAGTCAAGGCAGGAGGAGCTTGATTCCGGAACAGAAAAGATACTCTCGTTTGATGAAATAAAAAACAGCGGCCCGACGTCTCTTGTCTCCATGAAGTACAGCCTCCTTGATGCGGGTGACAGGGTTAAGCGCACACTCGGCAGCCTTGGCGAGCAGCTGCGCACGTTTCTTGACGGCAGGATATATCTGGAAAACCGCAGGATTATGGATATCATTAAATCCGTTGAGGAGAACGCCCTCGCTGTCAGAAACATTGTCCCAGCCGATAAAGATTTTTTTTCGATGGATTCCGTCGCTCCCGATGTTGAACTGCCCATGGAACGGAAACTTTTTACACCTCCGCAGAAGCCGCCTGTCATGGAGGATAATCCCGGTGAGGGATCTGCGCCGGATATTCCCGATGCGCTGTACATCCAGCACTATGTTGATGAAGTGAGGCTGCGCGATAACATAAGGCGCGCCCTGGCGGAAAGGACACAGGTCTCCCTGGCCGAAGTGTGTGAAATCTGCCCGGTCGAGAAGGGGCTTTCAGAAATTATTACATACATGGTAATAGCAAGCAGGGGGGAGGGTGACATGATTAATACCGACAGGCAGCAGAGAATTGAGTATGTTGATAAAGATGAGGTGAAAAGCGTTTCATTGCCGCTGGTGATCTTCAGCGCGTGAAAATGAGAGATATTATGGAACAGACTAAAGAGAATATGCTTTCGGTAATTATTGTAACGCTCCTGAAAGGGGTAATCTACCGTGATTCATCCCCTGAAATATGGCAGAATATCGGGCCGCTTCATCCTCATATCAGGGCGCAGGGTGAGATCCTCGGCCTTGATTTTTTTGTTGATGAGGCTGAGGGTTACGCATTCTTCAGGCAGAAGGATCAGGAAGATGAGGAGCAGGCTGTTCCCCGGCTTGTGCAGCGCAGGCAGCTGAGCTACCCGGTGAGTCTGCTCTGCGTTCTGCTGCGTAAAAAGCTGATAGAGGCTGATGCCGGCGGGGATTCAAACCGCGTAATCATCACCCGCGCGCAGGTGATCGAGATGATGCGCATATTCATGCCCGATTCGGGCAACGAGGCAAAGGTCTCTGACCAGATAGATACCGCGCTGAACAGGGTAAAGGAGATGGGATTCGTCCGTACACTTGAAACAGGTGCTGATATATACGAAGTAAGAAGGATTATCCGGGCGTTCTTTGATGCTGAACGGATATCCTCTCTTGATGATAAACTGAAGGAATACAGGAACTATGCCGCAGAGTCAAAAAAATAAAAAGGATTCGTCTGCGCTCCCCGGTTTCAGGCTGCACAGGTTCGAGGTGCTTAACTGGGGCACTTTTGATAAAAAGATATGGGCACTGGAGACTGCCGGGGAGAATTCACTGCTCACCGGCGATATTGGTTCGGGTAAATCGACGCTCATTGACGCGCTTACCACACTGCTTGTGCAGCCGGGCAGGATAACGTACAATAAGGCAGCAGGAGCAGAGGGACGCGAGAGGTCACTGGCAGATTATATTTTAGGCCATTACAAAAAAGAGAAGGATGCTGAAGGCCTGCAGGCTGCGCGATCCGTTTCACTGCGCGAAAAAGGGAAGACTTTGACTGTTATACTGGGACGTTTTTGCGACAGCAACTCCGGTGAGAAGGTAACCCTTGTCCAGGTATTCTGGCTAAAAGAAGGTACTAATCAGCCTGACCGCTTTTACGCAGTATCATCTGACCCGCTCTCCATTGAAAAGGACATCCTGATTCCGGGAGCTGACCCGCTGTCACTTAAAAAGCACCTAAGGACCCGGCACACTGTTGAAATATACGATTCATATTCAACCTATAGCGCCGAATTCAGAAGACGTATGGCAATCCGCAGCAGCCAGGCCATTGATCTGCTCTACCAGACTGTATCCATGAAGTCCATAGGCAACCTGACAGATTTTGTCCGCAGCCACATGCTCGATGAATTCTCAATACAGGAGCGGATCAGCGAGCTCTGCCGCAATTTTACAAACCTGAACCAGGCTCACGAGGCAGTACTGAAGGCCAGGCGCCAGATAGAGACCCTTACTCCCATGGTCCGGGAATGCGACAGCTACGATGAGGGTGAATCCGCAGTTGCTTTATTCCGGACCTCAAGGGACAGTCTGCATAGCTACATGGCCGGGATTGAACAGGGTCTTATCGAGGCAAAGATAATCCGCCTTGAGGATGAAAACCGCAAGGTATCCCGCCGCATAGAGAAGGTTCTCGCAGAGGCTTCGGGCCTTGAGACTGCCCGCGAGAAGGTACGGCGCGATATCGAGGATAACGGCGGACGCAGGCTGGCTGAGCTTGAGAGGGAGATCGCCTCGCTTGAAGAGGAGCGAAGGAGGCGCAAAGCTAAAAGTGCTGCTTATGCAGAACTTGCTTCTCTGCTTGAACTTGATCAGCCGCTGAATGAAGCAACATTCTTCGAAAATCTTAAAATTGCAGGCGGGCGGATCGGGCAATGCGAGGAAAAACAGAGAGAGGCGGGTGAAGAGGAACTCGCTGCGCGGATGAAGCTCCGCACCTTGCAGGATGAATATGATTCGATAAAGGTCGAGCTTGAATCTCTCAGGGGACGCAAAACCAATATACCGGCCCGGCTTCTTGATATGAGAACAGAACTCTGCCGTGCAATAAATGTTGTTGAGTCACGGCTCCCCTTTGCCGGTGAACTTATAGAGGTCAGGGATAAGGAGGAGGAATGGGAAGGGGCAATTGAACGTGTGCTGCATAATTTCGGGCAGAGCATACTTGTACCTGATGACCTGTACGGTGATGTAACCGGGTATGCTGAGAAGACCGATTTGCGCGGTCGTCTTGTCTACTACCGGGTTAAGGATAAGCGTGAAAGCAGGGCGGTGCAGACGGTACCGGGGCAACTGGCTGGCAAGATCAGGATACGGAGTGATAATGAGTTCTATGAATGGATTGATGAGGAGATACGCACGCGTTTTGATTATATGTGTTGTGAAACTCTCGATGATTTCAGGCGTCATCCAAAGGCCCTTACACATGCCGGGCAGATCAAGAGCGGGGGCGTGCGCCACGAGAAGGATGACCGCCATTCCATACATGACAGGAGCCGTTACATTCTTGGCTGGAAGAATGAACAGAAGATCGCACTGCTGGAACATAAACTGAAGTCCGTTGAAAGTGAGGGCGCAAAGCTAACAGAGGCTGTGAAGGAAACGGCTGAAAGGATATCCAGGCTCAGGGAGCTTCGCGACGCCGGGCGCGACATGATCGCGATAAAGGATTTCAGCGGGATTGACTGGCAATGGGTTGCCATGCGCATAGAGGAACATGTATCCGAGATGAAGGAGATTACCGGAACATCAGATATACTGTATACACTTAAAGAACAGCTGTCGCGTATTGAAAAGGGGATTGTTGATAACAAAACGGAATACGGCAACCTTAATAAAAAGCAGGGCGAAATTGAAAAGGAAATCGAAAATTTAGTTGCCGCCCTTGAAAACGCCGTGAAAAAGTTCAGTTCGATTGAACAGGCTGTGCGTGATGAAAATTTCCCGCGAATTGATGCAATCCGTAACAGGGAATTCCCCGAAAAAAAAATCACGCTTCAGAACTCCGAGAGTTTCCAGAAGGATCTGCGTGAGTACATCCAGCGACAGATGGACAATATTAATGAACAGAACAGGCGGCATGCCGAGCGCATAGTCAAGCAGATGCAGTCCTACCGTGACGCCTACGCCATTGAAACATCTGAGATTGACGCTTCAATTGAGGCGGCGCATGAATACAGGAGGATGCTGTCTGAACTGGTATCCGAGAACCTGCCGAGGCACGAGGAGGATTTTAAGAGGCTACTGCGTGAGGGTACAATACAGGATATAGCCCTTTTCCAGAACCGGATGAACAAAGAAGTTGAAGAGATAAAGTCCAAGATTGCTGTGATAAACGGTTCACTGCACGGAATTGAATATAATCCGGGAAGCTATATTATGCTCATCGGAGACCGCACAACAGACCAGGAGATACGACAGTTTCAGGAGGACCTTCGCCTCTGCCTTGGCGAAACGCTTTCGGGAGACGAGGGGGATGCATACACCGAGGAGAAGTTCAGGCAGGTCAAGGCTCTCATCGACAGGTTCGTTGGAAGGGACGGTTTTGTCGAGACTGACAGGCGCTGGACTGCAAAGGTTACAGACGTGCGCAACTGGTTTATCTTTTCTGCAAGTGAACGGTGGCTTGAAGATGATTCGGAGCGCGAATTTTATTCGGATTCGTCGGGCAAGTCGGGCGGACAGAAGGAGAAACTGGCCTATACCATACTGGCTGCGGCGCTGGCCTTCCAGTTCAGCCTGGGGCAGGAGGGGCTCTGGAACCGTTCGTTCCGTTTTGTGATGATCGACGAGGCCTTCGGCCGGGGTTCCGATGAATCTGCGCGTTACGGCCTTGAACTTTTTTCCAGGCTCCAGCTCCAGCTGCTCATAGTAACACCGCTGCAGAAGATTCATGTTATCGAAAATTATGTGAAGACTGTGCACTTTGCGTATCAGGATGAGAACAGGTCTCATGTGGGCAACATGACAATTGAGGAATACAGGTCGCGCAAGGCAGAGGTGCAGGCCGGAAAATGATTACACCGGCGGAGATAAAGAGAAGGGCGCGGAAAATCTGGGATTCAGGCAGGTTTCTCACCGCGTGGTGTGATGGTGAGAATATATTTCCGCTGGAATTTCCGGCAGGGAGTATATCGGGGAGCGGTCTGTCGGATAATTATTCGGCAGCAGGTAGATGGATAGACGAACTAGTTTCAGGTTCAAAGTCAAGGCTCGGGAGCGGATATACGGTTCAGTTCAGCACCGTGTCTCATCGTCAACTGGGAAATCAGACGATTCCTCAGCGTGTAATAATTGAAGCAGATGATGATTTCCATTCAATCTGCGGCACCGGAAAAGACTTTAAAATATTCAGGGAACTCTATGGCGTCACGGAAAAATCTCTCCCGGATCTCCTTCCGTTTGTCCGTTCCAATCCTCTTGTTCTTATAAATATCATGCATGACTGGTCAAGGTTACTTTCAGTGTGCCGTTTCTTCATCGATAATCCGGAACCTTCAATTTATATACGGCAGATTACAATCCCCGGCATAGACACGAAATTCATAGAGCGCAATAAGCGTATTCTTCTGCAGATGATGTGCTTTCTGCGTCCTGAAATTTACGGTGACCGGCCGGTGCCGCTTGCCGGAAACGGTTTTGAAAAAAGTTTAGGCCTGCTTTACGATGAGGCACTCGTAAGGTTCAGGATACTTGACCGCGGGTTGTATTTGAGCGGACTCTCGGATATTTCCCTGACTTTGTCGGAATTCGAATCACTCAATCTTCCGGCTGCAAGGGTATTTATTACCGAGAACAAAATAAACGGCCTCGCGTTCCCTGATGTAAAAAGTTCGATCGTCATATTCGGTCTTGGATATGGAATCAGCATGCTGGAACAGGTCCGGTGGCTTAAAGAAAAATCCATATTCTACTGGGGGGACATAGATACGCATGGTTTCAGCATACTCTCCATGGTGCGGAATATTTTCCCTCAATGCATTTCTCTCCTTATGGATGAGGATACCCTTCTGATGCACCGGGATGCATGGGTTGAGGAACCTGAAGCAAAGCGTTTTATAGGTGAACTGACCCGGCTGCATCAACAGGAGAAGGAACTTTTTGTAAAATTACAGAATAATTTCTTCGGGAGAAATGTAAGGCTTGAGCAGGAGCTGGTGAGTTTTAACCTGCTGTTGGAACTGCTGAAAAAAAACGGTTGTATTGATTAAACAGCCGTAGTCTGTTACGGGTTTCCATGAATATAAAAGAGCTTGATTCTTGGTGTATCTTATGCAAGTAAGTGTATTTTCCTGGATTCCCGGATAAAATCAGGTAATGTCAGGTGAGGGGGATGTCTTGAGAAAATCAACGGCAATATTTTGTTTTAAAATTCACATCATACTGCTGATTGCAGCAGCTGCCCTTTCATGCAGCGGCATATCACCGAAGGAAACATTCAGGGATGATTTCGATGGTGAAACGGTTGATGCTTCTCTCTGGCAGGTTGCAGGGTGGTATGAACACGGCGGGCAGACTTCACCTGAACGCTGTTATGTCAGGGACGGATACCTGAACATGGTATTCATAAATGATTCAGGCACATTCCTGAGCGCAGCAATTCAGACACACGGCAGGTTCCTTTACGGGAGGTGGGAGGCCAGGCTCAAACCGTCGCCGGTTTACGGTGTGCTTAACTCGCTCTATACAATAGACTGGGACGATCCTTCAACTGCAGGTGCTTCCGATGACGGCACTAAGCAGGAGATCGACATAGAGTTCCTCACAAAATCCTTCACAGAGACCGGCGGCGAAGTCCACTTCGCAGTGCATGAAGAGGGCGGTACGAGTTTTAACCTCAACCCTGACCTTGAGATCGGGTTCAATCTCTCTGATGATTTTCACGTATGGGCAATCGAGATACTCCCTGATCGCATAAACTGGTATGTCGACGGCAGGCTCCTGCATTCATATGAGTACAGCGCAGGCGGTATTGCTATAGACAGCCCGTACCAGCTTAAACTTAATGTGTGGTCGCAGGATGGCGCTGCCACATGGATAGGCGGACCTCCCGCGGATGGGGTTGAATGCATATACCAGATTGACTGGATACGCTTTATATCCTATGAGTAGAGCAGCAGGGATTTACCGTTTCCAGTTATTCTTTGTTCGTCTTTTAATTGATTTTTAACCGCTTATAATTCAGAATTGTCCGCGGACCAATGGATATTGCACAATGATACGGATGGAATCGGTAACAAAAAAATTCGAGTCAGGCACCGAGGCTCTCTCGGGGCTTTCATTTGAAGTTTCAGCCGGTGAGGTAGTTGGTCTGCTTGGCGGAAACGGTGCAGGCAAGACAACGAGCTTCAGGATAATATCCGCGCTAATGAAGCCCACGTCGGGCAGGTGCGTTGTATGCGGGAACGACGTGCAGGCTGAGAAACTTAAGGCCAGGCAGGTTACCGGTTTCCTGCCCGGTACTGATCCGGGACTCTATGACAGGCTTACGGCGATTGAGAATATCATGTACTACGCTGAACTTTACGGCATGGACCGTGCCAGGGCCACGGAAAGGGCGGGGCAATTATCAGCTCTCCTTGACATGGGGAGTTTTATAAACAGGCGTACGGGAGCATTCTCCCGCGGAATGAAGCAGCGGGCCGCAATAGCACGCGCATTCATCCATGACCCGGAAGTAATGCTCCTTGATGAGCCCTCGACCGGTCTTGACGCGGGATCTTCGGCCGCGATACACAGGCTGATCAGCGGGGCCGCGGACCAGGGGAAGGCCATACTTCTTTCTTCACATAACGTACACGAGATTAAGAAACTCTGCAGCAGGGTGCTCATACTTCACCGGGGGCAGATCATTGAATCCGGAACAGTCACATCCATTGAAGAGAGGCACTGCATGGACTTTGAGTCCGTATTCCTGAAACTTACCGGGTACACTGAATGAGAATGCATATGATATTCGCGGTGTTCCGCAAAGAGGTGACCGACATCTCTCGCGACAGGCGGGCCCTTGTAATCTCTGTACTCATACCCCTTATACTTTTCCCGCTCTCATTTTTTGCATTGAACGTGAACCTGAAAAAAACCGCCCGCTCACTTGAAGGCGGTATACCGGCTTATATCAATATATCAGACAGCAGTCTAAACGCATTCATAATGCGGGATGGCAGGGTGACCCGGACAGAGTCGCCTGATCCGTCTGCAGATCTTGCATCAGGCAGAATCGCTGTTGTAATCGACGAAATCCAGCCGCCGGATATGAAGCAGAAAATTCTGCGCATAACAGCTGATAATACAAGCCAGTATTCATTGGCGGCGTGTGATGTGATTCACGGCATTATAGTAAAGTATGATACAGGCGGAAAAACCGCTGATGAAAAGACCATAACTGCTGCCGTTATAAGGCAGACACTCACAGAAGGCAGGAAGGGTGCCGGGATTATGATGCTCCAGGTGCTCATACCCATGCTGATACTGGTCTTCTCTGCAACGGCGCCCATGGCAGTAGCCGCAGACCTCTTTGCCGGAGAAAGGGAGCGCTGCACGCTCGAACACCTGCTCGGTTTACCTGTTTCCGGCGGGGAACTCGTTGCCGGGAAATATCTTGCAGCAATGTTTGCCGGTATAACAGGTGTGATCTCGTTCATGTCGGGCATAGTGCTTTCATATCTGATCAGCCCTGAGGTCTTCGGTGCAGCAGGGATAACGATTTCGATAAGTGCTGCTTCAGCCATCTGGGTAATTTTATTTTCAATACTTATCATAATGACATTCACTGCCGCGGAGTTTGCCATAAGTGTCTTCTCGAGGTCAGCACGCGAGGCACAGATTCTTTTTATACCTGTGGTGATCATCGGGATGGCATGCGGTCATACGGTAACAATGATCGATGCGAAGAGGATATCTCTTGTCTTCAGGCATGTGCCGATGATAAATTCAGGACTGGTGATTAAAGAGTTCGTGACAGGCATATTCTCATGGCAGTACATGGCTGTCTCGGCTTTCTGGTGTATAGCTTTAAGCATCATGTTTCTTTATTCATGCAGGTTTATGCTTGCCCGGGAGAAATATATATTCAGGGTCTGAAAACACTTGACTTTTAAGATGTGCAGCTTTAAACTAGAAAAAAATAACAGGAGAGAGGTATGGATGTGATATATCTACTTGTTTTAGTGATTCTTGTTATTGTTATAATCAAGCTTGTATAACTATATAATTTCCGGCGGGACTCCTCCCGCCGTGAAATACACTTCCGGTACAGCTTTAAACCCGAAAAACAACAGGAGAGCAATCGTATGGGTATAGTATATTTACTTGTTGTAGTTATTCTTGTTATAGTATTAATAAGGCTTATATAACTATATTTAATTTCACGGCGGGTTCCCCGCCGTGAAATAGCAGATACCTTAACTCCCCAGAGATTCCGCATCCTTCATAATGTTTCTTATCCTGTTACCTGCTGCTGCCTCCATGAACTCTTCGCCCATGATTGAACTTTTCTGTATTACCTCGTTCCAGTACCTTAACCGTTCGTTGTCATTGCCTTCGAACTTTGCAAAATCCGACCTGTCCGGTATTTTCCTGTACGGCAGGCTTTCGATAAATTTTTTTGAGGGCGCGATGAGCAGTATATCTGCAAGCGATTCCTTTGCAGGTTTGCGCCATACAAGGCTTTTGTCCAGCCAGCCCGGTATAATGCGTTCTGTGAAGTGCGGGTAGAGTATGATTCCCCTGTGTTCCTTTACCGGTACAGGGTGGTAATCAGTCAGTCCGCCGTCACGGTAAGTGCCTTCCGGTGCTCCCGGTATTCCGCTTATTCCCTCCATTACAAATGGAATTGAACCCGACGATAGTATGGCGCCGCGGATGTTGTCAGGGGTGAGCGGGATCTGCGAGTCCTGCCCGGCAATGGACCTGAAGGGGGACTGGCTGCGCCTGTCATAGAACATTGTGCGTGTAAAAAATTTCAGCAGGGCTTTTCTGCTGGCGATGTTGGCTATTACTGCCGGGGCCAGGGCCGCCATGAGCAGCGCGTTGTTGTCACTCGCGGAGAGCCCTGTGCAGCGTGTTGAAATTATGTTCAGGCATATCTTCGACCTGCCCAGTATATAATCGATGTCGGTATCATGCAGGTAGATGTCCATGATCCTTATGCTCTCGGCTGTCACATCTGCCGCGGTCGTTTTTTTTTCGTAGTGCTGCGTGAGGTATGCGTTCACGAAGAGTTCATGTTTTGCAACCGGGTCTTCGCAGGCGAATGCGGCTCCCCTCCATGCGCCGATAGATGATCCGAGGATTTCCAGGGGCTTCGTGCGTTTTTTGAACCAGCTGCTGAATATATATTTATCGAGCCCGGCAAGCACCAGGAACTTGGGTCCGCCTGAAGCACCGATTATACCTGAAATGTCATCTTCGCGCAGTCCCCTGTCCTGTATGATCCTCCTGGCCCGCGCGCCCGCATAGACGGCTATATTGCTGAACATTTTATCACCTCAATATGTATATTTTTCTATTTTTGCGTATGGATTGGAACCGGTCAATTCATAAATTAAACATATCATTTTAAGTGTGCAGCAGCTCCACATAATCCCCGGGTGAACCTGACGACGTAGCCTGTATTCTCCCGTATATTTAATGCGGAATGATTATCTGTGCAAAAACATCTGTCAAACACTACAATTGAGTTTTATTTTATGTCTCTGCCGCGTACATTTTATTTTTCTTGTAATATAAGTCATAATCGGTAAACTTGTTTCTATACTCATACGATCGACGAGGTGTATATGTTTCCGCAAAATGCTGAAATCAGGTCATCGGCTATGCCCGCATCAAAATGGAGGCTTTTCGGCCAGTCCCTGCTTGAAAGAAATATCAGGCTCCTCGGGCAGGCCGGTGTTAAACGGATATATCTTGACCTGAATGATACAGATATGGATTTTTTTGAAAAAAAAGTACGCAGGCATGTAGCCCCTCTTCCAGGGATTGAAATAGTAACAGGTAAAAGCAATCTGAAGGAATATATTCTTTTCAGTGCAAACCAGTTCATGCTGTTCCCGGCGTTTTCCGCACTGGATAAAAATTTCAGTGAAAAAAACGGAATACTCGAACCGGTTGCAAGGGATGATCAGCACGAGGTCAGCGATGATGCGGATTTTACTGCACTCCGTAAACTGGCGATTGAGGTGATTCGTACCGGTTCGGGCGGAAAGATCGCGCAGAACATAAACAAGCGGATATCAATACCTTTAAGCCTCCTGCTTTCCAGGATGCGTGTTATCCCCAATGTCATCACATTTGTAAATTTTCTCATGGGAGCCCTCTCGATCTACCTCATAGCCGTTGGGGGCCACATGCAGCAGGCCGCAGGCGGCATACTGGTCCAGGCATGCTCAATTGCTGACGGATGCGACGGTGAAGTGGCCCGGATGACAACACGTTTTTCAAAACTCGGCGGCCTGTTTGATACCGTCAGTGACCAGATGCTTGCTGTCGCGCTTATTATCGTGGCATTATCAAAGGTTTACATTAATTATTCCCCGCTTGTTTTTATCCTGACCATGACCGGTCTGATCGGGGGCGTAGCCGTAATGTTTGTTATCATAATATACTTCATGCGGCGTTACAGTGAGTCGATGTCCATGGCATCATTCAACCGCGAGTTCATTGATGTACTCCCACCGGCAGATTGCCTTGCACGTGCGATGCGCTATTTACAGTACCTGACACGGAAAGAGCTCTATTCAATGTGTGTATGCGTATTCTGCCTTTTCAACTCGATTCATGTCTATGCGGTTGTGTTTTCTGTGTTTTCGGTTGTCGGCGTAGTCCTTATGCTGATTCTCGCGTTCAGGTTCTTTCCCGGCATGAAGAGGGTGGAGCGGTAAAGTGAAGAGTTATGAAGGATTTATGCTGCGGCAGGTGAAGGCTGAACCCGGATTCAGGGATTCAGGATCTCATAAATCCTGCGCGACAGATCACCTGCAGTGTACGGCTTCTGGATGAATCCTGAAGCGCCCATGGACATTGCCTCGGCCACCCTTTCATCGTCTGAGTACCCCGAACTTAGAAGAACTTTCACCGAGCTGTTCAGCTCCCTGATTTTTTCAAAAACCTCCAGACCTGACATATAAGGCATTGAGATATCCAGCAGCACAAGGTCAATCCCCTCCGGGTTCCGGCCGAATAATGAAAGTCCCTTAATTCCGTCCTGCGCAGTGAGTACGGTGTAGCCGCATTCCTTCAGCGTGTCTTCGGCCACGCTGAGTATTGTTGTTTCATCATCAATCAGCAGCAGCGTGGCTTTCCCGGTGACCATAATCTTTGGTTTTTCATTTCCCCCGTCATGCAGCAGTTCCCCGGTATATTCAGGCAGAAAAATACTGAATACTGATCCTTTGCCCGGCGCGGATTTCATCTCTATGAATCCGCCAATCCTGCTGATAAATCCGTACGCCATCGAAAGACCGAGTCCTGTACCTGATTCTTTTTTTTTCATTGTGAAAAAGGGTTCAAATATGCGTTTCTGTGTCTCTTCGTCCATTCCGACGCCTGTATCGCTTATGTCTATACGGACAAAACTGCCCGCCTGTTCCCCGCCTCTCTGTGGAGGGTGTTCTTCAGATGAAATCCTGATCTCAAGGTTCCCCCCTTCCTTCTCCCCGGGCGCCTTCATGATAGTCATTGCATGTGAAGCATTCACACAGAAGTTTAAAAGTATCTGTTCTATAAGAATTTCATCCGTCATGACAATCATGGGACCCGGGCCGTATCCTACATTGATTAAAACGCTTTTCGGGAAACTGCTGCTGCAGATGTCGAACACGTGTTCCATGCAGAGGTTTATGTCAACCGGTGTAAGCGTGATGTCCTGCCTGCGTGAGAGCAGGAGCAGCTGCCTGATCATGTCCGAGGCGCGTCTTGATGACTTTATTGCCATGTTGATGTACCTGGACGCTTTTTCCTTCTCCTGTATTATCTCCTTCGAAAGCAGCATGTCAAGGAGGCTCAGGCTTCCCATAATGCCGCTCAGTATGTTGTTGAAGTCATGGGCCAGCCCGCTTGTTAAAGTGCCGATCGCCTCCATCTTCTGCGCATGAAACAGCTGCATCTGCATGCGCTCCTTCTCTTCCAGCGCAAGCCGGCGTTCTGTGATATCATTTCCGATGCAGAGAAGTTCGGTCACATTACCGTCGCTGTCCGTTACCGGTTTGTTCGCCCAGGTTACCCAGACACGCCTGCCGTCACGTGTAATGTTTTCGTTTTCATTTGAACTGAAATTTTCAGGGGACTTGATCAGCTCCTTCATCAGCTGTTTCAGGTCCCTTCCTGAACTTTCGGTTTCGGGAACTATGGTTCCGACCATATGTTTCCCTGTGATCTCGTCGATGCTGTATCCGAAAAACTTCTCGGCAAATTTATTGCAGAACGTAATCTCACCCCGCATGTTGATCCTGAGTATTATACTGTTGGAATTCTGAACAAGCTCGCGGTAGTTTTTTTCACTGACCTTGAGCGCCTTTTCAACAGCAGCTCTTTCCAGTATTTCAAGACGCGCGTTATTCAGCGCATTCCTGAACTGTATTATGAGGAACCTGACCAGAAGGGATATGGCTGTGATTGTTGCCCCGGTAATAATAATCCTGTTCCAGAAATGGGACTGGCCGGTACGGAGTTGTGTAATGATGCCGAACCTGTGAGCCATGCCCGTGGAGATGAATGCAGCCAGAGAGAGGGCGATTGCTATGTACATATCCCTTATACTCCTGAGCGCTGCAACAAGAATGATCGCAAGGACGTATATCAGCATGGCAGGGGCGTCCATTCCGCCTATATAATTGCCGTAGACAGCGGTGGCATAAACTATTACCGGGGGAATTAGACTGCTGAAACGCCAGTACCCGCATTTTGCCAGTAAAAGGCCGGCAAAGAAAAGGCTGTTCATCAGGAAAAGGAGGAATACCGTATCAGCAGGGATTATTCCAAAAAACCAGGCGACAAGCGAGAGAAGAGAAAACGGCAGACACCCGGCTGATAAAAAGAACATCATCATTTTAGTCATATATTCCATCAGCGCTATATCAGGATCATCTGATTTTGTGACGCTCAAGGAACTGGTGAATTTCTCTATCTTTTTTCTAAGAATCATAATTTATCCGCATAGCCATCTGCTGAGTTTATTACCGGCTCTTTACGTGGGATCCTTATCATAATAAAATATAACAATAGCCGGATGACAATAAATATTTTTGCCAATTAGAGTCCGGATATGGACAAATTACAGTGGAAAAAATCTTGACATAAGGGCGCCTCTGAAAATATCTAGTTTTATTCAGAATTCCGGACTTTAGGGCGATTAGCTCAGTTGGTTAGAGTGCCTGCTCGACATGCAGGAGGTCACTGGTTCGAGACCAGTATCGCCCACTTTCCTACACCTGCCCGTATTGGGCGGGGAGTCCTTCAAAGAACGCTAATAATACCGGAGACCCGATTTGAGCGATAAAATAACAATTACACTTCCGGATCAGAGCAGAAAAGAGGCGGACAAAGGCTGCACCATTTATGATATTGCAGGCCTTATCGGAAAGGGGCTGCAGAAAGCGGCACTCGCTGCAGTGGTTGACGGTACGGCCTCTGATCTTTCCCGCAGAATTGAAAAGGACATCAGCCTTTCCATTATTACTTTTGATTCGGCCGAGGGGAAGGAGCTCTTCTGGCATTCAGCTTCACACCTTATGGCCCAGGCTGTAAAGAGGCTGTACCCGTCCGCAAAACTGGCAATTGGCCCCGCAATTGAAAACGGATTCTATTACGATATAGATGTTAATAAAACGCTTACACCCGAAGACCTGGTCGCGATCGAAAAGATCATGACACAGATTGTCGAGGAGAATCTCTCTGTAACAAGGGAGGAGCTTTCACGCGCCGACGCGATTAAACTATTCGGTTCCATGGGTGAGCACTACAAGGTAGAGATGCTGAACGACCTGCCCGAGGGAACTGTCTCAATGTACAGGCAGGGGGAATTCGTTGATCTCTGCCGCGGCCCGCACGTGATGAACACAAGCCTCTTTAAGTCCTTCAAACTCCTCTCCATTGCGGGAGCATACTGGCGCGGCGACGAAAAGAACAAGATGCTGCAGAGAATCTACGGTATCGCTTTCCCGGACCCGAAGGATCTTAAGAAACACCTGGATTTCATAGAAGAGGTGAAGAAGCGGGACCACAGAAGGATCGGCAAGGAGCTTGACCTGTTCAGCACACACGAGGATGTAGGCGGCGGACTCATCTACTGGCATCCTAAAGGTGCAAGGCTCCGAAATATAATTGAAGAGTGGTGGAGAAAGGAACACTTCAAGAACGGCTACGAGATCCTTTACACGCCTCATATAGGGAGATCGACCCTGTGGGAGACTTCAGGTCACCTTGGGTTCTACAAAGAGAACATGTACTCTCCCATGAAGATTGATGACAATGACTATATACTGAAACCGATGAACTGTCCGTTCCATATAAAAATATATCAGACAAACCTGCATTCGTACAGGGACCTGCCGCTTCGCTGGGCTGAACTTGGAACAGTCTACAGGTACGAGAAGTCCGGTGTACTTCACGGGATGCTCCGTGTACGTGGATTCACCCAGGACGACGCGCATATCTTCTGCACACCGGAACAGATAGAAGGCGAAATAAAAGAGGTGCTCCGTTTTTCACTCTGGATGTGGAAGACCCTCGGGTTCACAGATATAAAGGCATACCTTGCCACAAAACCTGAAGGGAGTGTAGGGGAACAGTCCCGCTGGGATACCGCGCAGGAGTCTCTGCGTAAAGCAATCGAATCCGCAAACCTCAAAGTGGAAATAGACGAGGGGGGCGGCGCGTTCTACGGTCCCAAGATAGACCTCAAGGTGCGTGACGCCATTGGACGTGAGTGGCAGATGACAACAATCCAGTTTGACTTCAACGAACCTGAAAGGTTTGACATGTATTATATTGGCGAAGACGGTCAGAAACACAGACCATACATGGTTCACAGGGCTCTGCTTGGTTCAATTGAACGTTTTGTGGGGATACTTATTGAGCATTACAGCGGTAAGTTTCCCGTATGGATATCACCTGTGCAGGCTATACTGATAAATGTATCAGAAGAACAGGTGCCGTTTATTAATGCGATGAAAGCGAATATGATTGATAAGGATTACAGGCCGCAGGCAGACACAAGAAACGAGTCCATGGGGTATAAAATACGCGAGGCCATTTCACAGAAAGTTCCATATATCTGCGTTGTGGGTAAAAACGAGGCGGAAAACGGCACAGTTTCAGTTCGTAAACGCGGCGAAAAGGATTCTACTACCATGACAATTGATGAATTTTATGCAATGATGGACAGCGATATCGCGGAAAAGCGGTAAATTACAGGCTGGTAACTGCTGCTGTAAATCCGCAAAAACCCGGTTTTATATGGTGTTGTTAAATTCTAAACAGGGGTGCAGGGAGGGAACCCTGCAGTGAGTCCCGCAGGGTTCCCTCCCTGCGTTAACAAAAACGGAGTTTTTGTTGGAAGTCCTGAATTTTTTAATTGATTTAAATACCCGTATTGTTTCACTCTGACGGAGTATAGTTAAATTATGCTTCGGGGGTAGAATAATTTTGGTAAAACAGCAAGGTAAGAGTACCGGCAAGGATAAATTCGAAAAATTCAGGGTAAACGAGGAGATTATAGCTGACAGTGTAAGGCTTGTAGGGGAAACAGGAGAACCTGCAGTAATTGCAATGAGCACAGCTCTTGAGCTTGCCAGGGAGAAAAACCTTGACCTTGTTGAGATTTCACCAAACCAGGATCCGCCTGTTGTTAAAATTATAGATTTCAGCAAATTCAGATTCGACCAGATAAAAAAGGCCAAAGAGGCCAAAAAGAAACAAAAAGTTATTCACATAAAAGAGATCAAACTCAGGCCGGCTATTGACGACCACGATTTTGACCATAAAATTAGCAGGGCAAAAGAGTTTCTTGCCAACGGGGATAAAGTCAAGTTTACCTTGATGTTCAGGGGCCGTGAAATGGTTCACCCGGAACTGGGATTTAAGGTAATGGAAAAGATTCAGGAATGTATGCAGGATTTCGGTCAGGCAGAAAAGAATCCGATGCAGGAGGGGAGGAACATTACGATGTTCATGAATCCCTCCACCCAGGTAAAGAAAAGCTGATATAACTGATATAAACTCACGGGATAAGAGAGGAAAATAGAATGCCTAAAATGAAATCCAACAGCGGGGCAAAAAAAAGGTTTAAGATAACCAAAAACGGCAAGGTTAAAAGGGCCCAGGGCTTTAAGAGCCATCTGCTCGAACATAAGTCGTCAAAACGTAAAAGGGGACTCAGGGGTGTAACACTCTCTTCTGAAGCAGAAATTGACAAAGTGAAAAGAATGCTCCCCTATGCATAAGGCGTAGAGGAAACAATTATTGGTTAATGTAAAAAGAGGATAAAATGAGAGCAACAACAGGCAGAATTCACCAGAAAAGAAAAAGAAGAGTATTAAAGGATGTCAAAGGCTTCAGGGGTGCAAGGAGCAAACTCTTCAGAACAGCAAAGGACGCCAGGAGAAAGGCGCTTCAGAATTCATACAAGCACAGAAAACTGAAGAAAAGGGATTTCAGGACTCTCTGGATCATGAGGATAAATGCTGCAACAAGGTCATGCGGTATTTCATACAGCAAATTTATCGGTGCTCTCAAGGTAGGGAATGTTGTAATCAACAGGAAGATGCTTGCAGAGATGGCTGTTAAAGATATGGATGCTTTCAGGAAACTCGTTGATCAGGTTAGCAAAAAAGCAGCATAAACTTTTGCCTTATGCGCAGAAAATGTAAATTACGGATCAGCACCATGTTTATGGTGCTGATTTTATTTGCACCAGCGGTTCAGGCGCTCCCACTTACAAGGACGCTTTATATAGCACCTCCGGATGTTGTCGACTTTACTGTTTCCTGTGACTATCTCTACACTTCACGACAGATTACAAGAGAGCGCTTCTCGGTCTGCACCGGGCTCTGGAATGGGGCCGCGCTCAGTGCTCATTTTGATCTTTTAGGGGATGGTGTTTTAGGCAGGGATACGCCGGGGGATTCGTTAATTGAATTTGTTACTACTATAGATTCACTCAGTTCCGGTGACCTGCGCACTGCTTTTTACTGTTCAGTCCTTATGCCTTCAGGTCCTGACGCGAGTATTACGGAGTATTACAGGGGAGCCGCTTTCGGCAAAAATGAAATAAGTGCAGGCCCGGTTCTGGCTTGCGATTTTACAGGCAATCTGGCAGGTTTTTTTAATCTTTTTTATTCTTTCAGGCAGGGGCAAAGCGGCGGATTTTACAGCGGTTTCAGGATTGATCCCGCTGATCGGGAAACATATAAGTCTGTCCTGGGGCTGAATCCGTTTTACAGGGATTCGTTCATGTACTATAAAAAACTCTCTGATGATTACGTTTCCATTGCTTCTGCAGCGGTCTATTCGGGTCTGTTTCCGGTCGTGGCATTTACCGAGCTGCGCTGTTCGGTTACTATCAGGCGTTTTTACGGCGGTGATGTCTCTGATGCTGAAGGTTCAGGCGTAAATCCTTTCATGGCATCGCTGGGTGCAAAGTATTTCGTTATGGATTCCTTTTATGCCCAGGTTTACGGTTCAGTTAATCCGCTTATGAGTAATGACGGTGTCAGGTGGCAGTCCGGCATACTTTTGAATTTAATATTTTAATTTTAGTGTTTTACAGCTAAATTATATTAATAAACTTTCCGATATAAATATATGGGTTAAAGGTCAGAAGGAAATGATTTTTTCTGGTATGTAATACAGCTTCGGGACCAGAGCATGATTTTTATTTTTTTTAAAAATAATTCTGAAAAAATGATATATTAAGTATGAACAAGAATACAATAGATGCCATATGGGGGGTATGTTTATGTTGACTATGCAGCAGCTTGAAGAACTTGAAAATAGAGTGATCAAGGCCCTGCACCTGATCGGTGAATTGAGGACTGAAAATGCCAAACTTGAGAATGAAAATGAAACCCTCAAAGGTGATATAGAGGAAGTCAAGCTTACCCTTGAAGAGAAAGAGCAGGAGATAGAGCGCATCAAACGCGAACTTGATGCTGCTACCAGGGAACTGCAGGAGATGATGGCAAAAGAGGATGCACTGGAGAAGAAGATTTTATCGCTTCTCGGCAAACTCGACATGATCCAGACCGGGTCTGTTCCTGCGCAGTTTTATGATTCAGGTACACCGTCTGAACCGCGTCGTCAATCATCCTCAAGTGTAAAGTCCCCTGCTCCCGTAATAGAGGAAGAGAAGGACTTGGTAATCGAGTCAGAACCGGATGAAATACCGGTTGCGAAAAAATCTCCAGCCAGGGGATATGATGAAGACCTGAAAATCGAGACCGTGAACAGGACATCTGCTGAAGTAAAAAGTGACGATGACGATATCATTATAATAGATGATGAATCAGAAATAGAAACACCTGCCCCTGCGGCAAACAAAAAAAAGGCAAAACCTGCAGCTGATGAGGATGAAATTATTCTCATTGACGATGAAGATGACATCATAATCGAGGACATGGGGGATGATGAAATTATTATTGAAGACGAAGATGTTAAAAAGAATAAAAAGTTCGATGATGACGACGAAATAATCATCATTGAGGATGACGTTAAATAGGCGAGGTAAAGATGGATTCCGGTAAAGTCAGGGTAAATATATACGGGCAATCATATAATATTAAAGGTGATGCATCATCTGATTATATTCAGCAGCTTGCTGAATATGTAAATGGGAAGATGGAGGATGTAAGCCTGAACGTCAATAGTTCAAATTCACTCCAGATTGCCATTCTTGCAGCCCTGAACATTGCCGATGAGTATTTCCAGATGCGGTCTATGAATACCGGGATTGAGGGTGCTGTTGAAGATAAGGCGCGTGAGATAATATCGCTTCTTGATGAAGGACTCATCGGTGATATTTTTGCCGGGTCAGAGATGTCGCTCTCAAAATGACAGCCTGTTTTATGTTAATGCTTCCTGCTGAATTGTTATCATGATTTTTACCCGCCGGCGCCTTTAACAAAGGATCATGTTAAGCCGGTGCATTCCTGGAGCAGCCGCTGTATTTACCCTGCTTATAAGAACACCCGGATACTATTTTTAGTGCAAATAAACTGTTTCCCGCGCACACCGGGGCCTGGTGCTGCTGCAAAAACAAAGTTTTTGTGGCTGCCTCTAAGAATAATTATTGTATTTTAATTGAATTATTATGCATGCTGTGAAATAATCAGTTTAATGTTTTTTAATGATACAGGCTTATTCTTGTTTGATTTATAGTGTCGTTTGTATTAAATTATACATAAAATATCCTATATAGAGATCGGGTAACAGAATATGGATGTAAACAGGCTTTTGGCGCGGTCCAGAAAAGATGGAGATGCTGAGAATAACTCAGAGGAATTGCTCGACAGTGAAGTCCGGCAGCTTGTAAGTTTTATGCTTGATGAAGTCGAATACGGAGTTGATATTCTTTGTGTACATGAAATCCTCAGATTCCCGGACATGACCCGCCTCCCCAATACGCCTGATTTTATTAAAGGTGTAATAAACCTCAGGGGTAATGTTATACCTGTTGTTGATGTGAGGATCAGGTTCGGTTTTCCGGTAGGAGAGGTAACTGATCTTACCAGAATTATAGTAATAGAAACGAACGGCAAGCAGGTGGGACTGCTTGTTGATAATGTCCACCAGGTGGTAAGGATTCCGGTTGCAAGTATTGATCCACCGTCTGAACTTATCATGGGAATGTCCGAGGATTTTATCTCGGGAATAGGCCGTTTAAAGGACAGGCTTATTGTGATTCTCAATATGACAAATATAATTTTTCTTGAAGATAATGATGAATTAGTCCCTGAGTTTAGCGGCAGTATTAATTAATTATTCATGGAGTGAATAACTATGTCTTTTTCCCTTGGAGAATATCAGGATATTTTTCTTGAAGAGGCTGATGAGCTTCTTCAGGAGTTGAACCATAATCTTCTTGAGCTCGAGAAAAATCCGGAAAATGAAGAGATAATTAACAACATTTTCAGGGCTGCGCATTCCCTCAAGAGTTCTGCCGCGTTTGTGGGGCTTAACGACCTGAGCGACCTTGCACACAGGATGGAGAACCTGCTCCAGGGGATCAGGGATAAAACCAATGATATAACACCTGAAGTAGTCGAAGTCATATTCAAATGTTTTGACATGATCAGTGAAGTCATCGAGATGGTGGCTTCGGGGGTTGAGCCCAATCAGAACCTCCGGCCGCTTATTGACAGGATAAATACAGTAAACGAAAATTCACGCATGGATAAGACCGGCTCCGCGGCAGTAAGGCCGGGCGCTGCAAAGGATTCAGCTGCAAAGAATGAATCCAATACTTTGAAAACAACATTTACTGCTAAAGAGGCAGAGCAGATAAAAAAAGCATTGTCCGAAGGAATGGAGTGCTTCGAGATAACAGTCCGCGTCGAAGATACTGCACAGATGAAATGGGTAAAGAGCCAGTTGATAATAACCAGCCTGGAAAGGGACGGCAGTATAATCAAGTCGATGCCATCAGTTGATGAAATGAGTTATGATGATTCAATTAATGTTTTCAGGATTGTGCTTATAACATATATGAACATTACTCATATATACAAGGGGTGTAATGTTGACCAGGTAGAGAACATAGAGTTAAAGAGAATCACTGTCGTCGAGAAGGATGGTAAGCAGATACTCAAAATAGGTACCCCTATACGCAGTGAGCAGGTTTCGGCACCTGAAAAAAAGCAGACATTCGAACCCAAATCATTCGGGACTGCATCGTCTGCTGTAACACCGACCCCAGTTCCTGACAACGTTTATACCGGCGATGAAGATTCCTCATCAGACGAACTGGATATACCGCTGTTCGATGTAACCAAAACTGATATCCAGGCCGAGCAGGAGAAGAGGAAAGCCCCGGTACTTAAAACTGTCAAGGTGTCTGTTGATAAACTGGACCTTCTGCTTAATAATGTAGGGGAACTGGTTATTGCCAACTCCGGTTTTTACAGGCTCTACGAGGAGATCAGGAAGTACGCCGGCAACAAGGCAATCATAAGCGAATTTAAAAACCGCATGGAGCAGATGTCAAGGATAGCCAAAGACCTGCAGACCGGTATAATGAAGACAAGGATGGTTCCAATCGGGCAGGTTTTTACAAGGTTTAACAGGCTTGTCCGCGACCTTGCAAGGGAGCACAAGAAGAACGTTCAACTCATAATTAAAGGTGAAGAGACGGAGCTTGATAAAAAGGTAATAGATGTAATAGGAGAACCTCTGCTGCATCTTATACGTAACGCCGTTGATCACGGGATAGAATCACCTGAAGAGAGGATGAGGCTTGGTAAAACCGAAACCGCGATTATTACACTTAACGCGTACCAGGGCGGTAACCAGATATTTGTCGAGATCAGCGATGACGGACGCGGGCTTGACATTAAGGCCATCAGGGACAAGGTAATCGAGAAGAAGATATCCACTGCTGAAATTCTTGCCAACATGGATGACATGGATATATATAATTATATATTTATCCCCGGATTTTCAACAGCCAAAACAATCACTGATATTTCGGGCCGCGGCGTGGGGATGAACGTTGTTAAGGAGACTGTTAACGAACTTAACGGTAACGTGAACATTGAAACAGAAAAAGGTATGGGCACACGTTTTGTGCTTTCGTTCCCGCTTACGCTTGCCATTATTCCGGCTATCATGGTTAAGGTGCGCAAAGAAGTCTACGCGATACCTCTTTCCGATGTTATCGAGACAATAAAAATTTCGCAATCCGATATAGCTACAATTGAGGGACACGAGGTAATCAATCTCAGGGGTGAAATACTGTCGCTGCTGCGCCTCAATGAGTTCGTGGGACTTAAAAGCGTACTTAAGTCCAGCCAGAAGATTCCAGTCGTTGTCGTTGGTTTCGGAAGCAGGAAAATAGGGCTTATTGTTGATTATCTTGAGGGCAAAATGGAGATTGTTATCAAGTCCCTTGAGCAGAACTATAAGACAGTCGAGGGTCTTGCCGGTGCATCAATACTTGGAGATGGAAGCATATGCCTGATTCTGGATATCCAGGCAATGATAAACAGGGTAATATACCAGCAGGAGAAACTTTCACTCGAGGAGCGCGAGAAGCTTATGCGTTCAAGGATGGTCCAGGTTGATGATGAAGATGGGACGGCAGTTGAGGAACCCGTCGAAGATGTGTATGAAACTGTTCAGCCTGAAGCTGTGAAACCTGATGATGCAAAAGATGAAAAACCGAATTATATCTCGGATGTTTTTATATTTGATGACACGAGCACAGAAACATCTGCATCACCGGCAGTTCAGACCCGGGAACCCGTCATGCGGGCTTTAGCAACAGAGATGAAAATTGAAGCACCTGCTGCTGTGATAAACAAACCTGCGACAGAAAAAGTAAATGAAAAGATAAAGGCTGCTGACGGTCCTGCCATGACAGCAGTAACCGAAGTACCTTCTTCCGAGATTGACGGGAGGGTGCATGACGCACTGCAGGAATTCAGGAGCGAACTGAAGAAGAATATACAGGATGTTGTGGGCGGCGGATCTCATGATTCACACATCGCATCTGAACTGAATATTTCAAAAGCGGAAATAGACGAGTTCAATCTTATTTCCAACATGGGAGCCGCAAACGCTGCCGAGTCGTTGTCAAAGATCCTGGGCAAGCGGATAGACCTTTCCATACCCGAAGTGAAACTTACACCAATCGAGAAGATCCCGCAATTTCTTGGAAACCTCGATGAACCGTACATGGGCGTGATGCTCGGGATTGAAGGTGAAATAAACGGTACATTGCTTCTTATCCTCCAGGAGGAGACGGGCTATGAGCTCATTGATATGCTCTACGGAACACAGGCAAAGGCAGAAAAGAAGCTGAGCGAGGATGGCATATCTGCAATTAAAGAGCTGACGAACATAATAGGTTCATCTATCCTCAATGTGTATGCGGAAAAATCCAAGCTCATTGTAAAACCGAATGTCCCTACATTTGTTCATGATTACCTGCAGTCGGTAATGGATTCTGTTCTTGTGCTGCATAACATGAAGGACGATTATGCCATAGTAATGGAAACCGCATTTTATTTTGAAGATGATAAGGTCATGGGCAACCTGCTGATCCTGCCGGAAACCGATTCATTGAAAACTCTTGTAAAAGGTGTCAGGAGTAATGTCAGTGCAGATTAAGGTACTTGTTGTAGATGATTCATCTCTTGTTAGAAAAATCGTAACTGATATTCTCGCGCATGATCCGGGGATCAGGGTAGTGGGTACTGCCAATAATGGCAAAACTGCCATTCAGATGAACCAGGAGCTTGATCCTGATGTAATCACTATGGATATAGAGATGCCTGTGCTTGACGGACTGGCCGCACTTGGGCACATAATGGCGACAAAACCTAAACCCGTTATCATGTTGAGTGTCCTTACACAGCACGGTGCTGATGCAACATTCCGTGCGCTTGAGCTTGGTGCTGTTGATTTTATACCCAAACCATCATCATTGCTTTCAAACAGTGTTGATGAAATCGGCGATCAGCTGATAAAAAAAATCAGGGTTGCTGCTGCAACCAGGATGGTCAAAAGGACTGCTGCTGCTGAGCCTGTAGTCAGGGTGCAGAAAATTGAATCCAGGGCTTTGTCTGATAAGATAGTGGCCATTGGCACATCAACAGGCGGGCCGTCAGCACTTATTACTTTATTCAAATCCATTCCTGAAAATTTCCCATCACCTTTACTTGTTGTGCAGCATATGCCCGAAGGATTTACAACAGCCTTTTCAAAACGGCTTGATGAGAGCTCAACTCTCAAAGTGAAAGAAGCAGAAGATGGCGATGATGTGCTTCCGGGCCATGGTTACATTGCTCCCGGTCATTCTCACATGGAGATTGTGCGAAAAGGCAAAGGATATAAGATAAGAATTTTCCAGGCAGAGAAGGTTTCGGGGCATATGCCCTCAATCGATGTCCTTTTCAATTCAATGGCTGAAAATGTAGGCAGCAATACTGTCGGGGTAATCATGACAGGTATGGGAAGGGATGGTGCAGAGGGGCTGAAGAAGATCAGGCAGACCGGGGGATATACAATGGCGCAGGATGAGGAAACATCTGTTGTTTTCGGAATGAACAGGGTTGCCGTTGAACTTGGAGCTGTGAATGAGATTGTTCCCCTTGGTGAGATAACATCCGGGATTGTAAGACATATTTAGAATATTTTCAGAATTTTTTTACTCCTTTTAACCGGGGAAAACTCTACTGCTCCAGTAGTCGAAAAGAACAGTAAAATATCAATATCGTGAAATACATTAAAATGCATTTTACGGAATTATTTCATTGATTTATAGACGACTTATTTCGATTATATAAAAAATGCAGTAAAATATTTCATTATGAATTGACATATAATCAACTGGTATCTATACTAAATACAAATAAGATTGGAGTATCGCAATGGCAAGAGTTTTGATTGTTGATGATGCAAAATTTATGAGAACCCTTGTGAAAGACGCTCTTGTTCCTGCCGGGCATGAGATAGTAGGCGAAGCCGAAAACGGAAACGAAGCTGTTGAACTATACAGAAAGCTGAAGCCCGATCTTGTGACTATGGATATTACTATGAGAGAAAAAGACGGTATTGAGGCAGCTGGTGAAATTCTTGCTGTTGATCCTGCCGCAAAAATTATAATGGTTACTGCTCTTGGCCAGGAGAGTCTTCTTACCAAAGCCATCAAACTCGGTGTAAAGGATTTTGTTGTTAAACCTTTCCCGCCGGAAAGACTTCAGAAGGCCGCAGAAAAGGCGTTATCATAGAGTAATTATATTTAATTTTTTTTACCAGGAAAATCCGCATACCCCTCGAAAGGGGGTATTTTTTTATCAAATTAAAAAATTTAAACTGACATTATGACTGAAAACTTGACAGACATTACAGAAAACAGCGAGAAGGAGAACTCGTGGATCGTTAACATTGAAAAATTTAACGGGCCACTCGACGTGCTGTGGGAGCTTATAAAAAAGTCAAAAATAGACATTACAGAAGTGTCGATCTCCGAGATAACCGAGCAGTATATAGCTTTTATAAAGATGATGGAGGAGATGGATGTAAAGCTTGCCTCCGATTTTATCCTTATGGCTTCTGAGCTGATATACTATAAAAGCAGGGCTCTGCTCCCTTCCGGTGAAATGGAGGATGAATACTTTACCCAGCCTCTCCCCCCGGAGCTGATCCAGAAACTTCTGGAGTATAAAAAATTCCAGAAATCTTCAGATGATCTCAAAGATATGTATGAAAAGCAGGATAATGTTTTTATCAGGGAGAACAGGCCTGAGGATATAGGTGGGGAGGAGTTATACCTTGAAGTTTCCCTCTATGATCTCCTGAAGGCATTTTCCGTTGTACTGAACACGACAACTGCAGTTGAGAGCAGGGAAATTATATTTGACGAAATTCTTGTCAGCGACAGGATTGAGCACATAACTCAATTGCTCAAGGAGAATGAAGCAATTCTTTTTGCAGAAATATTCACCGGAATTCCTACAAAAGCCCAGGTGATTGCCACTTTCCTGGCAGTTCTTGAAATGACGAAGACCTTAATGATAAAGGTTCAGCAGCACAGGGTATTCGGTGATATCAGGATTCTACGCAATTTCAGGCTTGATAGGATTGAGAATTAATGCACGGGTACTTCCGGATAGTAAAGGTTTAGCATGGGCGATTCTGAAAAAAACAGCCGCGAAGAAGAAATAGTTGAAAATGAACTCCCCGAAGCAGTTGAGAACGAAACTGACAGGGAGCATAATCTCAAGGGACTTTTCGAGGCAGTGTTCTTCCTCAGCAATGAACCGGTACCCATTAACTTTTTTGTAAAAAACTTCATGATCGATTCAACACAGGTCAAGATTGTCATCGATTCTCTTGTTGATGAATATGAAGAAAGGGATGGCGGAATCCGTCTTGCGGAGCTTTCGAACGGGTACCAGTTTGTAACAAGCGCAAGATATGCTGAGCACCTGAGACACGCGCTTGGACTTAAAAGGCGCGAGAGTCTTTCAAAAGGTATGCTTGAAACGCTTGCAATAATCGCCTATAAACAGCCGCTTGTACTTGCTGACATCGACGAACTGCGCGGCGCCTCTTCCAGGATGATGGTGGCTAACCTCATGAAGAGGAACCTGGTTAAACCCGTCGGTCGGAAAGACCTGCCTGGAAGGCCGCTGGCTTACGGTACAACTGATGAATTCCTGAGATTCTTCGGATTGAATAAACTCTCAGATCTTCCCAAACTCTCCGAAATAAAAGAATTTTCAATAGATACAGAATAACCGGGTTTTTACGAAAAAATCGGTTATAAATCCTTTTAAGATAGAATGTATCAGTTCACGATTAATTTTGTATCGGTCATTGCGAACGAAGTGAAGCAATCTGTTCAGTCTGGAATGTGTTTCATATGATATAATGGGTGCATTCAAAAACAGACTGCCACGGCAGTGCTGCCACGATGGCAGCCTGCAAGCACGATTTCTATAATGCTTGCTTTTATGCATCGCAGTGACGTTACCTATACTAATTTATTCGTGAAATATTATAATATCAATAGAAAAAAAAGGCGGCATAACTTGAGACTTGTGGCAGCAGTAGACGGGCCTGCCGGATCAGGTAAAAGCAGCGTCTGCAGAAAAACAGCGCTTGATCTTGGCATGCAGTATATTGATTCCGGCGCTATATACCGGGCGATAACACTTTATTTTCTTGAAAAATATGGTGATTCTCACCGTGAACATGATCCTGTTGCGGACCTTGCCGGGATAGAAATTTTACAGGTTTTCAAACCGGACGGATCTGTCAGCACAATCCTTAACGGAAGCGATGTTTCACTGGAAATACGCGATGAAAGGATCAGTAAAAGCATAGGCTTTTTTTCGGATAACAGGGGAGTCAGGGAATATGTGAATGTGCTGCTCAGGAGATGGGCGGGTGAAAACTCTATAATCATAGACGGCAGGGACATAGGCACAGTTGTATTTCCCGATGCTTCAGTAAAGGTTTACCTCGATGCATCGGTTGATCAACGCACTGCCCGCAGGGTTAAAGAGTACATGGAGCAGGGAAAAAATGTTGACGAAAATTCTATCAGAAATCAGATTATACAGCGGGACTTTAATGATTCCAGCAGGGAGTTCGGTGCCCTTAAACGCGCTGATGATGCAGTTTTTCTCGATACCTCGTCAATGAATTTTAACGAAGTCGTGGAAAAGCTTAAACAGATAATAAACAGTCAGGATATCCATAAAAAGTAAGGTGTTAGGTATGAGTCCAATCAAAGATGACAATTTCGAAGCTATCGACATGGAATCAGTCGCTGATTCAGCTTTTGATGAAATGCAGCAGGGTATGATAGTAAAAGGCGAAGTTGTAACCCTGGATTCCGGTTTTGCGTATGTCAATGTCGGGATGAAATCAGACGGCAGGGTTCCGCTGGATGAATTTGCTAAAATACCTGAACCGGGTGAAGTCTTTGATGTGAAGCTTGTAAGCAGAAAACTTGTTGATGGAGTCTACCATTTTTCAAAAAAAGCTGCAGAGCTTGAAAAAGGATGGGGCGATTTTATCGCGTCATATAACAGCGGCAACAGGATAATCAAGGGTAAGATCAAGTCATCCTCGGGTAAAGGGAAGATGATCAACTGCGGCGGCGTTATCCTGTTCCTTCCATATTCGCTCACCGCAGATATCAAAAGTATCAGTGAGTCGGATGATGACTATGAATTCCTTGTTAAGAGTGTTGATACAAGGAAGAAATCCGCCATTGTTTCAAGGAAGGATTTTCTTGATGAAAAGAATAAGAAGAACTGGGAAGAATTTGTTTTAAAACATAAAGCCGGCGACACAGTTCAGGGTGAAGTCGTCAAATTCGTTGAGTTCGGGGCTTTCGTAAGGGTTGATGGAATCGATGCGCTCCTTCACAGGAACGATATGTCATGGAAAAAGGTCTTCAAGCAGAGGAAACTGCTCAAACAGGGTGAGGTCAGGGACTTTATTATCCTTACAATAAACAAAGAAGATAGCAGGATTTCACTCGGCATGAAGCAGCTTAAAGACGATCCATGGTCAGACATAGACAGCAGGTATGCACCGGGATCTGTCATAAAGGGAAAGGTTGTAACCATTACGGCCATAGGCGCTTTTGTTCAGGTTGAGGAGGACGTTGAGGGTTTTGTGAGCAACTCGGAGCTTTCATGGACAAAGAACAATGCCGATGTTAAGGATTATCTTGAGAAAGGGGCCGAGGTCGAATTCAAGGTTCTTTCAATCAACAAGGAGGATAAAAAGCTGGCCCTGAGCTACAGGCAGATGCAGCCGAATCCGTGGGATATAATAGATCAGAAGTACCCGGCAGGTTCAGTGCACAAGAGGCCTGTGCGCAAGGTCGTAAAGTTCGGCCTTTTTGTTGAACTCGAAGATGGGATCGACGGCCTGATACACATATCGGACCTTTCATGGGATGAGACCTCAAAGGAGCTGAATACACAGTATAAAGCAGGCCAGGAGATTGAATTTAAAATTCTTGAAGTAAATAAAAAAGAAATGAAGATTTCATGTGGCGCGAAACAGCTCACCAGGTCTCCATGGGAAGCTGTAAAAGAGAAGTACCCTCCAAGGACAAAAGTTCATGGAACAATTTCGGGTATAACACCCTTCGGTCTTTTCCTGAAGCTTGATGATGAAGTTGAAGGCCTGATACATATTTCTGAAGTTTCACGGCACAGGATCGAGAAACTTGAGGAATACTTTAAGGTAGGGGACAGCATCGACGCTGTTGTTATTGATGTTGATGTTACGAAGAAGAGACTGTCGCTCAGTATAAAGCATTTTGAAATTATGTCCGAGAAAGAAGAGGTCAGCAAAATTCTCAGGCAGACCAGCCCCAACAGGGTTACACTAGGTGATATGATTAATATTGATCTTGGAGAAAAGAAATAGACCATGGCAAATAAGAAGTCAGGAAGAAATATTGAGATTAAAAGAAACGTAATTGAACGGTATATTATGACCGTTAAGGAATTTGTACGTGAAAACCGCAAAAAAGTAAAGTATGTAACAATTGCGGTTCTCTCTGTCATCGCAATTCTTATCGCAGTGGATTTTGTCTACGGCCATATTGCATCCAAAGAGAGGGGCAGGCTTGATGCAATTATGGATACGTACAAAGCAGGTTCGGCAAACCCGGAAACTGTTGCGAAGTGCAGGGAGGATCTGATACTTTTAGTTAAAGAAGCAAAGACAGGCCATGTCAAGGATATGAGTACATTTCTGCTTGCATCAATCCTTTTTGATGAAAAAAAGTACCAGGAATCCATGGAGTATTACCTTGCATTTGCGGGCGAATCATCAAGCGATACACTCTTTGTGCCTCTAGCTGTAAACAAGGCTGCGGTCTGTCTTGAAGAGATGGGCAAATATGACCAGGCGATTACCCTTATATCAAAGTATTCCGAAAATAAGGATTTCATGGTAGTAATGGACCAGATGATGTATAATACCGGGAGGCTTTATGCGCTGAAAGGCGACAATGCAAAAGCGCGAGAGTTTTTTAACCAGGTACGGAACGATTACCCCCAGTCGCCATACGCTGATAAGGCAAAGGAGAGACTTTTCCTCCTGTCAATGCCTAAATAGTATATTTTGGTATTAAGTTTAAATAGGGCTTGACATAAAAAGGGGTCTGCCTGTTTTTAATAAAATCATTGTTTTATATGTAGTTTCCTTTAGAATCCCGTTTTGTGAAAAATATAGGGTTTAAAATCTGATGATATATGGAGTCTGACAGTGCCAGTACCAAAGAGAAAAAAATCAAAGTCAAAATCGAGAATGAGAAGAGCTCACGAGGCGATAGGTGCACCGAATCTGAGGCCCTGTCCCAAATGCGGCGTATATACAATGCCACACAGGGTTTGTCCGGAATGCGGATATTACAAGAATGAGCTTGTTGTTGAAAAGAAGGTTAAAATTAGTGACTGATCTTAAAATCTTTTTTCTTAAAAAAAAGGGGTTCCTGAGGGTATCCCTTTTTTTATTAGTACTTGACAGACAAAATTCCGGGATTTTGTATTAAAAACCAACAGAAACCAGGTCATGCAGATGAACGATACAGTTACGAGAGTAAAAAAAATCATAGCAAACCAGCTTGAGATAAACGCGGATAAACTTTCAGATGATGCTTCGGTGCTTGCCGATCTTGGAGCGGATTCAATAGACATAGTGGAACTTGTTATCGCATTCGAGGTTGAGTTTGGTATTGAAATTCCCGAGGATGACACCGTAGGACTTAATACTATTCGTGATATCTGCATGTATGTGGATAAAAAATCAGGAAAAGGGAAGCAGTCCTGACATTATGAATACGCGGAATAAAAAAAAAGAGATCGCCGAATCTGACGGTAAAAGGTTCAGGTCAAGGCAGCTCATCTCACTCCAGAACATTATCCAGGTCAAATTCAAGGATAAAGGCCTCCTCAACAGGTCGCTTATACACCGCTCATACGTAAACGAATCATCCGCAGAAAAGATAAAGGACAACGAACGCCTTGAGTATCTTGGTGATTCGGTTCTTGGACTCATTGTTAACGAATACCTGTTTAAAAGATTTGAGGATTACCCCGAAGGCGATCTTGCAAAGATTAAATCAGCAGTAGTTTCCGAAACAACACTTGCCAAGGTCGCCCGTGACTTCAACCTTGGAAGTTTTCTGCTCATGGGTAAAGGGGAGGAACTAAGCGGCGGCAGGGACAGGTCATCTATTCTTGCGAACTCTTTTGAAGCACTTATAGGCGCGGTTTACCTTGACTCAGGTCTTAAAGAATGCAGAAAATTTGTACTATCCCTTCTAAAAAAGGATATTGAACGTATAGACCGCATGACCTACCTGCGTGACCCGAAAACCACGCTCCAGGAATATGTTCAGAAGAAATTCCGCGAACGGCCTGTATACGAGGTGGTCGAGGAGCGGGGCCCTGACCATAAAAAGGAATTCATTGTAAAACTTATAATTAATGGCAAAGAAGCAGCCCTTGGCCGGGGAACCAGCAAGAGAAAGGCCGAGATGCTGGCCGCTGAAGAGGTGCTCAAACGTATCGAAAAGGGCGGTGAAGAGATTTGACGGATTCGGGCAAAAATGTCCGTATCCGGGTCTGCGGAATCCTGATTGATCAGGACAAACTGCTGCTTATTGCACACAGGAAAAATAATGAGATCTACTGGCTGCTGCCCGGCGGCGGTGTTGATTACGGCGAAAGCCTGAAAGAGGCGCTCTGCAGGGAGTTCCACGAGGAGCTTAATGTCTCTATTGATGTTGATGAAATCTCGATGGTTTCGGATTCGATCGATCCCGAGGGCAACAGGCATGTGGTGAATCTCTGTTTTGCCTGCAGGTACGAGTCGGGTGAATTCCGGCTAGGAGATGATGAGAGACTTTATGATTTTCGCTTTTTTACCGAAAATGAAATTAAGGATATTACAATATACCCACCCATTAATGACGACCTTGTTTCTATCATGAGGGAGGGGTTCAGCAGGAGCAGGTACATAGGAAAGCTCTGGAAGTAAAAACAGGCGGAGGAGAGCAGGTAATGATCAATTACTCACTCAGATACCATGACGGTCAGGGCATACTGGATCTTTCAGGTGACCTTACAACACTCTCTGCGGATGGTTTCAAGTCCGTGGTGCATAACCTTACCGAAAGAAGCAGCATAATGCTTAACATGGACCATGTGGATTTTATCACCTCATCCGGCCTTAACGCCCTGCTTGAAGTTTCATATATTGCGCGAGACCGGGGACAACGTGTTATAATACTTGGTGCGGGCAGTGAAATACGCGACCTTATTGACTACGCCGAGATGTATACACACCTCTTATTTGCAGAGAGCCCTGAAGAGGGGAAGACCAAGATCGAATTCTATACCTGATCTTTCAGGATTCAATAACATGTATTTCCGGAAGTGACGTAACCACGTTCCTCGATATCATTACCTCGATATTAAAAAAACGTTTCATGAACTTCTCATCAATCATTTCAGAATTTCCTTCTGCTGCGATTTTACCGTTTTCAAGAACTATTATCCGGTCGCAGCAGGCCGCGAGAAAGTTCAGGTCAGATGATGCGATGATTATGGTCTTTTCCGCGTATGCGGCGTATTTTTTAATAAATGCCGTGATGTCTGACCTCTGCCTGTAGCCTGAACCTGTCTCGGGAGAGTCAAGGAGCAGCAGCCTGCACTCCGACATAACCGAGGATGCAATTAGTGACATGCGGACAACTGATTCAGAAACATTCTTCAACCGTTCATTAGAATAGGGTGTAAGCCTGAGCTGGTCAATGCACCTTGCGGTATCTTCCCGGTCTGTGTCAGTGTACGGAGTGAATATGGATTTGCGCCTTCTTCTGCTGCTGATGATTGTGTCAAAGACTGTTGCTTCGGGGCTGTAACCGCGGTCAGTGAATGAGCAGAGTGATGCAGCCTGTTTCAGTTCACCTGAGGGTGTTGCCCGGAGTTCCCGGCCATTAAGAAGTATTTCGCCTGTGTATTTATCATAGTTCCCTGAAAGTACGTTCAGCATGAGCGACTTCCCGCAACATGGACCGCCAGTGATTCCCAGTATTTCGTTCTCCTGTACTTCAAGGTTTATACCGTCAAGGATCTTCCGGTTTTTAACCGTGCATGCAAGATTATTGATCTTTAACACTTTCAGCATCCTTTTCGGTTTTTATTTCGTCAATGTTTGTTGTAGTACCCTGATCCTGTTTTGTCGTGTCATCCGTTGTGGTGTTACCGGTTTTATCATCAGTGGCCTGCTTGTTGTCAACGACAGGTTTCTCCTGGATTTTGTTTTGTTGTGTGTTCTGTTTGTCGATCTCCTCTATGTAGACCTTGAGCTGGCTGTCCTTTAGCGCCTCTTTTCGGATTGCCGGATCAAATATGATCCGTTTAAGGATAGCAATAGATTTTTCCCTGCGTCCTGTCCTTGCGTTTGCCTGTGCAAGGTAGAGTTCATCATTGTACCTGAGTGATATTTTTTCCAGCTGTTCGATCGACTTATCGTATTTTTCCATGTAGAAATATGATTTACCTGAAATGAGCGTGATATCATAATCTTTTGTGTTCTGCAGGTATGATTCGGAAATCTCTGCGGCCCGGTACCAGTTTTTCTTTTCAAAATGGGCCTGTGCAAGCAGCTTGAACGCCTTGAGGTATTTACTGTAATCAGCGGGATTTTTCCTGAGTATAATGTCGTGCAGCCTGTCAAAGTATGATACATACTTCCAGTCATTCTTGTGATAATAGATGCTCCCTGTCTGGTAAAGTATCATCGGGTCATCGGGAGAGATCGATTCCGCCCTCGAGAGGACCTTCATCGCCTCGTCGTAATTTCTTTTTTTGATGTAGATTGCGGCAAGCACGATGAGAGGTTCAGGATTACTTTTTATGCTCCCTGAAACTGATGATATGTCCTGCTCAGCCCTGTCAAAATCACCCATGTTGTAGTAGCATATGCCGCGTTTCAGGTAGCAGTCTGTTTCGGTCTGTTTGTCGCTGAACCCGAAGTCTATGATCGATGTAAAGTTCAACGCAGCCCTGCTGAAGTTGCGGTTATTGTAATTGATGTTTGCCACTATAAGCTGTACTTCCGTGTAATACGGTATCCTGTCAGCAATGGGGCTCAGGTAATTGAGGGCTTCACCCTCGTTTCCGCTGTTGTATGCGTACATGCCCAGTTCAAATTTAGGTGCAAGGAAGAGGCTGTCAAAGGTCAGGGCTTCACGGAAAAGTATCATTGCCTCATCCCTGTTCCCTTTTTTTAAGGAGTCCATACCGTTTTCATATCGTGTGATCGCCTCCTCGCTGGAGCTCCAGAGCAGCTTGTTTGTGAGGCTTTCAATTTTTTTCTTCGCAGAACTATCGCCTGTCTTCTGCCACATGAGTCTGCAGTATTTTACAACATTGCCGTAATCCCCCTTCTCCTCGTAGAGGATGATCAGGTTCCAGTACGCATTCACCAGGTATTTCCTTGTTGTATTCCGCTCGATGGCTCCCAGGAAATAGGTCATGGCAAGATCGTAATTCTTCTCATTCTTTTCGATCTCACCCAGGAAATAGTAGGAATCACCCCTGTCGTTCTGCTGTATATCCTTGAGAAACATTTCACGGGCTTTATCGTAATTTTTATAGACATAGGCAGACCTGCCCATTGAGTGGTATGACTGGGAGTGGAGCGGCGTACAGAGCGCCAGTATGAGTATGATGTATATGTATCGCTTCATCATCGTATCCTGCAAGCCGGGTTTTTAAGTATTAAAACGTGCCGCGCATAGCTTCTTTAAGACGCAGTAACGCGGGATTGGTCCTGATAAAATAAATTTTATCTGATACATGCTTTTGTCAAGTATAAAGGGGGACCCTTCTGCGTACCGCATGCCCTAAAGTGTCCGGATAATAGTGCTGATGAAATCATCAGCTGCATCGGATGCCTTCTTTGACCATTTACCCGCAGCGTCTGAATCGGATTTCTCCCTTGACTTTTTGCTGTCAAGAATTGCACGGCTATCCTTGCTGTCAATGAAGAGGGCAAACATGTACTTTTTACCTGATGCACCGTAGAAAAGGCCTGCAAGCGCCGATGAATATGAGATGCTCCCGGTTTTTGCGTATACCCTGTATGCAGTTTCAGGTGTATCCAGCCTGGACTTCAGGGTGCCGCTTTCACCGGACATGGGCAGCATATCCTCGAGATTATAGTCGCGTGAAAGTGTAATCAGAACCGCTACTGCCTGTTCGGGTGTGAGCCTGTTGCGTGTGGATAATCCTGAGGCATTGGCCAGTATGAATCCGCCCTGTGTAACAGAAGTGAATTCTTCCCTGAAGAACAGATCCGCGGCTTCAGGGAAGTTTATGTTGTGCCCGGCATCGTTGGAATATTGTTTACATGCAGTACGTCCGAGTACCTCTGCCGTGAGGTTGTCGCTCGAGATGAGCATGTCGGGAATTATTTCGCTTAAGGTCCGCCCCGTATGGCTGCATAAGTTTTTTGAGTTTCCGGGGATCGTTCCGGGCAGGGGATCTTTAAGCTTTATCCCATGGATCGAACAGAGTCCTGAAAATACAGATGCCGTGTAACTCCCCGTGTGTTTAACCGGGAGCTGGTACCTTGGCGCAATGATATTTTTCGAGGGCAGGAGCCAGGTCTCTTTCCGGTTCCTGTAGCTGTAGCTGACGAAGGGGAAGACAGGAGTCCCTTCATTAATTTCCGATGTTATGGAGCTTACAGACGGCAGGAAGTCGTAGTAGAATGAATTATCATTTCCCCCCTTCCGCCTGACCACCTGGATAGTATTTTTGTTCAGGTTTAATGCGCCTATCCCGCTGTTATACGGCGCGTAGTCCGCCATGTTCGGGTCAAGCATCTCCTGCGTCTTCACTGCGGATTCATCGTAATAGAAGTTGCCCTGTACTGCGGTTACGCCCTCGTCTTTCAGTTTATGGGCAAGAAGTGCAAGACCGGAAACCGAGAGTTCGGGATCGCCGCTCCCTTTGATGTATATGTCGCCGGTGATTACGCCCTTACTGATTTTACCGGTATAGAAAATGTCTGTGCTGAATGTGAAGTCCGGGCCGAGCGTTTGAAAGGCAAATATTGCTGTAACCAGTTTTGTAACAGATGCCGGTATAAAGGGCGAGTATATGTTGTGGTCCATTACAAGACGGTGATGTTCAACATCATACACCGCGTAGCCGTAGTCGGAAGAATTGAATCCGTTTACCGGAGGGCCGCTGTTAACAGGGGTGCCGGGTGAGTCTGGATCACCCCCGCAGCATAATACAGAAAGTGCCAGGGCTGTTGTCACAAGGTAAATGAATATATTCAGGATTTTTTTCATTCTACAGGTCCGGGTCAATTGTTTTGTTAAAAAAAAATCATTACAGGGATTAAAGCTGCGGCAATGCTGGAATAAGAACAGTTGCTTAATAATTCCTGAAATACCGGTTTCAGCCGGTATCGCCAATCAGATAGACGAGCGGGGGAAAACTGTCAATACTTTTTGGCGCGGGTGGAATAACTTTAGCGCAGGTGTTAAACTGAATATTAATTCTGTTTGACTTGTTGCAATGCAACCTGTTTCATGAAGTTAATGGAGCCCGGTTAATTATGGCATCACTGGCAAAATCTCTTGGAACAGTTGCACTGGCTACACTTGCAAGCCGCATACTGGGACTTGTACGCGACCTGCTGATGGCCGCGTATTTCGGTGCTGGAAAGGTAGCCGATATTTTTTTCATCGCATTTATGATTCCCAACCTGTTCAGGAGACTGGTTGCCGAAGGCGCACTTTCTGTTTCATTTATTCCTGTATACACAGAGTCGCTTGTGAAAAACGGGAGGGATAAATCGCAGAGACTCGCCTCCGATGTACTCGTACTCCAGACATTTGCCGTATCCCTGATTGCGGCTGCAGGGCTGATCCTGGCCCCGCAGATAACGGCGGTTTTTGCCGGTGACGGGATGAGCCCCGGACTCAATGTACTGTCGGTAAACCTTACCCGCCTGATGCTGCCGTTCCTGGTCCTCTCCTCGTTTGTTTCATTTGCCATGGGCTACCTGAATTCGCATGGAGTATTCTTTGCCCCTGCATTTGCCACCGTACTCCTTAACATCGGGATGATTACGGGCATCGTTTTTTTAGGGAGATTTTTTGAACAGCCTGTATATGGTGCGGCTTTCGGCGTGCTGCTGGGCGGGATGCTCCAGGTACTGCTGCAGGTCCCGTATATGATACGGCAGGGATTCAGGCTGAGTGTGTCATTTAATTTCAGGCATCCCGATGTTGTCAGGGTGTTCAGCACCATGATCCCGGCTGTTTTCGGGATTGCAGCTTTCCAGGTTAATGCCATGGTGAGCAATCTGCTTGCCGCGATGATCGGGGAGGGGAGCGTTTCGTATATTTATTACACGACCAGGATGACAGAGCTTGTTTTCGGTGTGTTTATTGTTTCCATCGGGAATGTTATGCTGCCGGAGATGTCCAGGGTCAGGGCATCAGCTGAATCTGCTGCAGACATGAACAGAATCCTGACCCGGTCGGTTTCAGCTGCACTTTTTGTTGCCCTGCCTGCGGCCGCAGGGCTTGTGGCCGCAGGACTGCCTGTTATATCAGTTATTTTTATGCATGGGAATTTCACATACACGGATTCGCTCATGACATACAGGTCGCTGGTCTGGGCAGGGGCAGGGCTCATCTTTATGGCAGCGGCGCGTGTGCTGATCCCGGCATTCTACACATTTAAGGATACGAAGATACCTGTAATTACTGCGGCTATTTCAATAGCATTGAATCTATTGCTTGGGTATGTACTGATGCATACGTCGCTGAAACATGCAGGATTGACACTTGCAGGCTGTGCTGCTTCGTTTGTTCAGTCATTGGTCCTAATTGTATATATTACCAGGAAACCGGGCATGATTTTTAGCGGGAGAATAGGAATACAGCTGGTAAAAATTGTTATATCGGCAGCAGTGATGGGGCTGGCTGTTTTTTATGCTGCAGGATTTACTGACTGGCAGTATGGCCCGGGTCACCTGCGGGGATTTATGCTCATGACCATAATTTGCGGCGGGGCAGTGATTTATTTCCTGTGTGCGCTCGCATTCAGGGTGGATGAGGCTCATTACCTGTACAGGAGGGTCAGAGCATACTTTACGTGATCACCTGCCCAGCAGGCTCATAAACTTCCCGGTATCGCTTAAATCGTTGAAAAAATGGTCAGGCTTTTCGTTAAGCAGGGTCTCAACGTCAGCCCATCCTGTACCAACTGCAACAGATACAGCTCCGGCGTACTTTGCGCAGCGTATGTCATAAACTGTATCGCCGATTATGAATGTATTATTAAAATCTATGTCGATCCCGTAAAGTTCAGTTATCCTTTTTTTAGCCACGGCAGGGAGCAGGTTGCGCACAGGTGCATCATCGCCGAATGCGCCGAATTCAAAGAACTTATTTAAACCGTGACTCTCCAGCTTGATCCGCGCGCTTTCATAAAAATTACCGGTGAGCAGCCCGAGGATAACATCATCCATTGATGAGAGTGCCTCAAGAATCTCAACAATACCCGGGAAGAGTACCACCTCGTATTTATGAATATTCTCTTCAAGGTGAATAAAATAACGCTGTTTCAGCAGGTCCGATTTTTCCTCGATCTCTGAATGTGAAAAGCCCATGATCTCAAGCGATTCCTTGAGGATTACCGGATCGGTCTTGCCCTGGAAATCGATTTTTTCCATCCTGCCTATTGTGCCGAAGATTTCTTTGGTGGCCTGGATAAGCGAGGCACGGCCTGCACTGTTGCAGTTCAGGATTGTTCCGTCGATGTCAAAAAGTACTGTAACCATAGGCTCTGACCCCTTTTATTACCAAAAGGGGTCAGAGCCCCCCTGTTTCAAGCAAAATCTGCGTTTTTTAAAATTATTCCTGTATACTAAAATGTCTTTACATAATTTACCGATGATAAAATTGTTTTTAAAAAGCTCAAAGGCTGGAATCCGGAATTTTAAATTTGATGGATACCCGCCTTCGCGGGTATGACAGAATATATAGAATAAATATTTATTCTATACTATATGCATCCCAGGATGCACAAAGATATATGAAAAAATACAGGTAATATTTATGACTAATACAAATTTCAGAAAAAGACGAAGAGATCTGGACAGATTCAAGATGGATCTTCTCCCCATTGATGTATTCCCCGAGGATGCCCTCCTTCTGGAATTCCAGGGGAGGAGGATTTCAAACATTCTGCTCGATTTTGCCTCGAACCTGCTTTCGGGGATTGACAAGGAGAATACGGTCCAGTTCAAGACAATGATGTATTTATCTGCTGTTGCATGGAATTTTTCGTATTTTGAAGCAGGTAAGGAGAGGAAAGAAGCCCTGGACAGGTTTTTACTTTCCGGAGACCTTTTCAATGAAGGTAACAGGAGTAAGATGTATACTATTGTTGACGGCCTTTCCGCAAGGAAACGATCTGCATTCTGGCAGTATGATTTTATGATAGTAAATTTTGAAATAGTGAAAGGTGTAAAGGAATCAACAGTACTGGCTACTGCAGTGCCATATGCACTTATAAATATCGGAAGCGCTTTCGGGCCGGTTAATTAGGCAGAATGACAGGTCGGGAATTTCCATTTAATGAATGATAAATCATCTGACAATTTCAGGATAATAATGCTCGGGTCATCGACCGGAGGGCTTCCTGTAGTTGAAAAACTTCTTAAAGAGCTTAACCCTGAGAAATTCGGAGTACTGGTAGCACAACACATGCCCGAGGGTTATACGGCAATGTGGGCGCAGCGCCTGGATAAAAACACCCCGTTTGAAGTTATCGAGGGGCATAGCGGATTACTGATCGTTCCGGGAACCGCTTACATAGCTCCGGGAAACAGGCACATGATGCTGGGCAGGGAGACGCCGTACCGGGTACTCATATCAGATGATGAGCCTGTAAACCGGTTCAGGCCCTCTATAGAGATGCTTTTCAGTTCAGCCGAGCCTCATGACCCTGCACGGATCATACCGATCATGATGACAGGCATGTGCGCTGACGGGGTCAGGGCCATGGTGCGTCTACATTCAAAGGGCTTCCTTACAATGGCGCAGGATGAGCAGTCTTCGGTTGTATTCGGCATGAACCGCGAGGCAATAAAAAAAGGCGGGGTCCGGATCGTCCTGTCGCCGGAAGAAATGATAAAATATTTAAACGGACTATAACATGAACCAGGAACAGGTTAAGGATAAACTGCTGCAGATAGAAACAGTGAAGGAGGACTTCGCTGTCACATTTTCGGGCAAGCACAGCAACAAGGTGAACGGGCTTTATTACCCGGACAGGAAAGAGATTATCCTGCACAACAAGAATTTTATAGATGACAACCAGCTCATGTACACTGCGATCCATGAGTACGCGCACCATGTCCAGTTTATGAAGGCTACCGCCCCTGTATCGACCCGCGCGCATACAATACAGTTCTGGAATATTTTCCACACACTGCTCTTCAAGGCAGAGGAGATGGGGATTTATGACAATGTTTTTGAATCCCAGGCGGAATTCCGCGCTCTTACAGAGAAGATTAAAAATGATTACATGATAAAAAACGGTTACCTGATGAAGGAGTTCGGTGCGCTGCTCATGGAGGCGCGTGAGCTGTGCAGGAAGTACAATGCGAACTTCGAGGATTACGTTGACCGGATACTTGGCGTTCACAGGAACGAGGCGAAGATCATGATCAAGACCCACGCGCTGGACATAAATCCCGAGATGGGCTACGAGAACATGAAAATGGTGGCGCGCATAGCAGATGAGGACCTGCGCAAGGGGGTGGAGCAGGCTTATTTCGGCGACAATATGAGCCTTGACATGATCAAGGCCGGGCTAAAGCCGGACAAGGAGTTTGAAACACGCCTGCGCTTCCTTGAAACAGAGAAGGAGAGGATTGAGCAGTCCCTTGAGAGACTTACCGCACGGCTGGTCAAGGTTGAACGCGACATCGATGCCATTAAAATGAGCGTATAATGGATCTTCTTTTTACAACACGGTACAAGGTAAACAGGATTTTTTCCGCAGTTATATCCCTGATAACAGCATTTATAGGTGGGGCTGTTGCGGAAGGACTCAGGGTTGCGCAAATTAACGGTATTAATACTATTCCCTTTATTGCTGCCGGAATTTTCATTTTATTAAATTTTTATCTCACCAGGAAATACCGCAGAAGAAAAAAAGTCCTCATTACACCTTTCCCGGATGAATGGGAGAATAAGCTGTCTGATAAGGTCATGTTCTACAACCGGTTAAACGAAGACGACAGGCACCTGTTCAGGAAGAAGGTTCAGCTCTTCCTGGACGAAGTGAGGATAACCGGGGTTAGAGCCCCTGATTCCTCCAGTGATAACAATAGCGGGGTCAGAGCCCCTGTTGATGATGACCTGAAAATCCTCATTGCCGCAGCAGCAGTGATACCTGTGTTCAGGATTCCCGACTGGGAATATGATATGCTTGACGAGGTTCTGGTCTATCCCGGAAATTTTGATGAAGATTTTAATTTTTCGGGCAGCAGGCGTGACATACTGGGCATGGTCGTGAGCAGGACATCTTCTGTTATAATTTCACAGGAGGCGCTGGTTTCCGGTTTTGCACGGAATGACGGTGAGAATGTTGCGCTCCATGAGTTTATGCACAAGATTGACGAAGGTGACGGGCAGATTGACGGGATCCCGGCATTATTCCTTTCAGCGGATGAGCAGGTATACTGGAAACAGGTTGTTGAAGATGAAATGGAGCTGCTCATCCATGGAGGCTCGGATTTTAATCCATACGCTTTAAAGGACAGGGGTGAGTTTTTTGCAGTTGCCGGAGAATATTTCTTTGAGAAACCGCAAAGGATGAAGGAGAAGCACCCGTCACTTTATAAGATAATGTGCCGAATGTTCAGGCAGGACCTGGCCTCTGCCATTGTAGATGAGACAAAGAAAAGTTTAGGGATCAGGACGTTAAGGAAAAAGTAAAAGGACAGGGGGGAGATCATACCGGCCTTCAGCTTTATTCTCTGCTCAAATAGTAGAGCCTGCAAATTTGCAGCATGTCATAATCCGCAATACCGCCAAGCTCCTCAAATACAGGTTTCAGGTATTCAGTACTGTGCCTGTCAAAAGCAGCGATGATCCGCGTGAGCAGTTCAGTATCTCCTGGAAGCAGTGATGTAAGCCCCGCAGATTTTATTGAATGACCATCCTGAATGAATTTATTCAGGTTTGATATTATTGTACTTCGCTTAATCCCTGCAGTTTCTTCGATTTCTGTAATAGAACTTCCTGAATTGTAAAGCTGGCCTATCTGTACATGCCGCGGAGTTTTCAAGTGTTCGTGCTGAGATGGTACTTGTACCGATTTCGATTCAAGATTGTTTTCAGCACAGTAACTTTTTACAATTGTGAGAATACTCCCGCCGTACTTCTGCATCTTGTGTGTTCCAATGCCGTGAATACTTGTCAGCTCCTCAATACTTTGCGGATACCTGGTGCATATATCAATAAGTGTTTTGTCGGAAAATACAACATAGGGCGGAACATTTTCTGCTGCTGCAAGTTCCCTTCTCTTTTCGCGCAGGATTTCGAACAGTCTGCTGTCATAATCAGCAGCAGTGCCGGTTACTGAATGTTTCTCCCTGGTCACGGTTGTTTTTCCGGAAACCGGTTCGTCCCCCTTCATTACACTGTAGCCTTTACCGGTTATCCTCAGTTCGCCATAGCTTCCAGTGTCCTGGAAAACCAGGCCATTGCGGATAAACTCCTGTGCAAGCCCCTGCCACAGCGCTTTAGACAAATCTCTACCAATACCGTATGTCGGCAGAAGGTTGTGCCCGAAGCCGGTAATTTTTTTTGAGCGCGAGCCCCGCAGAACGTCAATAATGTGACCTGCACCGAATTTTTCCCCTGTCCGTTTGATGCATGAAAGAAACATCTGCGCCTGTGTCGTAATATCTTCAGCAGATTCCCCGGGATCAGCACAGTTGTCGCACATGCCGCAGTTTTCTATGCTATAGGGTTCACCAAAGTATGTAATGAGAGGTATGCGGCGGCATCTGCCTGAATCAGCGTAAGCTACAAGCGCGTCAAGCTGTGTCAGTGATGCCTGCTTTTCAGTCTCATCAGTTTTCTGGTTTATGAAATACCTGATTTTATGAATATCTGAATAGCTGTAGAGCAGCAGGCATTCGGACTTAACGCCGTCACGGCCCGCGCGCCCGGTCTCCTGGTAATATGCTTCAATGCTTTTTGGGAGATCAAAATGAAGGACAAACCTGACATTGGTTTTGTGAATACCCATACCGAATGCTATAGTGGCAACAATGATCTGTACTTCGTCTTTCAGAAATAGTTCCTGGTTTTCTTTTCGTTCTGAATCAGAAAGACCGGCGTGGTATGGCCGCACAGAAAATCTTAGCTTTTTCAGAGAGTCATAAATCCTGTCAACATTACCGCGCGAGAATGTGTAAATTATTCCTGATTCATCTTTATGTTTGTTCAGAAAATCTATCGTCTGCTCCAGTGGATGATTTTTTGGCATAATGCGGTAGAAGAGGTTATCGCGGTTGAAGCTTGCAATAAAGTCCGATGATTCTGTAAACCCGAGGTTTTTCCTGATGTCAGCGCGCACCCGCTCTGTAGCCGTAGCAGTCAGTGCCATGCAGACTGTTGTCGGAAATTTTTTCCGCACCTGCGCTATCAGCCGGTACTCGGGCCTGAAATCGTGTCCCCATTCAGAGATGCAGTGAGCCTCGTCAATTGCCAGGCAGTCAACCTTAACTGATGCGAGCAGGGCGATCATTTCGTTTTTAAGAAGGGTCTCGGGCGCAACATAGAGCAGCCTGACTTTATTATTCCGGATCATATCTATTCCGGTATTGTACTCATCCCGCGTAATAGAACTGTTCAGCAGAATCGCGTCTATGCCGAGCTGCTTCATCTGGTCAACCTGGTCTTTCATGAGTGAAATCAGCGGTGATACAACAACCGTAAGTCCCTGGAAAATGAGCGCCGGAATCTGGTAGCACAGGGATTTACCGCCGCCCGTAGGCATTACAACAAGTGAATCCCTGCCGGAAAGGGCGGAACTTATTATCTCCTCCTGGAGCGGACGGAAATCGTCGTATCCGAATATATCTTTAAGTATCTCTCTGCAGTGTACTGTGATATTCTGCTGCATTTTTATCTCCATTGTGCCAGGATGACTATACATATACTACGTTGATAAATGCAAAAGAATAAAAAATTTTTTTTGTTTGGGGGGATTTTTTAGATAAAAACGGGGGTCAGAGCAATGTACTGTATGGCCGTCTTGAATCCGCATGCCCTCACCCGGACGAGCCTGGCGGCCGTCCACCCTCTCCCATGCTTCGCAAGGGCGAGGGTACAGCATAAACTTTTGATGGTATAAGTTGAACAGCAAACAAGTCCTGGCAAATCCCCTCTCCCAGGAGGAAGTATCTGCACAGCGAACCTGTCGCGTCGGGAGAGGGTGCCCAGCGGGCGGGTGAGGGCATAAACCGCAAACAAGTTCCGGTTAATCCCTCTCCCAGGAGAAAGTATCTACACAGTGAACCTGTCGCGTTGGGAGAGGGTGCCCGGAGGGCGGGTGAGGGCATAAACCGCAAACAAGTCCCGGTTAACCCCTCTCCCAGGAAGAAGTGCCTGCACAGTGAACCTGTCGCGTTGGGAGAGGGTGCCCGGAGGGCGGGTGAGGGCATAAACCGCAAACAAGTCCCGGTTAACCCCTCTCCCAGGGAAAAGTATCTGCACAGCGAACCTGTCGCGTCGGGAGAGGGTGCCCGGAG
>Ga0116171_10000214_pt1 | contig 61213 bp, 51 predicted proteins | sample AD_JPNHW2_MetaG_FD_89798 | JGI IMG/M metagenome (GOLD analysis project Ga0116171, IMG submission 89798) | Active sludge microbial communities of municipal wastewater-treating anaerobic digesters from Japan - AD_JPNHW2_MetaG | ecosystem: Engineered > Bioreactor > Anaerobic > Digestate | place...
CCAGAACCTGAGAGGCAGAAGTAATTCTCCCCTGAGCATCAACGGTGAAGATAGGAATAGAAGTCCCAGAGCCATAGGTAGCAGCAGAAACTCCAGTATTGGTTAAGTTAACTGAGAGAGTATTACCAACAGTACTGAGAGTAGTCCCAGTCCCATTGGCCAGAGTCAGATTACCAGTGAGAGAGTTAAGAGAGAGAAGACCAGTGTTGGTAATAGTTAGTTGATCAGTACCAGAAATAGAAGTGCCAATGCCAGTGCCCCCAAAAAAGGAAGCGGTATTGCCTGAACCAATAATCTGAGCAGTACCCAGAGAGGCAGCAAGAGCCCAAGCATCATCAGCACTATTTTTATCCCAATTGGTAGTGTTAATCGAAGAGACAATTCCACCGCTACTAGTGAGAACTAAATTATTATCAGAAACCGAAGGAATATTACCAAGAGAGAGAGAACCACCGATGTTGACACTACCATTGACATCAAGTTTTTGGGTGGGGTCAGTAGTACCAATACCAAAATCACCACTAGCTTCGAGTGTTAATCGCTTATAAATTGTACCTGCATAATTCATACTAAAGTTCATATTTGCACCAGAACCAAGTGCAGTGAAATTTGGATGTCCAGAGACGACATTAACTTGCATTCCACTTGAGGTTGAACCGATGTATAAAGACTGATTAATTAAAGCTGAACCATTAACACTGAGTTTTTGAAGAGGAGCAGTTGTGCCAATGCCGACATTACCAGTACCAAAGAAACCAAGATTATTACCATTCATGTCAATCTTGGTTAATTGGGTTAAAGTACCACCGAGACCGATACCAGTACCTCCAATAGCCTGTAAACCATTGACTGCTTGACTAAAGAAACCAGTGCCACCAACCTGAAGGAAGGCATTAGAACTTAATCCATCGAGATAATCAGCATTAAGATTAGAGATTAAGGCAGAAGAACCAACAGCAAAGGGAGCACCAGTGGCATTGAAGGTCTGAAGTCCAGTCCAGGTATTGGCATTGTCTAGATTCAGGCCATAGCTGATAGTATTACCAACCCTGGTAATAGTCAGAGCAGGATTAGTAACTCCAAAACCAAGAGTAGTCCCATTGTTAATAGCGAGATTAGAGCCACCGACCTGAGCCACCCAGCGAAGATAATCATCATTAACATTTTTATCCCAGCCACTAGTGCTAACTCCCCGAACGACATTAGAAGCATCGAGAGTTAAGAGAAGATTATTATCAGTGATAGTAGTCCCAATTGAACCAATGGCTAAAGAACCACCGATGTTGACACTACCATTGACATCGAGCTTTTGAGAAGGAGAGGCATTGCCAATGCCAACGTTTCCGGTTGCTTGTTGTACAAACAATTGTCCAGAATTTATGTTTACATTACCATTACCCGAAATAGCCATTCTGGCAGTACCACCACTTCCTCCAAGAGTTGGATCGGTATAAAAAGTAATTCCACCGTCACTGTTGTAAAAAAAGGCTTCACCCGATTGATATAAGCCTGTTTGTAAGCCAGTTAAGGAATTTGTGACTTTGTAATCCATCGAAGCATAACTTCCATCTGCAGAAACAAGAATTCCACTACTTGCTCCGCCTGTAGGTGAAAATACGTGAAGTTTTGCAGCAGGAGAAGTTGTTCCAATACCAAAATTGCCATTGATAAGGGAAAAATTGTTTGAGTTTTGATTGATGACAGTATTTTGAGTTAAAGTACCTCCAAGTCTAAAATCATTGCCAACCTGAGTAATACCATTGCTGGCAGTGTAAACAGTGCCAGCGGGGAGAGCGACCTGTCCTGCCAAAGTTAACCTACCTTGAGCGTCAACAGTAAAAGTGGGAATGGAGTTACCAGAGCCATAAGAACCAGCAGTGACACCAGTGTTTGTGAGACTGATAGTACGTCCAACACCAGTACCAGAAATTGAGATTCCAACTCCATCACTAAGAGTAGTAATGAAATTACCAGTTTGACCAATCTGAAGGAAACCAGAGACACCAATGCCACCCAGATACTGAGCATTTAAATTAGTGACCAGAACAGAAGAACCAACAGCAAAGGGAGCACCAGTGGCATTGAAGGTCTGAAGTCCAGTCCAGGTATTGGCATTAGCCAGATTCAAACCATAGCTGACAGTACCTCCAACTAGAGCGACAGTCAGAGTAGGATTAGTCACCCCAAAACCAAGAGTAGTGCCATTGTTAATGGCGAGATTAGAAGTCCCAATCTGAGCCACCCAACGAAGATAATCATCAGCACTATTTTTATCCCAGCCACTAGTGCTAACTCCTCGAACGATATTAGAAGCATCGAGAGTTAAAAGGAGATTATTATCAGCAATAGTAGTACCAATAGAACCTATAGCCAGAGAACCACCGATGTTGACACTACCATTGACATCGAGTTTTTGAGTGGGAGAAGTGGTGCCGATACCAACATTACCGCCATTGATAATAGTTAAAGCAGCGACGTTGTTGACAGCAAGTTGTAGTGGGTAAACTCCCTGGGCATTAATAACACCTGAATAAGGTGAACCTTGGCTTGTTAATAATCCAGTTCCAACACTATCATTTCTACCAATGTAAAAATCACCACCATTATTATTCATTTTAAACAAAGCAAAATTGGTACCAATAGTGGATTTAAATTGTACGTAAGCAGTTGGTTGGGCAAGGTTTAATCCATATCCGGTATCTGTAGCACCTATACCTAAACGAGTAGAAATTAAGGCATCACCAGTGACTTCTAGTTTGTATTTTGGATTTGTTGTCCCAATGCCAACATTTCCACTAGCACCAATAAAGAGTGATTGAGTGTTGCCCAGACCTAAAAATGAGAGAGAATTAGAACCAGTATTGATAATCGTAGCTTGGGTTAAAGTACCACCGAGTCCCACACCAGTACCTCCAATAGCTTGTAAACCATTGACAGCTTGACTAAAGAAACCAGTGCCACCAACCTGTAAAAAGGAAGAAGAAGGTAAACCATTGAGATACTGAGCATTAAGATTAGAGATTAAAGCAGAAGAACCAACAGCAAAATTGTTAGAAAAGGTTTGAAGACCTGTCCAGGTATTGGTGGAAGCAAGATCAAGAGCGAAAGTATGGGTAGTGGTATTTAGGGTTAAGCCGATGCCAGCCGCATAGGTAGTACCAATACCATTATTGCTAATAGTAATAGTGGAACCAGACTGAGACAGAGAGATACCAACACCATTAACAAAATTAACTAAGTTACCTGAGAGAATGGCAGTATTACCAACACTGTTGGTTTGAAGATCCCAATGATTGTAGTTATCATAAGTTCCAGAATCAAAAGCCATGGTTCCCAGAGCTCTTTTAGTAACTAAACCATTACTATCAACAAAGAGAGCCGTAGTACCAGTACCAATAGCGGAAGAAACAACAGTTAAAGAACCACCAATCCTGACACTACCATTGACATCGAGAGCCTGAGAAGGAGTAGCTGTACCTATGCCAACCCGGCCATTGGCAGTGGGAGTAGAGGACTGAGTATCGGAATTGTAGATACCATTGAGATAAAGAACATTACCAATATTGGCTTGAGTGGTACCAGAATTGATAACTCCTCGACCAATAGCAATACTATTACTAAAACCACCAGTCCCAGCATATCTACCAATAGCAATAGAGGAATAACCAGCAGTAGTGTTGTTGACAGTATCATTGTTTCCAGCATAAGAACCAATGAAGATAGAATCTTTGGCATTAGTAGCACCAGTACCAGCGTTATAACCCAGGAAGTTGGAACTAGAGGCATTGGTGGCATTATAGCCGGCCTGACGACCTATGAAATTGGAATTGGAGGCATTGGTAGCTTGAGATCCGGCACCACTACCCAAGAAATTGGAATTAAATGCAGAGGTGGCAAAATAGCCAGCAGATGAACCAAAGAAATTGGAATTGGAGGCATTGGTAGCCCCGATACCGGCAAGAGGACCAAAGAAATTGGAATTGGAGGCAGAAGTGGCAGACTGGCCGGCATAATAACCCAAGAAATTGGAACGGGAGGCAGAAGTGGCAGATTCGCCGGCAGCCGCACCTAAGAAATTGGAGTTGGAGGCATTGGTGGCATTTCGGCCGGCACCATCACCCAGGAAATTGGAATGGCTAGCATTGGAGGCAGAATAGCCGGCACCACTACCCAAGAAATTGGAACCATATGCAGAGGTGGCAAAATAGCCAGCAGATGAACCAAAGAAATTGGAATAGGAGGCAGAAGTAGCACCGAGACCGGCCCAATAACCGATAAAATTAGAATTTCCAGGTTGAGTGCCGTTGGTAATATAGAAATTATTCATGTTTAGTTCACCGACGATAGAGGCATTACCAGCGACATGGAGCTTGTAGGTAGGGTTAGTCGTGCCAATCCCAACATTGCCAGTACCAAAGAAACCAAGATTATTACCATTCATGTCAATCTTTGTTAACTGGGTTAATGTTCCCCCCAGTCCAATTCCAGTATTACCAATAGCTTGTAAACCATTGGTGGCAGTATTAAAGAAACCAGTACCACCAACCTGAAGGAAGGCATTAGAACTTAATCCATCGAGATAATCAGCATTAAGATTAGAGATTAAGGCAGAAGAACCAACGGCAAAGTTATTAGAAAATGTTTGAAGTCCAGTCCAGGTGTTGGTGGAGGCGAGATCGAGGGAAAAGATATTGGTATTGGAAAGGGTTAAACCGACTCCGGCAGTATATGTGACACCTATACCGGAAGAATTTGGAGCAATCCAGCTAGCGTTACCACTAGCATCGGTCTGAAGAATGTAGCCATTACTGGCACCTTGGGAAAGAATAAAAGTACCGCCGACGTTAAGGGCAGAAGAGTTAACAACGACCTGACCGGCGTTGGCAGTGGATAAGGTAATGTTTAAATTGGCAGAGGGATCTTCGGTTTGAATATAAAGCGGAGCCTGAGATTTTATATACGAAGCCAGAGGATTGGTAAAATTAAGATTATTGGCCATAGAAACATCACCGGTACTGGTAAAGGTGGTGGGTAGATTAAACTGAGCATTAACATCAGTAATATCAACGAGAGTATTGTTTAAAGAATCAGCAATTCTAAAGAGAGAACCAGAGCCAGCGAGTTCGAGCTTGGAACTAGGAGAGGTAGTCCCGATACCAACCATCCCATTTGAAGATAAAAAGAGAGACTGTGAATTACCCAGACCTAAAAAGGAAAGATCAAAGGAAGAGAGATTGATGTTGGTATCGGAAGAGAGAGTGCCTCCCAGACCGACAGTATTACCACTCCGAGTGAGACCATTATTGAAAGTAAGAGGTGATTCAAAGTTAGCCAGAACCTGAGAGGCAGAAGTAATTCTCCCCTGAGCATCAACGGTGAAGATAGGAATAGAAGTCCCAGAGCCATAGGTAGCAGCAGAAACTCCAGTATTGGTCATCGTAAGTAAATTACCAGCACTAGTAGTCATGCCAGTACCGAGATTAATATCGAAAGTGTTGCTGGCAGTATTTAGAGTTAAACCGATACCAGCAGCATAGGTAGTGCCAGTACTAGTATTGGTAAAGGTTAAAGTATTGCCAATCAGAGTGGCTTGCATGCCAGCTCCAGCGGCAAAGGTAAGAGTCGAGGTAGAACCAACAGCGAGAATAGAGGTACCAACATTGGCAGTCCAAGAACGATAATTATCAAAGCCAGTGTAACCAGTCTGTAAGAAACCAGTTGAAGGAATGCCATTTAAATACTGAGCATTGAGATCTGAAATTAAAGCAGAGGAGCCAACGGCAAAGTTGTTTTGAAAGATTTGAAGTCCTGTCCAGGTGTTGGTAGAACCAAGATTAAGACCGAGGGTGTAAGGGCCAGCGCCATAACGGGTGAGAGTGCCATCAGTGTAAGCATTGTTAACATAGGGGAGAGAACCAGTTTGACCAATATTGACAAAGTAATCAGAATTGTAACCATCAAGAAGATCAGCAGAAAGATTAGTGACAGTAGTGGTATTACCACTACTTAAGACAAAGGGAGCACCAGCGTAATTGATACTAATCTGATTAGTAGTCGAAGCACCACGATTGGTAACAGTTTGAAGAGTGGAAGTATCATGAACTTGAAGAGTATTACCGACAGCGATAACCGAAACATCAGTGCCACCAGCGAGAGTGAGATTGCCAGTGAGAGTATTAAGAGAGAGAAGGCCAGTGTTGGTAATGGTTCTGCCAACCCCAGTCCCAGTGATAGAGATACCAACTCCAGCGGTGAGATCATTTAAGAAACCAGTACCGCCAACTTGTAAGAAACCAGTTGAAGGAATGCCATTTAGATACTGAGCATTAAGATTAGAAATTAGGGCAGAAGAACCAACGGCGAAATTATTTGAAAAGGTCTGAACTCCAGTCCAGGTATTGGTGGAAGCTAAATCTAGAGAAAAGAAATTATCTGAAGACAAGGTTAAACCAAGACCGGCACCGTAGGTAGTACCAACCCCACTAGAATTTGGAGCAATCCAGCTAGCATTACCATTGGCGTCAGTACTTAAGATGTACCCAGAAATAGCTCCTTGAATTAGTGATAAGGTTCCACCGATGGTTAAATTTCCACTAATTGTGTCTCCGCTTTTAAGAACAAAAGTACCATAGCTTGGGTCATAAGATTGAACTTTACCATTACGATATTCATAGATAGGGTGATACTGAAATAATCTAAAAGCAGTTGTGGAGTACATTTGACCAAGAAGGATATAGACAAAACCATCTTCTGAAGTGGGTAAGGACTGAGTTATGAAGCTGGTGTAAGAAGAGTTATCTAGAACAAAATTACCATTAGTGCTAATGGTACCTTTAAGATAAAGAGGAAGTCGGTCTGTTCGTGCGGCCTGATTATCGGTATAACTTAGCTGGGTGACTGGATATTCGCTATAAACGTTTGATAAAGCACCGTTGGCAGCGATATTGGTGGTAGTGGCATAAAAAAGAATGGGTGAATTCAAGGTGAACTCCTCAGTAGAGATTGTTTTAGTAACACCGGTACCTTCTTGGAGTGTCAGGGGATACCATTTTCCGTCAGCCTTTTGCATTAAAAGCTTATAGTCGTAGATGGCGGCTCCGGCAGTGATATTGTTTCCCCAGTAAGTTCGATCATAGGTGTTTGTGTCAGTGTCGGTGAGTCTTTGGGAACCCATTATTTGGAAATAGGTACCATCGTAATACATGAGAACCGTGGAATTAGCGGCAAGAGTGAAGTTAACGGCCGAGACATTAGTGTTGGCGAGGCGAATATTTTTAGCTCCAGTTCCATTAATATTTAGTGTCGGAGAAGCGGCGGAATTACCGGCAGTAAACATAACCGACAATAGATCTCCGGGGGTGAGGGTATAATTCGGAATAGTGACAACTTTTGCGACGGTGGCGGCAGCAGTGGCACAAGTAGCACCAATGGTGACATTGCGAATGGTGCCACTGGAGGTAATGTCTCCGTAAACCGTTAAAGCACCGCCGACCCCAACATTGCCGCTTGGGGAAATACTAAGAGAGGGAGTGTCCCCAAGACCCAAAAAGGAAAGATCAAAAGAAGAGAGATTAATTAAAGTGTTTTGGGTTAAGGTGCCACCAAGACCGATGCCAGTACTTCCGATTGCCTGCAAACCATTTAAGGCTTGGCTGAAGAAACCAGTACCACCGACTTGAAGAAATGAAGAAGAAGTAAAGCCATTTAGATAATTGGCATTTAAATTGGTAACTAAGTTAGTTGAGCCAACCGAGACGAAGCTACCACCAATAGTTAGGTTACCGCTTAAACCAATATCAGAAGCAAAATTTTGGGCGACAAGCCAGTTGTTGGTGTAATTTGGATTGATTTGAAAGTCATTGGCGACCATGGTGATACCATTTGAGGCGGTATATATCGTTCCAGCGGGAAGAGCTCCTGAGACTAAATTACCACTAGAATCAATGTAAACGACGGTTGAACCAGTGCCAACAGGTAGGCCAGTAAAATTGATGGTACCGCCGGCACTGAGGTTGTTTGAGATAAAGACATTGCCACTAGCCCCAACTGAAAAACGAGTGGAAAGCTCAGTAGTGCCATAATCGTAATTTTGAAGAGAAATAAAATTGTAGCCTAGGTTATCGTTATTGATCTGGGAATTGATGAGGTTGCCACTGGCGATATTGGCATTGCTAAAGTCAACAAAGCCGCCGACATTGGGGGAGGTACCTTCAGTCAGAAAACGAATAGTACCATTGCCATCGGGATTGATGGTGATGTTGCCACCACTACCATCGGAAGCTTTTAGAAGAAGTGCCTGACCTTCAACGGCCAGAGTACCAGAAGTAGATTTGATCGTGGGAGAAGTTTCACCTAGATTTAGGTTCCCCTGACTATCAATAACTAGCACTGTATCTTTTAGACCGCTAGCAGAAGGAGGTAGTCCTTGTAAAGTTTCAGCATTGACAGCGTAGGCGACAGTGGCAATATGCTGACGAGGATCCATAGTTTCACTATCAGCGGTGATTTCGAGCCAGACCTCAGGATTTTCAGTAAAGACTTCGGGAGGAATCTCGGTGCCGTGAGATTTTCCAATGACAACTGAAAAGATACCATTCTCGTCGGGGAGAACAGTTTGACTGTTGCCAATTTCTGAAGTGTAAAGCTGGGTGCCACCGGCATCTAAAGTAAAAAGTTTAAAAACAATACCGGTTGAGGAAGTAATAGGATTGCCCGAAGTGTCAGTAAGACGACCCTGAAAGGACAAAATACGACCGGCTCGAACAGGAGCAGAAGCAGTGGAATAGGCGAGTTCTTTTTTGGCATTAGAAATAGCCTGAGTGTAAAGACCGTAACCCAGACCTAGAATTAAAGCAATTAAAGTGCCAAAGATTAAGTAGCGGGAGAGAAAAGTGTTTTTTAGAAAATTATTATTTTTTATTAAATTTGGAGCAGGGGTGCTGGTGTCAATAGATGGAGTAGGAGTGGATTTTAAATAACCTTTTTTTATTAAAAAATTTCTAAATGAATTTAGAGAAGAGATTTTACGATCGATGGTAGCAATAGAAGTTTGTTTGACTTTTAAGGAGTCGAAGTACTGCTGGAGTCGAGACTGGTGAAAAGATGAGTCAAGATTCATGAGTGGGATTTTGTTTTAGCCAAGTAAAGTACTGTTGAACATCATTGAGATAGTTTTTAACAGTAAGACTAGACTTGTGCTCTTTGATAAGAGAGTTTTGATACTGCATCAAAAGGCCTTCTTCACTAATTGAGGGTTTACGAGCCAATTGCTTTTTGACTTGTCTAAAGAGATTGGTATCGGTGAGATGTTGGTCAAGAAGAAATTGGCAGAAGGTGGAGAGCGATGCTAAGTAGCGAGACGAATTATTTTTTGAGGAAAGATAGATAAAGTAACTAGAAACTATCTCCGCGGAAATTTTATTCTGAGAGTAGGTGAGAAAAGTTTTTAAATCTTGAAGATAATTGCGGACGGTATTTGTTTGATACTGATGGTTTTGCAACCACAGAGAGTAAGAATCGAGATTTTGAGGGGACAGCTCAAGGATCATGGAGAGATTATTTCCAGAGCCAGATAAAAGTGGCGGCAATGATAAGAAAGGGAGTGAGCTTTTCTAGGACGAGAGATAAATTTTTAGGTTCAGAATTATATTTTTTATACATGTTTATATAAATAATAATTAATAATTAATATAAATATCTACTATTAGGAAAAGGCTGTCAATAGCTTGATAAATCGTATATTTGATATATTTTGATAGGTAACAATTAGAGACATTATGGTAGAATTTTTTTATTAATTTAGTTTCACAAATATTTTCACAGTAGAATTGCTACTATCAATTTATAACATTTGATTAACAATAAACTCATTTGTAATTTTGAGTAAGTGACTTAATTCGGTAATAGTGCGGTATAGATATTATGATATTAATAGTATTAGAAAAGATGATTTTTTGAATCTAGTATTCATTCGTATTTTTAATGCAATACTAAATATCAAAGTATGATGACCTGTTTAAGATTTTTGATTATTGTGAATCATATGTTTTTATTAATGTTATTTTATTTTTATTTTTTATTTCGTTTAGTTTTGCTTCTAAAACACGAGAATATTTTTCTTTTTTCTGATTGTCACGCGGAAATTGTGGCTGCTAATTATTGTTTTTCGCTTCTTTTATTGTTAAAATTTAGCTGTAATGAATAAGCTAAAACCATATTTGGGTATTTTTTTTGTTGTTGTAGGTTTAGCTTTTGTCTTTTTTATGGCTATTGCTGTAGTACCTAAAATATTTGTGAGTTTGACAAAAGCAGCCCCAGCGACAAAAGTATCTATAAATGATTCTTATTTGATCGGTGGAGATATATTGGCAAAGGCAGATGGAGTTGATAAGTCGATTGTAAATGTGTATGTGCTTGATAAAAGCAGTAAAGGAGTTAAAGGGATACAGGTAAGTTTAAGTGGTATGGGAGAAGAAATGGAGGGTTTGTCTGGAGTTGACGGCAAGACAGTTTTTGAATTAACTTCGACGACTGAAGGAGTATTTGAACTGACGGCTAGTGTAGGTGGAGTACCACTGGCAAAGACATTGAAAGTAACCTTCAGAAACTAATTTAGTTGAATAGCTGATTAGTTGAGTAGATAAAAAGTTGGATTAGTTAAAGTTAATAGCGCCGCCGTTGTAGATTTGTTTGATTTGTTCTGTCGTTAATGCGTAGTTGTAGATACGAGCATCATCGAGTTGACCACCTATGTTATATCCATTGTTGTGGAATTTTCCTAAATATATTATTGAACCACTGTTCATATCACCAACTGAACCAGTATAGACATTTAAAAGATTTCCGTTAACGTAGACATTAACATTATTACCTGTATTATTTTTTGAAATAGCAATGTGATACCAATTATTAAGGTTAAAAGTATAAGCGTATGTCCGATATGAGGGTGTTGTAGGACTGTATCCTACATATAAATTAGTTGGAGAGATTTGAACAAAACTGTATCCACTATCTCCGCTCATGTCTATCCAAACTTTGTTATAACTTGTAGGTTTAGCCCAAAAAAGAATTGTGTGAGTGTTATCTCCGGAAATAATATTTGGTATTTGAATATAATCATCCGTTCCGTCGAAACCAAGAGAGGAATTGATTTTGCCAGTGGCGCCAACGCCCCAGGCGGTGCCGGAAGTAGTGCAAGTGCCGACAGAAGTTTGGGTACCAGAGGCACCGATGACAATAGCGCCAGTATTGCCAATGCCGGAGGAGTCGTGAGCGATTGAGCCCTGACATTCATCAAATTTCCACCAGCCAATGGGGGCACCCTGGTTATAATCCCAAGCAATTTGAGCGGGGGTACGGGCATAGTTGTAGATACGAACATCATCAAGCTGTCCCGAGGTATATTTATTGTTGTAACCACTCATTAAATTGTCGGCTTTAAAATAGCGGGTAGCTGAATCGATAGAGGAAGATAGACCAGATATTTGTTTTATACCATCAATATAGAGATCGCCGGTTTCATTACTATAATTAACATAAGAAATATAATGCCATTTATTATCAGATACTTGAGTAGTTGATTTGAGGTTGTGTTGCCAGCCACCGTTATAGTGAATATATTCAACATAGCCTCCATTGATTACAAAATTTGCATAAATATCATTGCTGTTGCGACCTATCAGCGTTTTACCGAGAGAGCCATCGCCAGTGCCAGTATCGGTTCCCTTATACCAAAGTGAAAGGGTAAAATTATCAGTATCAGCAAAACCTAGATTTCCCTTGGTATCAGATCCACCGCTTGTTGGTAATAAAACATAATTATTAAGGCCGTTAAAACTTAAAGCTGTACCTATTTTACCGATAGATCTGGTGGGTAAGGTGGCTCCAATAAATACACCGTTGTTGCCACTACTAGAACTATCGAAAGCACTGGTGCCAACACTTTCTTCAAAATTCCACTGGGCAATGGGAGGAGAGCAGGGATCGGTGGAGCCGGGGATACAGTAGAGCGCGGAGGCGGAGGTGCTACCGACATCGAGCTTGTCAATACTAAAAATAACTGATGAGCTTTGATTGAATTCTCTTTTAATTTCATCCTCTGATAGGGCATAATCATAGATTTTAGCTTCGTCGATGAGTCCGGAAAATTTATAGGAGTTATTTATATATTCATTTGACCATTGACCCAAGAGTACTTTATCTGCCGTAAACTTGACAGTTTTGTTTAAAATCCATTTGCTATCAAATGTTCCGTTGATATAGAAACTGACAGAGTTTTCAACATTGTCGTATTTCAGAACAACATGGGTCCACTTATTGGGTGTGATGACGTAATTACTTTCTTTGGTATTGTATTCTCTGCTGCCGTCGGTATAGCCAATTGAGATTGAAAAGTGATCATTTGAGGTATTTATACCGAGATTAGAGGTAGTGACATAGTTGTGAGTGGTTAAGATGCCTTCGAGCCAACCACTCGAAGAGTGAGATACCCAGACTGAATATGTTTGACCTGAGTTTAACAGCAAGCTGTTATTGCTCTGAACGTAGTAAACACTAGCTCCGGTAAAATTTAGAGCGCTTTTTATTTTTCCCTCATTTGTTAGGGTTACGTTTACATTTGAAGCGTTGAGGGCGGTACTTCCAGTACCAGAATTGTGAACAGTTGTGCCGGCACCTTCGTCAAATTTATAATAGACAACTAGATTTCCTGGAGAAGTTTGAATACTAGTACCGCCAATATTTACACTTGAACCATGATTGGCATAATCTTGTTTTATTTGATCGACACTGCGAAGGTAATTAAAAATTTTTACTTCATCAATTAAGCCTCTAAAGTAGGTATTTCCCCAAGTATAAATATTACCCCCAAACATCATATTATTTGTTCTATCCATATTGATTGAAGGATTGGTGGCTGTTTTGGTTTTTACTAATCTTCCGTTAGCATAAAAACGACTAGTTGATCCATCCCAGGTATAAACTAAATGGGTCCACTTATTGGCTGTCAAGACGTTTCCCCAAGTATCATCCATTCCGTTGGTGTGTCCACCGGCGGTGTTCCAATAGACGAGAGAGACAGAACTACCACTTTGATAAATTGACCATTCGTAAAGTGAGTATTGTTTCCCCAAAATACCTCTTTGTGAATCGGTTGTGTTTTGGGGTTTTACCCAAAAACTGAGACTGATACTATTGGTATTATTCCAGCTAAGATCATAATTACTAAAAGCACTTTGAGTTCCATCAAAAGATAAACATTTTCCGTTTATACATTGAGTTTCGTCAGCCCAGAGTGGAGATGGTGAATTAAAATAACCATTATTTTGATTAGAATTTGAGTTATAAAGGGTAGTGCCAACGCCTTCATCAAATTTCCAGTAGGCAACAGGGGCGCCACCGATTTCTTCGCCACCAAGAGAGCCGATAGTGTAATTAGTGGCAGCAGTAGAAAAATCGGAAACAGAAAAACCATTATTGGCTGATGGATTGCCGTAATAAGCATAAATAGTTTGAGCACCGGCGGGAAAAGAATCAAAATTTATATGAAAAGTAATACTTGTAGTGCCAGTACCAGCAGAAATATAATAGGGCAGGAGGTTACCAGCCTGATTAGTAAACCGAAAATCACCATCATCAGCTTGAGCTTTTGTACTACTGCCAAGATTAATTGTAGTGCTGATATAGACATTGGATTCAGTTGAGGAGTGAGAAGAAATATTAATGGCTTGGCGATAATGCCACATGTCGTCCCACCAGGCAGCTGAGATTTTTTTACTTTTTTGATTTATGCGGATTAAAAAGACAATGGGAATTAAGAGAAAGAGAAGAATGATAAATAAAGTTTTATATGAGAGACGAGACACTAATCTAGTATAGAGCAAAACCCCTCTGTCCCGCCAGGGCGGGACATCTCCCCTTAAAAAAGGGAGAGCTTTAATTTAATATTAATGTAATGAAAATTACAGAAGATAATTATTTAACAAGAAGAGGTCATTTGCGATATCTAGAAGAGTTAAGAATATTATCTCGTCATAATAGGAATAATTCCACAGAAGCAGAATCGATAATGTGGCGATTTTTGAGAAAAAATAAATTTGGATATAAATTTTTGAGACAAAAACCTATTTTTAGATTTATTTTGGATTTTTATTGTCGCCAATTGTTGCTTGCAATTGAAATTGATGGTTTTTCGCACGATGAGAGAAAAAATTATGATGAAGCCAGAGATCGATATTTAGAATCAGTGGATATCACTACTTTGCGTTTTACAAATTATGAAGTGTTGAATAATTTTGATTCAGTTTTAAAAAGACTTCTCCCTTTTTTAAGGGGAGATGTCCCAAAGGGACAGAGGGGTTTGAAACAATAGAAGGAAATTAGATTTTAGTCAAAATTAATGGCACCGCCATTGTAAATAATTTTGATTTGTTCGGGGGTGAGAGGGTAATTGTAGATACGAACATCGTCAACTTGACCTTTGAAATAAGTACCAGAAGTTCTCCTGCCAATGTAGGCGGTATTATCAGTCCATGTCCAGTAGTTGGTACCGCTTGTAGTAAGCAATTCCCCATTACAATAGTAACTTGGATTTCCCAAGCTATTAAAGGTAACGACTAAATGATTCCAAGAATTATTAATAAAAATATTATCAGCAACACCGACTGCTTTATAGGTGCCATTACTGGAAGCGTACCCGATTATTTTATAGCCTGATGAATTATATAGACCTATGGCAATACTGTCTTTGCTACCAGCTATTATTTGATTACCGTTAGTATAACTTCCTTTTATCCACGCACTTATGGAAGAATTATTAGATAAATTATATTGAGGGATAGTAACGTAATCATCTGTTCCATCTAGGCTGAGAGAGGAGTTAAATTTACCAGTGGAGCCGATGCCCCAGGCTGTCCCGGGAGTAGTGCAGGTACCGACAGAAGTTTGAGAACCCGCAGCCCCGATGCTGGCGGTACCAGTTTTGCTATTGAAGGACCAGTCTTTAATGTTGGTACCAGTGCATTCATCCATTTTCCACCAACCAATAGGAGCGCCTTGGTTGTAATCCCAGGCGATTTGAGCCGGAGTGCGGGCATAGTTGTAAACACGAACCTGATCTATGGAACCGTCAAAATAATAATTATTATCAACTCTACCCAGATTTATCATTCCACTTCGAGAGCCACTTTGAACGCCGCTGGTAACCTGATTACCATCGATATAGCCGTAATAATTAGAGCCATTCCAGGTTAAAGTAAGGTGGTGCCAAGTATCGGGTGTCCAGTTTGAAATAGAGACACTGCTTTGGTTTCCCGCTCTAAAATAGAGCAAATTGCCGGTCCACTGGAAAATATCAAAATTTGAATCTATCCATCCCATGCTAGCGTTAATGTTTGAAGCTTTAACCCACAAAGAATAGGTTCCGCTGGACATGGTTCCAGGGTCACTGGAAGAAATAAAATAGGAATTATTTGAAGATTTAAATTTTAAAGCCTGACCAATTTTTCCGGTTGACAAAGAAGTGCCTGTTAGCGAGCCGTGATTGCCGCTGACAGAGGTGTCGAAGGCACTGGTACCAACACTTTCTTCAAAATTCCATTCGGCAATAGGAGGAGAACAGGGGTCAGTCGAGCCGGGGATGCAGTAAAGAGAACTAGTAGAGGTACTGCCTACACTTAACTTGTCAACGCTAAAAACAACTGAGGAGCCTTGATTGTATTCTCTTTTAATTTCATCCTGAGATAGGGCATAATCATATATTTTTACTTCGTCCAGATAGCCGTTGAGAAAATAAGTAGCATTGGTGCCAAACTGACCGATTCTTCTACCGGCAAAGGAGGAAACCAAGGTCCCGCTAATTCCAGTTTGCTCTCCAACAAAGCGACCGTCAATATATGATTTTTTAGTTGAGCCGTCGAAGGTAAAGCCAATGTGATGCCACTGGCCGTCAACTAAACCGGAGCCATGATTTGAAACATATCTAGTATTGGTATAAACACCGGTTCTGATTTGACCACTAGTAGGGATACTTATTTCAAGTTCTTGTCCACCCATCACGATATGATAACTACCAGCGGGTGTCCCATTTGATTTAAACCAGGTAAAAGCTGAGACCTGATTTGTATAACCGAGGCTGTTTGGTAGGCTAATATAGTCATTATTGTCAAAATGAAGGCCTTTATATATTTTTCCGTTTTCTATCCAGGTAGGGGAGGAGGTGCTACTCGGTAAAGTACCGTTACCAGTAGAGCCAATAGAACCTGAGTTGTTGGCTACGGAGCCGTAGCCTTCGTCGAATTTATAGTAGGCAACTAAATTACCAGGAGGGGTTTCAATACTGGTACCTCCAATATTGACACCTTGAGGGCGATTTTCTTCTGATTGGGGGACAGAGGAGGGGGAAGATGTGGCATATTTGCGGACAAAAATATAGTCATAATTTTCCGTTCCATCGTAGGACAATAAGCCAATTTTTCCAGAACTATATGAGGTATCTAAAAAATTACCGTCAATGGCTTGTTGGTTGTTGAAGTAGGTATCGACCTGGGTTCCGGATACCCTAAATTCAACTGAGTGCCAATTTTCTGGACTGAGTGTTGAGGGAAGAATTTCACCAGCCGCCCCCCCTAGTAAATAAGACTGACTCGCACCACTTCGTTTTTGAATACGATTGTCACTTGAACTTCTTCTTAAAACCCATTGATAACTATTATCGGCAGCATTAGTTTGAGCTCGAAAAACAAAACCACCGTGAGTTTGAGAAGAATTAACTTTATATCGAGAATTGACAATGATGTCACTATAATTTGCCCCAAAAACAGCAGAACTATAATCTCCACCAGAGATAATGGCAGACATGGTTCCGCCAGCAATAGAATAAGTGGTACTGGGATTACTTTCTGGAATCCAATTGCTGATGCTAATTGAATTATTAAAATCATCAAATTCTAAAAATACATCATTGCCACTTTCAATATTATTGGCGACTTGATTTCCATAATAGAGATAAATAGTTGTCCCTGAGGCAGGGAGGGAATTAGTTTTTAGCCAAATTTTTGTATCAGTAGGTTGATTACATCCAGGATTGTTTTCCTCAATCCAGTGTGGCAATAGATTGCCATTAATATCGGTAATTCTAATATCATCACAATCTGATTGCATTTTGTTGGAAGCAATTAGGGCTGAAGTGCCAATATTTACACTGACTTGAAAATCACTTAGCTCAGTTCCGGATGGATTTGAAATTGAGATGGCTTGGCGATAGGTCCAAGAATTGTTCCACCAGGCGGCGGAGATTTTATTACTTTTTTGATTAATGCGAATTAAAAAGACAATGGGAATTAAGAGAAAGAGAAGAATGATAAATAGAGTTTTATAAGAAAGACGAGACACTGATTTAGTTTACCAGGTTTATTTCGAGTGGATTGGATATTGAAATAATTGTAATATCTATTACATTGTTTTATTATAGTTTATGAACTATGAGGTCTGTGTTTTAAGAAAAGACGAGTTTGAAAAATTTGTAGCAAAATTAGACAATGAAAGCAAGGCTAGGCTTGCACGAGACATAGATTTTTTAAAACAAAATGGATTGAGTTTAAGAATGCCTTTGGCAAAAAAAATTCATAATAAATTATGGGAACTCAGAATAAGCGGAAAACAAAGAGTAAGAATTATCTACTCGATTAAAGAGTCTCAAATATATATTCTAAATTGGTTTATAAAAAAGACACAGAAAACTCCAATCAAAGAATTAAAAAAGTCGATTAAACGTTTGACAGAAATATAGCAAGTATGCTATATTTATTTTATGGACAACTGGGAAGAAATAAAAAAAAATATATTAAAAGAAAATGAAGTAAAAAAAATTTATGATAATTTGGAAGTGGAGTATCAAATCATTGGTGATATGGTGAGATTGCGGAATAAAAATAGAATTACTCAAAAAGAATTAGCAAAAAAAATAGGGACAACTCAATCAGCATTATCAAGATTTGAAATGGGAAATGTAAATCCAAGTCTTGATTTTCTAAAAAAAATAGCTAGAGCATTGGGGACAAAATTGACAGTAAGATTTGGATAATTTATTACAAAAACAGGAGATTGATTTTTTGGGAGAGGGAAAAGTCGGGGGTTGAGGCGGAGATTTCGTATTTGCCAGGAAAATTTGAGGATAAATTAAAAGTGGCTTTACCCAGATCGTCGGTAGTGCTTTGAAGGGCTTCGACTTGAATTTGTGAGGGGACTTTGAGATTGACACTTTGGCGGCTAACACCGAGGCCGTTTGAGTCGAGAAGGAAGACAGTGACTCGGATTTTTTCGAGACTGTCAGCTTTGGCCTGAATAGGGGAGGCAAAAAGATAAGAATTCTCTTTAACAGGAAGTTGGCTACTGGAAGTGCTAGCCCGACTTTTGAAGAGGGTGGTTTTGGTAACTAAAAAAACTCCAGTAATAAGGCCAAAGATTAAAATAATAATAAAAAATATTTTTTTAGGGTTCATAAGGAGTGAGACTTTTCTGATAGTAAGTTGCGACTAATTTATTATAAATGACGGCGGGCAAGAAACGGCGACGAGCTTTTTTAAAGATAAAGAAAAGTGAGACAGCAATAATCAAAAGAGGGAAAAGAAGATATAAAAGAGAAATAATATAGTCGGGATGATAGAGAAGTGTGTTTGATTTGGGAGAGTTGGCATCTAGATGGATGGCAGTCGAAAATATTCGATAATTAGTGGCGACGGTACTGGGTAAATTGACACTATAGTTACCCTGGGCATCGCTTTGGGTTTCGACAACGGGAATGGAAAAAGCCTCGACTTTTTTGATTAGGGAAAATGGCGAATCCTCCTGATAGAGATATAATTTAATAGTGCTGTTTGGAATAGTCTGACCAGAAGAGAATTGATTTTTTAGGTCGAGGGTAATGGTGGGAGAGAGGAGAATGGGGCCAATGTTTGTAAAATTGTTGTAAATGGGCGGCTCCGAAATACAGGTGGGATTATTGAGACGGCCGGACTCATCAAGAGAGGTCAAACAGAGGTCTTGAGAGTGACGAGGTAAAATAATTCGATCAAAGACGAAGTAGCCATCAGAAAGGCTATAAGTGACGGCAAAGGCCTTGGAAGAGCTCAGCTCAACTCTAGAATTAGGACTGGTGTAGCCAAAAATAGTAACGGTGCTAGCGGGAATGTTGGCACTGACCTTAACCGATTCTTCGACCTTGTATGTTTTCAATTACTTTCTATCTTGATACTTTTTCTTTAATTCTTCAAGTTCTTTTTCGAGTTCTTCAACTTTGGGAAGCTCTGAAACAGGAGGCGCTTTTTTCTTGAGCTTGATAATGAGGAAGATAATGATAATGATGGCAAGTAGCAGAGCAATGAGTTTGTAAGGGATGACCCAAAAGAAAATAGTGGCAGTTAAAAGCTGTCCGGTGGTGCCGTAGCTAGCATTAATTTGAGCTTTGTAGCGACCAAGCATTAATTTGCGATTTAAGGTATTGATAAATTCACGACTAGTACCGGGGAAGATATTGGTATTGTCTAGATTTATCTGAGCACTTTTTAGACCAAAGGTATTGTAAACATTGATAGCTCCGGCAGGAGTAATGTGAACATCGGAAAGATTGGTGATAACAGTTCTAAAGTCAATAGGACCGTATTCAGAAAATTTTGGAGCACTAAATTCTTTGACCGAAGCGTTTTGATTGATGTCACCCGGGACAGTAATATAAATGAGAGAGCCGACATTTTTTTGAACAGCAGCCCCGCTTTGAGTAATGGAAATATCATTATTTGAGGTATGGAGAACCATGCCGTAGTGACCGCCAGGGAGAGCATCGTCTGGAGCCATAATAGTTAACATCAAAGATTTGGTTTCACCGGGTTTTAGTTTATAAACAGCTGGAGAAACACTAATCCAAGCCGAGGCGGCCCAGCGATTGCTGGACTGGTCGGTAATTTTTTCAAATTGAAGGGGAGTCCCTAAATCGTCGGTGACAATAAAATCACGAAGGAAGGTTTCAATACTTTTTTCTTCTTTAGATTCATTTCTGATTTTAATTTCTTGGGTTACAACTTCTCCTGGCTTGACAGTAATTTCTACTCTCGGAGGAATCGCCGTTAAACCAAAAGAAGATTGAGCGATAGCTAAGGGAGCAAATTCTAAAGCTAAAAGACTAAAGCCTAAAAAGAAACTAATAGCAAAAAATCTTGTTTTGATTGGGGCAGATGTTTTGATCATTTTTATTAAAAGGTTGAGGTGGCGGTATAAATAATTTTAGCTTCGTAATCACCAGCGGCTTGAACGGTGGTAGCAGTGATGCGATAAATGGTGTAGGCATCTTCGACGGTAGAGGGGACAGCGGGATTAACCATGACAGGTTGGGCCTCTTCACAGCCAATACCAAAGGGTTTGAAATTACCCTCAACAAAGGGAATACTGCTCCCAGCGCTAATCATGGTATAACCAAATTCAGAACGAGTAGCGCTAACTCCATTCCAAGGCTCAGCTTGAGTAATAGTACAATTAGTTCCATTACAAAGAGTGTCGGAAATGGTTTCAACGCCGCCAATTCTGGTCATGGGTCCGGCCTCGTAAGCGGTGACAACATAACCCCCGGCAGCATTGGTAACCGCGTTTAGATGCTGGGCTAGTTGATTTGTATCTTGGATGGCTAGAGAGCCAAAAATGACTTGATCAGCAGTGGTGTTGATAGCTCCTGAATCAATAGGACCGGCTGTTCCAAAGGAAGTACCCACATCGGTGACGCCAACATTATCAATCCAAAAAGTAATTGAAGGGTCGATGGTAGCAGTGACACGGACAGCCTCTATAACGGCGACATTACCCATAGTTTGATCAAGAACAGTGCCAGTTGAAGTGGTATGACGGATGGCATAGGGCAAAATTTCTGGATAACCCTCAATGTCACCACCTGAACCAGTGTGTGAAGGACTGGGGTTGATAAAAGAATTGGTATTGTCAGTATTTCCAATAATGATGGTGGCAGTTTCACCTACAGCGGGATTGTGATCAGCGGTAAGAGTACATTGAATGACATGATAATAAGAAGTAACGGGGGGGCTACCCATGGCAAGAGAAGTGGTGGTACCGACACTCGCCGTGGCGCCAAAGGGACAAGTGACATTGCTAGGAGCTAAAGTACCACGATCAAAACCATCTTGATCAGGAATACCGTCGGCTGAATTTGAGGCGGTGCTAGCTTTGAGAAGAAATTCCCAAACTTCACCAGCTAAGCTGGGAATGACATCAAAAGAAACAGTGTGACAGCTGGAAACGGGGTGCATTATTCGACCGCCAGCAGTAATGTCTCCAGCCCCAAGGGCAGGAGAAACTCGAATATCACCACTACTACCAATATCGGTAACAACATAAGTACTACCAAGAGAACCGACGAAGATGGTGTCGCCAACAAATAAATTGTTAGAACTAAGAGAGGGGGCGGTGCCACCAGTATTGAGATAGAGAACGCTGCTACCGGCAACATTGCCAGCGCCAACTTCGCCCATATAGGAAAACTGGGAGGTACAAAGAACATCTTTGACATTACTAATGGCGGCTGATTTTATTTTCTTAGGGTAGATAAAAGCAAGACTGGCAATAAAAAAGGAGAAAACGATTAGTTTTAAAAAAGTGTTTTTGTTCACAAGTTTTTTATATTAGTGTATAGATTAGATTAATAATTATTGGAAAAGATGTCAATGAGGAGATATATTTTTTTGTTTCTTTTTTAAGATTAAGGCAAAAATAAAAAAGATAAATAGAATAAAAATAGTGGGAGTGTAGGGAAAAACAAAAAATGAAAAAGGGTATTCATATTTTGTCGAATTTCCACTTAGAGTGATGATGCCTTGATATTTACCGGGCCAAATGGGGATTTTGAGATGGCAGGGAAGAACTTCACTGTCGGAATTGACACACATGAGAAGCCGGGAATGCTGGGGGATGACGGTATAGGGAAAGAGAATTTGTTCTGAGTAAACTTGATTATCCTTATATATAGTTAACTGGCCGTCGATATGATTGTAGTGCTGGCCGTCATTAGCAATTTCACCGCTGATGGTGAGTGGGGTAAAAATGTCTTTAATTTTGGGACTGATATTTAATTTTGAGACTTTGAAGTTTGAAATAACACTAGACTCTTGACCAGTAGTAATGAGAAGATGAGAGCCGATTTTAGCTAGATTTTGGTGGTCGCTTTGAATTTGGGTGTAAGGTTTTTGGCTGATAAAAAAAGTTAAATAATAATCTTTTTCCTCAATTGAGGGATTAACTATTTTTAAGACTAGTTGTTTTTTTTGACCAGCTTTTAGGGTAAAATCCTGACCAAGTTTGAGGTCGGTATTTGAGAGAGAAAAAATTAAGGGAGAGTCAACGGTGTCTTGATAAATAACACCGCCTTCTTTATCGGCAGGGACCCAGGCAGAGACTGAGGAGGAAAGAAGGAGAGTACTGGTTGAATTATTAGTAATATTGTAAGCCTGGGTAAAAACAGCATTAGGCTTTAAAGTAATTTCAATTTGAGCTGGATCTAGAGAAAGATTAAATGCGGCCATATTAATAACGGGGAACTAAAGTATAAGTGATGTAATTTTCATAGTTGCCGGCACTTTGAAGGGGGGAGACTAAAACCCGATAAGTGACAGTGGCCTGTCTGTCTTTGACAGGTTTTGACTCTGAAGCAATAATGACTGATTCTTGGTTTTGAGAAAAATCAGCAAAGGGGCGAAAATAGGTAGAGCCCGGAAAATAAGCAGTGGCACCAATGCCAGTGACATTGTAGCCAAAGCCGTATTTACTACTACTAGTCCAGGGGGAGGAAAGAGTGGCGGTACAGTCACCTAAATCACAAGTGGCATTGGGAATAAAATTACTTGAGTTAATCCAAAGTGGGTGATTCTCCTGGGCCATTATTTGGTAACCTCGACCAGAAGGAGTGGTGACGGTTAACAGATTGGTGTCGGTGACACCAATACCGGGCACGAGAGTGCCAAAATCAATGTTAAGTTTATCAATAGTAAAAGAAATGACCCGGGACATATCATAAATGTATTGAAAGCCAGCTTTGATTCTAAGGCTATCACCCTCGGAGAAGCCAGGAGCGTTTTGACCAACAGTGTCAGTGAGGCGATAATTTACTGAAGTTTTTCGACCAGAGGTGAGGTTGAAATTACCCCAATCGATGATATAGGAGTCGGAGGTAAAATGCTGCGCGTGAATTAGAGAAGTAGATAAATAGAGAAGTAGTAGAGAAGAAATAAAAATAAATTTAAATTTCATCGGAATTTTGGTCGATAGCCCGACCAAGCTTGGCGGAATTTTTGAGCAAATCTTTGGCAATTTTGTCGATTTTGGGATTGTCGGATAGAGAAATAATTTCTCTTAAAGAAGATTTCAAGTGGAGAGAAATCCAAAGCAGAAAATCAGTTTCATCCTCCGTCAGGACAGATTCGGTTTTTTGGGAAGTTTCCTGCTGGTGGGAAATAAAATAAGTGAGAGGGGTAATAAGAAGTAGGGAAAAAAGCTGGATGAACGAAGTGGTTGAACTGAGACTGGTGCTATAAAAAATAATTGTAATTAAGGAGTAAATAAGACTAAGGCTAGGCTGACTTTGAAAAGAAAGAGAGAAAAGAAGAAAATAGATGAGGAAAAAAAGAAAAGAATTGACACCGCCAGTGGAAAGGACAATTAAATTAAGAATAAAAATGACGAGAGGAATAAAAAAACGCTGAGCGAAAATTAAAAGTAAAACAATGATTAAAGAGGTGAGGGCAATAATTTGGGGTAAAAAAGGAGTGAGGCTTTCTGACTGATGAATCAAAAAGGCGAGCAACAGAGGTAGAAAAAAAGGAAAAATTTTTGAGGCAGTTGACATTAATTAAATTATACATGTTATATTTTTGATGTGAACTTTGACTATGTAAAAAAAATTACATTTAAAGATTTAATGATGGTTTTAGGTTTAGCTTTGATAGTGATAGGTCTGGGAATAAAAATGAAGGAAACGGAAGATGGTACCAAGGAAACTAGATTCGAGAAAGTAGAAAAAAGAGAAAAAGCCCTGGAGGTGGTAGTGGATATTAATTTGGCCTCAGCAACGGAACTGGAAGTACTGCCGGCCATTGGTCCGGTGACGGCGCAAAAGATTATTGAGTATCGTAATAGGCAGGGAACCTTTAAGAGTAAGGAGGAAATAATGGAAGTGTCAGGAATTGGGGTCAAAACTTATGAAAAAATTAAAGATAAAATTAAAATTTAAAGAGATAATTTGTCTTTTGATAATCTGGTTTTTGATATATAAGTTTATAAAGAGGTCAGATTTGATAGGGGTAATTCAAAGAGCTTTGCCCTCGGGTGAGGCAGGACTGCTCGCCGGTATGGTCTGGGGAGAGAAAGGATTGATTTCCCGAGATTTAGATGACCTTTTGAAGAATACGGGCCTTGTTCATATCGTCGTGGTTAGCGGGGCCAATTTAATGATAATCGGTCGGGGAATTATTGAAAGTTTAGCCAAACTAATTGGGAGAAAAATGGCAATTATCGGGGGTGGGGGAATAGTACTGCTTTATGTTAATTTGGTGGGGTGGCAGATACCAGTAGTTAGAGCGGTGTTGTTTTTGGCGATTTATTATTGGGCCCAGATGCTGGGGCGGCAATTTAAAGCCAGTCGAGCTCTATTTTTAGTGATTTTGGTAATGTTTTTGGCGGATTTTAAAATATTTACAGAAATTAGTTTTTGGCTGTCAGTGACAGCTTTTTTAGGAGTCCTTTTGAGCCAAGAAGAAGGGGTGATAAAAAGCACAATTTGGGTGAGTCTATTTATTTTACCGATACTTTCAATATTTTTTGGTACAGTTTCTGTGTTGACACCGATTATTAATTTAGGGGTGTTGTTTTTGGTAGAAATTATAACCATAATTGGATTTTTGGGGTCAATAATAGGTTTATTGTGGGACGGTCTTGGGAAAATAGGATTGAGTGTCAGCTATCCGATGCTGAGATATTTAATTGAGATTGTCGAAGTAGTGGGAAAATGGGAGTGGGGAGTGGTAAATTTTCAATTTAATTGGTGGATACTTTCGGGCTGGTATTTACTAATTGGAGGATACTGGTATGAAAAAAAGAAAAGATAAAATAATAATTTTGGGAATATTTTTGGTAATTTTTGGCTTATATTTGTCAATTCCGGATGGAAAATTAAGACTGGTATTTTGTGATGTGGGTCAGGGAGATGGGGCTTTGATAATTAAGGGTAACTGGCAGATGATGATTGATAGTGGGGCTGATAATGGCAAAATGGAAAGGTGTCTGGACCGCTACCTACCTTTTTGGGATAAAAAGATTGAGGCAGCAGTAATTAGTCACTGGGATAAGGACCACGGCGGAGCTCTGCCAAAAATTATGAATAGTTATCAGATAGAACGCTTGTTTGAATCGGGGCTGAGTGAAGAAGCGATTGAACAAAAAAGTTATACAGAGATTTTGAGAGCTGGCGATATTGTTAGATATGGGGAGATTTATTTTGAGGTGATATATCCCGGAGAAAATTTAGGGAACGGAAATGAATCTTCGCTGGTAATAGTATTAAATTATGGTGATAAAAAATTTATGTTTACCGGGGATGTGGATAGAGCTGGCGAGGGGGAGATGATGACTTGGTGGCAAGAGGGAGTTGAGGGGATAAAAATTTCACATCATGGCTCAGATAGTGGCGGTAGTGAAGACTGGTTAAAAAGAATTAAACCAGCAGTGGCGGTGATTAGTGTGGGAGAGAATAGCTATGGGCACCCGAAGGAAATAGTTCTAGAAAGATTAAAGCAGAGCGGAGTAAAAATTTTGAGAACGGATCTTTTGGGGGATATAACTTTGGGCTGGGATTAGTTTTGAGAAGATAATTCTTGATAGACTGTTTTTGAAATTTGAGCGATGGCGGTAGACAGCTGGGAAAAATCCTTGCCCCGAGTCATGATGCAGATTAGATAGGGTTTTTGGGGCAGATAGACAATACCGCAGTCATGAAGCTGTTTTTCGCCAGTATCGGTATAGGTTCTTTCGCCAAATTTGTGGGAAATAAGGACATTGGGATTATTAATTCCCTTAACTAGTCCGTCCCGATATTGGACCTGAGAGAGAAGACGGAGAGCTTTTTCTGACATTTCATTGTTCAAATAAGATCCATTGTAAAGAATTCTAAAAAAAGCAGCGTAGGATTTAACTGAGAGAATGTTACCCGAGGGGTTAAGAAAAGCTTTATCGAGATTGATACCAAGATTAGTGTAGGTATCAACTAGAAGCTGATTGTCGATATTGTTTAATAGTAATTCGTAGGCCGTATTGTCAGAATAGACAATCATATTTCTGATTAGTTCATCGACGGTGTAGCTTTGGTTTGGGGTGAGGGTGACGGAAGGTAGAATATCCTGTTTATCAATTTTAATTGGAGTGTAGGTTAGAGATTGCTTTAAAATATCCGGATTTTTTTCGGCCTCTTTGTAATAAGTTATTAGGAGGGGGACCTTAATGAGAGAAGCAGGAGAAAAATCTTCTTTTTCGTTAATACCAAGCCAAGGTCCATTATTAAGGTCACGAAAATAAACACTGATCTGAGTGATTTGTTGGCTCGATTTTAGTTTTTTAATATGATCAAGGATTTTATCTTTGAGATTATCGTAGGCAATGTTTTGAGAAAAATTAGTGAATTCACATTCCAAAAGAGGATTGATAAATTGATAATTTTCTTGGCGACGGGATTCAGTCAGTTGGATATTGGATTTTTGGGAACCGATTTTTCCAAGAAGAAAGCCAAAAAGCACGAGAAATAAGCCAATAAAATAGTATTTTATTTTTGTTTTATCTGCGAACACAAGAATAATGATAACATATAAAAATGCATGTAATGGATGTATATAAATGTATAGAATATATAGAATAAATAGAATAAATAGAATAAATAGAATAAATAGAACTTAGTACTTGTAATAGATTGAGCGGATGTTTAGACTGATAGGTAGTGGAGAAGTGGATATATAAAATCAGACGAATGAGTTTAAATCAGCTTGGGGCACTGAAGGTACTAGTAAATAGTAAAAAAGGAATAATAGAAGCCTATGAGGCTGAGAAAGAACTTGGGCTAAAAGGAAAGGCGCTAGGGGGGGTGTTTTCGTCTTTATCCAGGCAAAAAATAGATGGTCAAAGTTTAGTCTTAGTTTGGGGGAGAAGCCAGGCTGGAAGAGGACTCCGATGGAAGCTAAATACGGAGGTAATTAATATGATAGAGTTAAAGAGAGTTATTAGGGAGATTATAGAATGAAAAGAAGAGATTTTTACAACTGGAAAATATGGGGACTGGTGTTGGGAATAGGGGTAATTGGCTTGACTGGTTGGTGGCAAATCAAAAGAGTTAGGGCGAATGAGAGAGTAATAACCAGTAAGATTGACTTTGAAAGTGGTTATTTTAATGGAGTGGAAAGTATTAGTAAGGGCGGAGAAATAAAATTAAATTCAGCGGGAACTTGGGGGGCGAGAGCATTCAAATCTCCAAAAATGGGATTGAGTAATCAATCACCGGTAACTAGTGATGGAAATTATGTTTATGTGATTGCAAACCAGGATCGATATTTTGTCAGATATTTACCAGCCGAAGATAGATGGCAACAACTGGCCAGTGCCCCCCATGCTCCCAGTAATGGTTCGGATATGGTAGTGCTTGGGGATTATATTTATGCTATTTTTGGAGGTTATTTTAAAGAATTTAGTCGTTATTCTATTAGTCGAAACAAGTGGGAAGATTTGTCAGATTTGCCTGATTTGATTGGAGATGGAGCTAGTATTGCCACTGACGGAACGGAATTGTATATATTAAGGGGATGGTCAACGACTGATTTTTGGAAATACAACCCAACAACGAGAGAGTGGACGACTTTGATTGGACCCCCAGCCGGAATAAACAGAGGAGGGAGTCTGATTTATTATGGTGGCTATCTATATACACCTAGGGGTGATTCGACGACTTTTTATAGATATAGCATTCATGATAATAACTGGACGACAATGCAGAATATTCCTAGTCCAGTAACTTACTCGAGTCACAACAGTGATATTTTGGGGAATAATATTTACTATGTGTCAGACGCGGGGACAACTGGATTTTATAAGTTTGATATAGAAACGACTAGTTGGTCAAAAATAGAAAATACTCCTTGGCCAACTTATTATGTTGGTTTGGTAGCTAATTCCTTGGAAAATAAAATATATGTATTTAGGGGTAATGGTAGTTATGATTTTTGGAAGTATGATGTGGTGACGACCACGTTTGAAGGACTGCCGGATATGCCACTTGGAGCTGGAAGCGGTGGTGATTTAATTTATGATAGTGGAGCAATTTTTGCTCTTAGGGGTGCTAATACAAATACTTTATATAAATATCAAATTGGAGGAACTTGGGGTACAATGGCCAACGCTCCAGCTCAATTTAATGATGATGTTAAGGGAGTTAAAATTGGAAATTATCATTATTATGTTCGGGGCAGCGGGACGACTAGTTTTTGGCGTTTTGATCCATCGGTCGGGGGAGGTGGGAGCTGGGAGATAATGCCAGGGACTCCGGCAGCGATGTATTACGGAGCGGCTTTGGTTTATCCGGGGAGTGGTGATTATCTATATGCAACTCGAGGGGGCTTAACCAGAACTTTTTATAGGTATAAAATTGGAGAGAGTACTTGGGATGATTTGGGAGCAACCGATTTACCGGATGATGCTGAGGCAGGATATGGGAGCAGATTGGTATCTGACGGAACGGATATCTATATGACTGGAGGTCAGTCCATATCACAACTCATGAAATATAGTATTGGGACGACGACTTGGTCATCTTTGGGAAATCTTCCGTTTACACCTTATTATGGGACAGATGTGAGTTATTATAACGGTAAATTATATTTTTTGGCGGGCTATTATAAGCGAGATATGTGGGAATATACGATAAGTGGAGGTGGGTGGCGTTGGCTGGGACAAGTTCAATCCTATGGACCAACAGAGCTCGGACCTTATAATGGTGCTTCTTTGGAAAATGATGGTTACGGAAATTTTTATATAACTTTGGGTCAGGGATTACAAAGGATTTTGACTTATACCGTTAACAATAATAAATATGTTACATCAGGCCAGTGGACGAGCAATACCTTGGATTTGACTTATGTAGCCAGTTGGGAATCATTAAATCTGGGAGCTTTAATTCCAGAAGATTCATCAATCAACTGGCAGACCCGGACGAGTAGTGATGGAATTAATTGGAGTAGTTGGGTGGCTGGAGTGGGAAATAGTATCGGTAGTTTGCCGGCCAGATATTTGCAAATCGGAACAACTTTATCCGCTAGTAGTGATAAAAGTAAAACACCAGTGATATATTCTTTGGCGGTTAATTTTGTTGGTGACACGGGAGTTCCACAAAATCCAAATTCGATAATAGCTTTATCGCAAGAAGGAGTAAGAATTGGGCTGAGTTCGGGAAATAGTTATAACTATATATCCCCATATTTTTCTTGGAGCGGGGCGACTGATGTGGAAACAAACATTGCTGGTTACTACGTCTATTTTGGAGGAACAGAAACGGCAGATCCGGGATTATTGGGGAATTATCAGACAAAAAATGAATATATTGTTAGAGAAGAAATGGATCAGGGTAATTATTACCTTCGGCTAAAAACAGTTGATGGAGTAGGGAATACTAGTGCTCCAGTAACACTATTTAATTATATTTATAATGGGGTGGCACCACCGCTGGTTAATTTACAAACCCAAAGTAGCCATTTTTCAGCAGGGACGACCAGCGCTGTAAATATCAGTAATGATGAAATAAAACTTCAAAATAGGTCCGGTTTTTGGCAGCAGGAGAGACTTAGTTATTTATATCAAGGTTCATATTATGGCTCTAATTTTGCCTATTCTAATGGAAAATTATATATGTTTCGAGGTTATGGGAGCAATATTTTTATGATTTATGATTTACTAACTAATGTGTCGTCGGTGGGGGCAACGGCACCGGGTGCAGTTTATTATGGGGCTGATTTAACTGAGGGTCCTGATGGGTATTTATATGCTTTGGGAGGAAACAACACAAATCGTTTTTGGCGCTATGAGGTAGGAACATCGACCTGGTCTGATTCTGAAGCGGCAGATTTGCCGGCAACGGCTTATTATGGTGCGGCATTACAATATGATGGTCAAAGATATATTTATGCCCTTAGAGGTAATAGTGATGATGCCTTTTACCGATTTGATACTCAGGATGATTCTGATGGTTCTTGGAGTCAAATGGCTAACCTTGATTTTGGAGCTCCTATTGATCAGACAAATAACTTTGTTTATACCGGAGGTGAACTAGCAATGGATAGTATGGGAATGATTTATGCAATTCAGGGTAATAGTCGAAACGGTTTTGCAGTTTATACGCCTCCACTGTCTCAGGATCAAGGTCAGGGGACTTGGTTAAAGCTACCAAATTTGCCCATGCTGGCTAATTATGGAGCCCAAATTGAGTATGATGCTGAGACTAATGCCATTTATTTTTTGCCTGGTTATGGCAAGACATTTTTTTGGAAATATAGTATCGCCAGTCAAACATGGACAGAATTACCAGAGACCCCACTACCTGTTTACGCCGGTTCCGGTCTAAAAAATGTTGGCGGTTCATTATATTTAGCAACAGGAAACGGCGGTCAGCAATTGTATCGTTTTGATATTGCCAAAAATGCCTGGACGATTCCCACAGTCGGTCTTTTTGACGGATGGTTTAGAGGAAGTGACAATAGAACATTTGGTTTGGGGGCCAATATAGTTCGAGGTGAGGGTGAAGATTACTATATTGTTAGAGGAAACTACGACAACTTATTTATTAAATATAATGCTTTAACCGGGGAAAAGACCAAGCTGATGGATGCCCCGGCCGGTTTTTATGTGGGAGGAGATTTGGTTTATGACAGTGTAGCTAAGAAAATATATGCTACTACTAGTGTCTATTTAAGAAAATTGTTTGTTTATGACGTGGCGACTGATACTTGGAGTGAGGAAGTAAATGATCCACCACCTTTTGATTCGGGGGAGGGTAGCTCAATGCTTTTTGATGCCAGCAGTAGATATATTTATTGGATTAGGGGGGGAAATAACAGACAGTTTTATCGTTTTAATACTCAGGGAGTGGGGACAAGTAAATGGGAAGTGTTACCGATTACTCCGGCAAATATGCAGTATGGTTCGGATATGGTTTTAAAGAATGGTTATATTTATGCGACTCGGGGAGCAAATACGGGAGGCTTTTTCAGATTTGATATTGGGACAACAACTTGGTCAGATGCCGCTGTGGCTGATTTACCGATTGGTAAAGCGGTAAATAATGAGGGCTTTATGGTCGATATTGGGAGTAGTAATTTACTGGTAACCAGGGGAGCCAATACCACGGAGACAATGATATATACGATTGATGGGGGAGTGGGTCTGTGGACAACGGTACCGCCAATTGCTCGAGCCCCTTATATTAATCAAGGAGGATCGGGAGAAACAAATAGCACTAAAAATAAAGTCTTGGTGATCGCCGGTAATGGTCAACAAAATACAGCCAGCAATGGTTTGTATACCTGGGTAATTTCTTCGGAAAATTCAGCTTTCGAAAATAGTGGCTTTTATATTTCTCCGGTATTAGATTTGGGCTCAGTTTATGAACTGGCTAATTTGACGGTGGGAAAAAGTGAGCCACCAAATACTCAAATTTTGTTTTTTACTAAATCCTCAAATGATAATCAAAAATGGAGTGAGTGGAAGGCAACCAGTGATATCAAAGAGGTTGGAACAGAATCAAGACAAAAAATAAATTCGGAATCCGGTAGATACCTTCAAATCAAGGCCGAGTTGTCAAGTAGTGATGGGGTTTATTCACCGACGCTTTATGATTTGGCAGTAAATTATTATCAGGATACTAATAAACCTAGTAATCCGACAACTCTTTTGGCTTATGATAGTAGTGGACTGGGGACAACCATGATTTCGGGAATATGGAATAATAGTACCGCCCCTTATTTCACTTGGAGTGGAGCCGATGATGGGGTTAAAGGCTCGGGAATTAATGGTTATTACGTTTATTTTGGTTTAGGAGAAACGGCTGATCCCGGTTTATCTAACAATTATACGATTGGAACTAGTTTTGTGGGGGTGGGTTTAACTTCAGGGCAAACATATTATTTTAGAATGAAAAGTAAAGATAATGCCGGTAATGTGAGTAGTGAGGTGGGAACAACTTTTGTTTATAAATTTGATAATAATTTGCCTGTAAATCCGGCGACTTTAATAGTTGATCCGCCGGGTTATACAGCCACTAATAGCTTTAATTTTTCCTGGACCGAAGCGAGTGATGTTGATTCGGAGATAGCCCAGTATTGTTACAAAACGGGAGCAGTGGGATCAACTGATACCTGTACTTTGGATTTGGGGGTAAGTGGAATTGAAGCTTATAAAACCGGTACCAATACTTTTTATGTTAGAGCCAAGGATGTAGCCGGTAATTTTTCAAGTGATTATATTACGGGAACCTATTACTGGAGTTCGGTGGCACCGGGAGCACCGCAAAATTTACAGGTTGGTGTCTCGAGTAATACCATTAATGATTTTTCATTTAGTTGGGCGCCGCCAACTTCTTATTATGGTCAGCAATCGGCTCTGAGATATTATTATTCAATAAATGCTTTGCCGACAGAAAATAATGTAAACAGTATCGGCCTTGCCGTAACTTATTTGTCATCTGGAGCTTATGCCACCCAAAAAGGAAAAAATACACTATATGTGGTGGCTAAAGATGAGGCAGGCAACATTGACTATAATACTTATGCCGAGGTTGATTTTTATGCGGAAACAGAATCTCCTGGAATGCCAATTAATTTAGATATTTCTGATGTCTCAATCAAAGAGACCAATTCCTGGAGACTGGCTTTGTCTTGGGATGCTCCAATTGCTTCCGGCTCCGGAGTGGCGGCTTATAAAGTTTACCGCTCGGGAACAACGGATGCCAATTGTTCAACAGATTCTGGTGATTTTAGTTATGTAGCTTCAACAACACAAACGTCTTATGTTGATACCGGATTGACTCAGAGTAAAAAATATTATTGTATTAGAGCTTGTGATTCGACTAATGAATGTAGTGCCCCCTCGGGGACGGTATCTTTGTATCCGGATGGAAGATGGCGAGTGGCACCAAACCTGGAGACTGAACCTAGTGCGACGGTAAAGACAAAATCAGCGATTGTTAATTGGGTGACCAATAGAACTTCAAGTTCTTTTGTGAAATATGGAAAAAGTTCTGGAGAGTATGGAGAAGAAGTGGGGTCTTCGGTCCAGGTAATTAATCATGAAATTAGTCTTAGCGGTTTGGATCCGGGGACGACCTATTATTATAAAGTTTTGTGGACGGATGAGGACGGAAATACGGGAGAGTCAACCGAATATAGCTTGGCGACTAATCCGGCGCCGATAGTGTCAGGAGTTAGGATGACAGATATTGGAATGTACTCGGCTTATGTTAATTTTACTTTGGCCAATGCGACCCAAGCCAGAGTTTTATATGGATTAACCTCAAATTATGGAGGTCAGGTGGAGTTGACGACATCAACAAATAGTTCTGAACATACCGTAAAATTGGAAAATTTGGAAGAAGGAGTAGGTTATCATTTAAAAATTACGGCTGAGGATGAAGAGGGGAATATCTTTTCTAGTGATGATTATGAATTTGAGACTTTACCGGTCCCCAAAATTAGTAATGTTAAGATCCAGCAAGTCAAGGGGGCATCAACGGCAACGGTGAGGATTATCTGGGAGTCAAATACCAGTATCAGTTCAATTGTAAATTATTATAAAGTCGGAAAAATGGAATTAAATAAGAATCAAATAGTATTACTTTTGAACAAAAAACATGAAATGTTTATTAAAGATTTAAACGATGATAGTGATTATGTTTTTAGAATTGAAGGCAAAGATACAATGGGAAATGCAGCTGAATCAATAAATGTTAACTTTAAAACATCACTAGATTTAAGGGCCCCAATGATAAGTAATCTAAAAACTGAAAGTGCTGTAATAGGGGTTGGAGATGAGGCCAAGGGACAAATTACGGTTAGCTGGGATACCGATGAAGAGTCAACCGCTCAAGTGGAATATGATCAGGGGACCGGCAGTGATTATCCTAATAAAACCCAAGAGCAAGACAGAATGACCATGAACCACGTAGCCATTTTGACTGATTTAAAGGCGGGAACGGTTTATCATTTGAGAGTGGTGGTAAAAGATAGCGTGGGGAATGAGGCAAAATCTTATGATAATGTAGTGATTACTCCCAGTGCGACCAAGGCGGCAATTAATTTGGTGATAGATAGTTTAAGTAAAAGTTTTAGTTTTTTTGGATCTTTATCGGAGGTAGTCAAATGAAAGATAACATCTTATTAAAAGTGGAGAATGTAAAGAAAAATTTTATAATTGGGGGACAGACAATTGAAGTTTTAAAAGGGATAGATTTGGAAATGGAAAAGGGTGATTTTGGCATAATTTTTGGTCCGTCCGGATGTGGAAAATCTACTTTATTAAATACAATTTTAGGAATGGAAAAACCGAGTGAAGGCAAGATATATTTTGATGGTATTGACCTATATGATTTAACTGAAGATGAGATTGTAATCAATAGAAAAAATAAGATTGGAGTAGTGTTTCAGCAATCTATTTGGATTAAATCACTCAACGTTCTCGAGAATGTTAGTTTTCCAAATCGATTATCGGGAATGTCAAAAAAAGAGGCGGAAGATAAGGCCATGGAATTATTAACTGAAATTAAACTTGAGGCCTGGTCTCATCATAAACCGAGCGAGTTGTCTTCGGGTCAGCAGCAAAGAGTTTCTTTGGCAAGGGCTTTAACAACTGATCCAATTATGATTGTAGCCGATGAGCCAACTGGAAATTTGGATACTGCCAGTGGAGATCAACTTATGGGTCTGTTATCAGATTTAAATAAGAAAAGAGGAAAAACCGTCTTAATGGTGACTCACGATCTTGAATATCTCCGCTTTGCCAATCGTTTGTATCATATTATTGATGGCTTAAAAGTTGAGGAAGGAAGAAGCGAAGCAGAGATAACAAATACTTTAAATAGTAAAAAGGGGAAAAGATTAAGGCTTGATGTTCGAGACACAGGCTATTTAAGTTTGAGGACTAATGGAGGTAAAAATGAGATTTAAAAAAATTATAATTGGGATCAAAAATTTACCAATGGTACTATGGAAAAATTTGATTTTCATTTTGATGCTTTATTTATCTATCCTTCGCGAAATTATTATTTGGCTTGGTCAAAGAAAATTGTTCAAATGGACAAAGATAGGATCAGTGGCCGACTTTATTAGCTGGCTATTGATAAAAATGGAGAAGAGAAATGAAGGTAAAGTGTCAAAGGAGTATTTAATTGAACTGGCTTTCAGAAACATGCAGGCAAAACGTAATCGAACAATGGTAACGATTGGGGGGATGGCTCTAGGAGTGGGGGCAATTGTCTTTTTAGTATCCCTCGGATATGGCCTGGAGAGAATGGTAATTTCTAAGGTAACAAAATTAAATGAGTTGAGAATGGCCGATATTACCGCGGGACAGATAGGAAGTTTGCAGATGAACGACGAGATGATGGAAAAAATTAGAAATCTCAATGGAGTTGAGGAAGTGGTCCCTTTAATCTCAATGGTAAGTAAAATAAAATACAATGGTTCTGTCTTTGATGTAATGTCGAAGGGGATTGAAGAAAAATATATCAGGGCAATGATGCCAGTATTCTTATCGGGACAGGAATTTAAAGATAGAGATATTGATTTTAGTTTTAGTAATGAAGGTCAAAAAGTAATGGGAGTGACTTCTTTGAGGGAAATTAAGGAAAATATGGCCGAGGAAAAGCTGGCGTTTAGATTGCCAAAAGGAAAAATGGTACCGATTTGGATAGAATGTGATAGTAAAAGTGAACTTTTGGGTTATGGGCTGGATAATGGTGAAGAATTAAGTGGACAAAAACTTTGGGGAGAAAAGTATTATTTGAGTGAAGAAGAAAAATTAAATAAAGAGACAAATAATGATAATCAGTGGTATTCGAGTTGGGTTGAGTCAGTAGTGCCGATTTGGGAACTAGGAGAAGAGGGTAGGGTAATCCCAAAATTAGATGCTTTTGGTCAACAAAGGCAGGAAAAGGGCTGTTTGATGCAAAAAGATATATTGATAGAAGGTAAAACTAAAGGTGAAGTTTTGGGAATTTCAAGCGAAGAGGCAACTTTATCAGCACAAAGAATAGCAACAGTGTCAGCAGGGATGGTCTCTACAGCTTCAGCAAATATTAAGATAGTTAAAGATGAAGACGGAAAAGAATGGGTAGAGTATATTCAGGATGAAAAAAAGATTAATGAAACTCAAGAGGTTAATTTTTCAGGAAATCCAGCAGGAGAAGCTTTTATTAGTAGTAGTATGCTAAGGTTACTTGGAATATCCCGAGTAGAAGAAGCAATTGGAAAAGTTTTTTCAGTGAATTACATTGTTCCTGACGGAAGTGTGGCCGGAATTAGTGGCAGAGCTCAGTCGGTGGAAACTAATTACACTATAAAAGGAGTGGTCGAAGATCCAAACAGTAATTATTATTATTTTCATTTAGCCGATGCCAAGAGACTGGGAATAAAAAATTATTCTCAAATGACGGTGGTGGTTAAAGAAAAAGAATCTTTGGCAGAAGTTAGAAAATTAATTGAAACAATGGGATTTAAAACTAGTAGTGCGGCTGATACTGTACTTCAGATAGAAACAATATTTGGAAATTTGAGGTTACTACTGGGGTTATTGGGAACAATCGCTTTGGCGGTGGCATCTCTTGGGATGTTTAATACCATGACGGTGTCTTTATTGGAAAGAACTAGGGAGGTTGGGGTGATGAAGTCGATGGGAATGCTGTCGGATGAAGTGAAGGAACTATTTTTAGCAGAATCACTCATTATGGGAATTGGAGGTGGAACATTCGGAGTGATATTGGGATTTTTGGCGGGAAAATTATTATCTTTGGTCTTGACCTCAATTTCAGTAATTAAAGGTCAGGGAGCAATGGATATGAGTTATTTACCATGGTTTTTCATTTTATTTATTATTGGAATTTCTTTTTTAGTTGGAATAATTACGGGCTGGTATCCGAGTAAAAGAGCCAGGCAAATATCAGCTCTAAACGCGCTGAGATATGAATAAGATAGTATATAATAAGCTATGGATTTTAAGGTAATTGAGGCCAAATGGCAAAAGTACTGGGCCGAGCATCCAGAGCTTTATAGCTCGGAAAATTCTAAAGCCAAAAATATAAATTCTAAAAAAGAATATGTGCTAGTTGAGTTTCCATATCCCAGTGGCAGTGGTCTTCATGTGGGACATGCTTTTTCTTTCACGGGAGCTGATATTTATGCCAGGTACAAAAGAATGCAAGGGAACAATGTATTATTTCCGATGGGCTGGGATGCGTTTGGATTGCCGACAGAAAATTATGCGATTAAGAGTAAAAGAAAACCCCAGGAAGTAACCAGAGAGAATACAGAAATGTTTAAGAGTCAAATGAAAAAGCTGGCCTATTCTTTTGATTGGGAAAGAGAGGTAAATACAACGGATCCTGATTATTATAAATGGACTCAGTGGATTTTTATTCAACTTTTCAAAAAAGATTTGGCTCACAAGGAGGAAATGCCGATAAATTGGTGTCCAAGTTGTAAAATCGGTCTGGCCAATGAAGAGGTGGTAAATGGAAAGTGTGAGAGATGTGGTGGAGAAGTTGAGAGAAGAACTATTTCTCAATGGGTGGTAAATATTACAAAATACGCAGATAAGTTGATAGAGGGACTGGAAAAGACCGATTTTATTGATAAAGTCAAGCAGGCTCAGATAAACTGGATTGGAAAAAGTGAAGGAGCCAAGGTAAAATTCCAAATTCTAAATCCTAAAGCCGAAATAAATGAATTGGAGGTGTTTACAACGAGGCCAGATACACTGCCTGGGGTCACTTTTATGGTGATGGCGCCGGAACACGAATTAATAAAAAGTCTTCAGCCAGAGGCTGATCCGCCTTTGGCGGAAAAGTCTAAAATCGAAACGGAAAAATGGGAGGAAATTGAAAATTACATCAAAAATTCTAGAAAAAAGAGTGATTTAGAAAGAACGGAACTGGCCAAAGATAAAACAGGAGTATTCTCAGGATTATACGCAATTAACCCTTACAATAATAAAGAAATACCAATTTGGATTTCGGATTTTGTATTGGCATCTTATGGGACTGGAGCGATAATGGCAGTACCGGCCTGTGATGAGAGGGATCATGAATTTGCCAAAAAATTTGGATTACCAATAGTACCGGTGGTTGAGGAAAAAGATGGTTATGAAAAAATGGTGAAATGGATAGAAGACAAGAAAATTGGAGAAAGAAGCGCCTCTTATCATCTGCGAGACTGGATTTTTAGCCGACAGCATTATTGGGGTGAACCGATACCGATGATTTTTTGTAGTAAATGCGGTTGGGTCCCTGAAAAAGAAGAAAATTTACCGGTAGAATTACCTGAGATTGAGGCTTATGAACCAACTGATGATGGTCAGAGTCCACTGTCAAAAATAGATAATTTTATTAGATGTAATTGTCCAAAATGTGGTGGAGAGGCCAAGAGAGAAACTGATACGATGCCAAACTGGGCTGGATCAGACTGGTACTATTTAGCATATTGTTTCGCGAAAAAAATAAACAAAGAAAATAAAGCTAAAAAAGGATTTATTGATATATTTAGTAGCAGTCAGGAGGAAGTTAAGAAGTGGTTGCCGGTGGATGTTTATATTGGGGGAGACGAACATAATACTCTTCATTTGTTATATTCAAGATTTATTTATCAATTTCTATATGATATTGGAGTAGTGCCCAAGGAAATTCCTGAGCCCTATTTTAAACGCATCTCCCATGGAGTAATTTTAGGTCCTGATAATCAAAGAATGAGTAAATCTAAGGGAAACGTGATTGTACCTGAAACAATCGCAGATATATATGGAGTCGATGTACTGCGGCTTTATCTGATGTTTATGGGTCCATTTACGGGTACGATGGCTTGGAATGAAAAAACATTAATGGGGGTAAAGAGGTTTATTGATAGGTTTAACAGTTTTATTGATAAGCAAATTAAATATATGAGTGATAGCAGTAATAGTACAAGATTGATAATAAATAAAACAATAAAGGGAGTAAGTAATGATCTTGATAATTTTGGATTTAATACAGCGATTGCCAAAATGATGGAGGCGGTAAATGAGATTGATAAGGCCGGTAAAGACGATTTAAAGAAGTTAGTTCAACTACTTGCTCCTATGGCGCCTTATACAGCTGAGGAAGCTTGGAAAAAGTTGGGTGAAACCAGTTCTGTTCATGAAAGTAGCTGGCCTGAGTATAGTTCAGAATTATTAATAAGCGAGATGGTAATATTGCCGGTGGCTATAAATGGAAAAGTTAGAGAAAAACTGGAGATAGAAAGAGATAGGGCGGGCGATAAGGAATATATAATGAGACTGGTAGAAAAAAACGATAAAATTAAAAAGTGGCTTTTGGAGAAAAAGATAGTGAAAGAGATTTTAGTGTCAGGAAAAATGTTAAATTTGGTGATTAAGGAATAATTTTTAATATTTTAGCAATTTCCTAATTTAGTGCTAAAGGATAATAAAATATAATATTTGTGGTATTGACCGGTAATTCAAAAATATAATTAGTTTAAAATACGTGTGGATAAATAATAATTTTAATATTTTTTAAATATTAAAATTGGTAATGTTTGATGTACTTTAAGTGACGAAAGAGAAGTGAAGATAGTTAAGACATAAATATGATTCAGGGTGAACTGGTTTTTGGTAGTTTAAAAAGTGATTTGACATTCAATTGCGGTTAATATGATATAGATTATTATTAAATGATTTTGTTTATCTTAAAATTTTAGTTTAATTATGCGGTAAAAATTTATTATTAAAATATATAATATAATGCGGAGATTAATTCGGTTAATATGAAAAATTCGCGGTGATTTAATATTGATTTAGTTTAAAATATGCGGTTATGTGTGTCCCTACCAGGAATCGAACCTGGATTTGCCGCTTAGGGGGCAGCCGTTCTATCCATTGAACTATAAGGACGGACAAAATACAGAAAAATTCTAAAATCCAAATTCTAAATAAAAAAATTAATCAATAAATAATAAAAATTAATTTAGAAAATAGAAGTTTGTCGGGGATACGAGATTCGAACTCGTAGCCTCACGCACCCGATGCGTGCGCGCTAGCCAATTGCGCCAATCCCCGAATATAATGAAATATAGCACTAATCGATAGTTTAGCGCCTCCGCCAAAGGCGGATCAGCCTCTGGCTGAAATCCCCGATATTTTTAAGGATCTAGATATTTTATCACGTAAAATAGTTGTATTAATAAGTACTCTTGTTTTATATATTGTTATATTTATCTTATTTTTTGTTTGGGATAGTTAGCAGTCTTGATTGGTTATTGATAAGCAAGATAACTATGAGATTATTTGAATGATTAGGTCATATCTTCGTATGTTATTGACAATATTTTAATAAATACTTACACTGATAAATATGAATAATTTTGATAGAAATACCAGAACCTTGATTGTTAGTTTTTTGATTGCAATTTTTGCTTTAATCCCACTTCGTTTTGTTGAAGTCGGTCAGATACAAGAGCAGTATTTAATGGAAACTCAGGTTTTGGGAGAAAAAACTGAAGACATAATTGAAGAACCATCACAAGCAGTGTCCGGGCTTGAAGCTCCTTATGATCAACTTGAAGCTTGTTTTAGTCAAGAGGAAATTCAGATGATGGAAGACGAAATTTATCTTGGTTATGAAGAGGGAAACCTTAATGAAGAAGAAGTTGAGGCTCTTCTTGATGAAATTGGAGAAAAAAAGAACAATATCTGTCAATAAAATTTCTAACGGTCTCTTAAAGTAATTGAGTCAAGAGTGTTCCGAGAGATGATTAAACGATAGCCGTCTGGGGTGGGTAGGAGGATTCTTGGAGAAGAAGAATCGGAATATATTGTTTGGTAATTGGTGGCATCATAATCACAGACTCGAATCTGATTATTTTCAGTAAAGAGAAGATTATTTGAATAGGGAATCCAGGAAATTTGACTGAGACTGGTAGAGCCTATTAGGAAATTGGTATCTTCTTTAAAATCATAGACATAAAAGGAGTCTCGATTAAGATTACGTTGTTGATTTTGAGTACTTTGAGTTGGGGGTGGGTTGGGAAGAAGAATAGGTAGCTGGCCGTCAACAGCAGGCTGATAAAGAAGCTTATCCTCGCTGGTATTTAGCAATAAGATGGCTGAATTTGTAGCTATAAATGGTTGAAAATTCGCAGGAATTTTGGTTAATTTATTTTTGGTAATTTTTTCCCGGCTCAGTTCCCACTCTTTTTTGATTTGAGGTAAATGTGGCGAGATATCAGATAAGTTATTTACATTTTGATTCTGATCTAAAGAAAAAAGATAAGCCATGGATCTTTTGGTTGAAGTGGCTAAAATCTGCTTGGAATCTGGGGAAAATTCAAAGATAAAGTTTGACCAATCTAAAGAAGTGGTGCTCTGAAACAACTGTCGCTCAGAATTTAGACTCATTAGAAGTGGAAGATCCGTGAACTCCATCAGGTAGAGTCCATTTCCTTTTTTTGTGGCTGAGCTTGAAGCAAGAGCGTAGACAATTTTTTGTCCATCAGGGCTGGCAGCAGGATTAATAATTTGATGCTCGGTCAAGGGTTTTAACTCAGTTGAAGAACGAAAAAGTTGAATCTCGACTTGATTGACAAGCTCAGGTTTGATTTGGATCTTTTTCTCCCAAGGATAATAACCGTTTTTGGTTATTTTAAGATGATAACTGCCAGGAGGGAGATTGATGGTGTCATCAGTGACGGTTTTAAGTAAATTATTAACGTAAACACTGGCTAGTTTTGGTTTTGAGGTGACAGAAAGAAGTCCGGTAGCTTTTAATTGAAAGCCGCTACTGGTATCTAGTCGATAACCTCTGGCAAAAATTGAAATCAAAAAGGTACTGCTGACAACAATTAGAGCGACAGAAAGAATGATTAAAAGACTTTTTTGGTTAGAATTTGATTTCATTAGTGTATTATATAGAATTATGACTTGGATAAGAAAGTTAGCAATAGACCTCGGGACTTCAAACTGTATCATTTGGAGTGAAAATGAAGGAATTATTTTAAACGAACCGTCGATAGTGGCGGTCGAGGCGGAAAATCGAAAAGTACTGGCGGCGGGAAATGAGGCCAAAAAAATGGAAGGTAAAACACCCGATTATATTGAAATTGTAAAACCGATCAGTAAGGGGGCTGTTATTGACTATGAGGTGGCGGTGGGAATGCTTAAATGGTTTTTAAGGGAAGTTATGGGGTTTTTTTGGTTTTTGGGTCCCGAGGTGGTGGTTACAGTGGCTTCTGGTCTGACTCAGGTCGAACAAAGGGCGGTCCTTGATGCAGTAGCTGAAGCTGGAGCAAGAAAGGTTAATTTGATAGATACACCTCTAGCTGCAGCCATAGGGACAAAAATTCCAATCGCAGAAGCATTTGGAAATATGGTAGTGAATATGGGGGGAGGAGTAGTTGAAGCAGCGGTCATTGCCTCTGGGGGAGTAGTTACCAGTAAGTGCTATCGGGGCGGCGGTAGCAGAATTGATGAGGCTTTGGCTGAATATTTGAAGAAAAAGTATAGTCTGGCAATAGGTGATCAGACGACAGAGCTAGTAAAAATTAAACTTGGGACAGCGGTAAAATTAAAGAAGACAGAAATGTTGTCGATTGGCGGTCGAGATTTAGTTTATGGACTGCCAAAAAACGTAGAGTTAAATTCTGATGAGATCTTTGAAGTAATCAGACCAATGCTTGATGAGGTAATTTTAGTAATAAAGGAAACCCTGCAAATAACACCCCCAGAATTGGTGGCAGATATTGCTGATAGGGGGATAGTATTAATCGGAGCGGCGTCGAAACTAAGAAATTTACCCCTATTATTGACCCGGGAAATTGGAGTGGCGGTGCACCTTGCTTTGGAACCAGAAAATTGTGTGGTTAAGGGGGCGGGGATGGCCATGGAAAATTTAGAAATATATCGAAAGCTTACCCGGTGATGTATTGGAAAGTTAAAATCCTATAATGTATAAAAGTCTAAAATCTAAAATCTAAAATCTAAAAAAAATAGAGGCATTATAAGAGTTGAGTTGATAAATAACAAAGAAAAACAATGAAAATTAAATTTATAACTGTTTTATGGTAGTATATGTGAGTAAAAATATTGTTCAATATATTAATTTTTTAAATAAATTAAAATATAATAATAAAACTTATAGTATTTTAAGTGTAAAGACGTGATATATTAAAATTCAATAAGTTTATTTGTAATTATATAAGATATGTAATATAAGTAATTTAGGTGTATTTTTTGAGAGGGGTCTATTATTATTTAAGTAAATCATTTATTATAAGTTAATATATGAAGAAAAACAGGCAAAATTGGCAAGGTGAAACCCGAGCCAAGAGTGTTAAATATACTGGAGAGACACGAGAAATGTTTGGTTTAAGCTTTTTTGGCAGTAATTTAAGTCAATTGCTAAATGATTTAATACGCAGACTTGGGGAAAAAGAGCAGAATATTTGGATTACAACAGTTAATCCTGAGTTTATTATGGAGATGGAAAAAGATCATGCTTTTGCGGATATTATCAATAAAAGTGATATAAAAGTGATAGATGGAATCGGTTTAATTTGGGCCTATAATGTATTAAAATATCAGAAAGGATTGGGGAGATGGTGGCAAGCGTTTAAGGTAGGAGGAGAAATTCTTGGTGGAAAAAGACGCCAAGAAGTAATTTCTGGCTCTGATTTGATGGCAGAAATATGTAAAAAAAACAGTGAAAGCAAAGTTTATTTTTTAGGAGGATGGGGGGACAGGGCAAAGAAAACGGCTGATTATTTTATGTCCATAAATGAGAAACTTGAGACAAGGTTTTCCCCTGGAGAACCGGAGGTTGATAATGAGAAAGTAATAAGTGAAATAAATAAATTTGAGCCTGATTATTTGTTTGTGGCTTATGGAATGAAAAGACAGGAGGAGTGGATTAGGGTTAATTTAGATAAATTAAAAGTGGGAGTCGTGATGGGGGTGGGGAGAAGTTTTGATTATTACAGTGGAAAATTGAAAAGAGCACCGATTGGGATAAGAAAAATGGGTCTTGAGTGGCTTTATAGCCTATTTAAAGAACCAAAAAGATGGAAAAGACAACTAGTGTTGCCTAAATTTATATGGATGGTATTAACTGAAGTCGCCTAGAAATTTAATTTCCGGTTCTAGAGTTAGATTTAACTTACTTTTTGCTCTTTCCCGAACGGTATCAATTACAGCTTTGTAATCAGAGGCGGTGGCATTGCCTAAATTTAGGATAAAGTTAGCGTGAAGTAGGCTAATTTGAGCGTTGCCGATTTGGAAACCTTTTAATCCCAGTTCTTGATCGATAATGCGTCCAGCCGAATCCCCAGGGGGATTTTTAAAGACTGAGCCAAGTGAGTTTAAAGACTGAGTTTGAGATTTGTGGGCGATGATATCCGAAACTAGCTTTTTGGAGAGCTTACTGTCGCCAGGTGAGAGCTGAAGGGTAGCGGAAAGGATTACCCAATTTGGGTGCAACTGAAACTGGGAAAAATCATAATCCCAATTTAACTGAGAGGCTTGAATTATAGGGGTAATAACTTTCTTTTCAGAGAGATCGAAAACATCAATTTCCAGAAGAATTTTATTAAAGTTGCTTTTATTAAAGCCATGAATATTGCCATAGATAGCGCCACCAATAGTCGAAGGGATGTAGGCAAATTCTTCAAGATCAGAAAGATAGTGGGCAATGGTGTCCTGAATAAGGATATTTAATTGAGTGCCTGAATCAACTTTTACCTTATTATTCGGTAAATACTCGATATTACTTGAAATATTTTTGATAACAGTGCCTCGGATACCGGCATCGGAAATAAGGATATTAGAGCCATTACCGAGAATGGTCGGCGGCTGTTTTGGATCGCTCTGACTTAGGGCTTCAATAAATTCTGCAGTAGAGGAAGTAATGATTAGAGTATCGGCCGGACCACCAATTTTTACGGTGGTCAGGGCGGAGAGGGGATGGTTTTTCATTATTTCCATAGCTAATTATATATTAATGAGAGAAAATATTGATATATATCTTGTAATAAAATTATATATTATGAATGTGTGGATAAGTGGGAAAAAGAGTTTCAACCCTATAATATGAAATAGGGTAAAATAAAGTAATGAGAACGGTAAAAATATTGGGATTGATAACTATGATAGTAATTCTGGGATATGCGATTAGGGGTCTTTTTAATATAAAACAAGAAAGGATAAGTGAAGATAATCTTTTGATACTTCCCACAGAGAATGAGAAGAAAATAAACGTGGCGATTATGGCGGATATTCATAGTGATGGTGAACAATTAGAAAAAATGCTTTTAAAGGCAAAAAATAGAGGCAGCGAGCTAGTAATAATTGCCGGTGATTTAATTGATAATGAAGGAAAAGAAGATATTGTTAAGATGAAAAATATTCTAGATAAATCGGGATTAAAATATGTAGTTATCCCGGGAGACAGAGAGAAAAATTTAACTAATTTTAAGGAAATTTTTGGAAAAGATTATCAGATTATTGAAATAGGAAAGGTAAAATTTATTTTAATAAACAATGCTTCATGGCATGGCCTGGGTGAGGAACAAAAAAGATGGATTGAGGGAGGACTGGGTGATTGTCAGGAAAAAATATGTCTGGCGGTGATGCATAAGGCTTTAAATAATTTATTTTCAGCTCAAATAATGGGGGAGGGAAACGAAAAAGTAGCGGTCGAGGCGGAGTGGCTAAAGCAGCTATTTATCACTAGCGGAGTGAAAAGAATTGAGGCGGCGGATTTGCATTACAGTACTTCATACGAGCTGGAGGGGATTAGAACCGATATCGTTGGGGCTATCTCTCGGCTCGATAATCTTCAAAGTTCCCGTTATACTGAGTTGATGATTACAAAAGATAAAATTGAAAGAAAAATAGTGGAGGAAAGCGATGATACTGGGAATTGATCCGGGACTGGAGAATACAGGGTGGGGAATAATAGAGACTGGAGATGAGAAACAAGAAACTAGATTAGTGGAATGTGGGGTAATTTTAACCGATAAAAAGGATAAAAGTGAAGAGAGATTGGAGAAGATTTTTGAGGAAATTCAAAAAATTATTATAAAATATAAAGTGGAAGAGGTGGCCGTGGAGTCAATGTTTTTTGCTAAAAATGCCAAGAGTGCTTTAAAAGTAGCCGAGGCGATTGGAGTTATTAAGGTGGCGGCAAAAAATTTGAAAAAGCCAGTTTTTGAATATACACCACTCCAAATAAAAATAGCTTTGGTAGGCTATGGGAGGGCGGAAAAGGAGCAGGTGGAATTGATGGTAAGGGATTGTTTGAATCTTGAGAAACCAATATCACCCGGTCATGCTTCGGACGCAGTAGCGGCAGCGCTGACACATGGGTTTACTTCGGCTTTTGTTCGGAGTTGAGCTGTGTTAAGATGAGTTATGATTTCCAGCTTAAAAGGAAGGGTTAACCGAATTTCGGGAAATTGTATTGAAGTTGAGGTAGGTGGAGTAGGTTATTTGATATGGGTTGGGAGGAAAAACTATAGTGAAGGACAAGAAATTAAAATTTATACTTTTTTAGCGGTATCGGAAAATGATCTGGCTCTTTATGGTTTTGAAAATTTTGAAGATCTCGATTTATTTAAAATGCTAATTACTGTCTCTGGAGTTGGACCCAAATCGGCGGCCCAGATTTTGGAGCAATGCCGGGGGATAGAAGTGATTAAGGCAATAGGAGAGGCAGATACCTCATTTTTTGAAAAAATAAAGGGAGTAGGCAAAAAGACAGCTCAGAGAATTATTGTTGATTTAAAATCAAAAATAGGGGGACTGGGAGAATTAAATTTAAAAGAGGATTTGCCACTATTTGAGGATGACGTAGTTTTGAGCTTGAGACAGCTGGGATTTGAGAGAAAAGAAATTGAAAACGTAATTAAAAAAATGCCAAAAGATATAGATATATTAGAAGATAAGGTTAGTTGGTGTTTGCAAAATTTAGGAAAATAAAAGAAAAAAAGTCTAAAACCTAAATTCTAAAATCTAAAAAAATAAAAAAATAAATAAAAATGACGGATAAAAATTTAGATCCAAAATTAAAAATTCCCTCCTTCGCGGATGCTACGGCGGGCAAGGAAGATAAGGAAATTGAGCTGTCGCTGCGGCCAAAAAAACTAGGGGAGTTTATTGGACAAAGAAAACTAAAGGATCAGCTGGAAGTGTTTATTGAAGCGGCTAGAGAAAGAGGAGAGGCTCTTGATCATATTTTGTTTTATGGTCCACCGGGACTTGGAAAAACTACCTTGGCGATGCTACTGGCGGCAGAAATGGGGACAAATATAAAAATTACTTCCGGACCAGCTTTAACTAGAGCTGGTGATTTAGCTTCGATCTTAACTTCTTTGAAAAAGGGCGATTTGCTTTTTATCGATGAAATCCACCGCCTGAATAAAATTGTGGAAGAAACTTTATACAGTGCAATGGAGGATTATGTTTTGGATATAGTTTTGGGAAAGGGACCATCAGCCAGATCGGTTAGACTAAAATTACAGAAATTTACGATAGTTGGGGCAACTACTAGAATTGGTTTAATTTCCGGACCGATGAGAGACCGCTTTGGAATCGTGCAGCAGATAGATTTTTATGAAGATAAAAATTTATCGGAAATTATTATGAGAACGGCGGAGTATCTAAAAGTTAAAATTGAGAAAGAAGCAGCGGAGGAAATTGCCAAAAGGTCGAGAGGAACGCCTAGAATTGCCAATAGATTATTAAAGAGGGTAAGGGACTATGCTCAGATAAGTGGTGATGGTTTGATTACGGTGGTGGAAGCGAAGAGTGCTTTGGAGAAATTAGGGGTAGACGAGTTAGGTTTAAACGATGCAGATAGGAAGTATTTGGAGGTAGTTAAAAAACAGTATGGTGGGGGGCCGGTAGGAGTCGAGAATATTGCGGCGGCACTGACCGAAGACGTGGAGACAATTACCGATGTTTATGAACCATTTTTAATGAAAAAGGGACTGGTTAAAAGGACACCACGAGGACGAGTAGTAGTATAACCAAAAAAGGCAGTTGGAAATTAATCCAACCGCCCTTAAGGCAAAGTAGAATGGGGTTTATTCGCTTTGGATGCCAAGGAGCCAGAGAACGGCTTCTTTGCGATAGCGACGATCACCACGAGCATTAATACGGATAGCCGGGAGTTTACCTCTTTTTCCCCAGCGCTTAATGGTGAGTTTAGAAACACGCAGTAAATCAGCGACTTCAGCGACAGTCAAAAGATCAGGTAGATTGTCAATACTGATGCCATTAACTTTTTTGGGGGTGGATTTTTGAGCTACAGGTTTTTCTTGTGATATGGTTTGGTCGTCCATTTGGTGTCTCCTCTTGTATCAAATTAATCTTTAATTATATTCATTAAAACACAGAGGATACTAGTAGGTCAAGATATCAAAAAATGAGATTTGAAAAAATGTTGTAAAATAGGTCAATGGTAGATAATAAAATTGCTTTTTTTGGAGTAAGAAGCTGGGAGAGAGAAATAATTGAACGAGAAATTATTAATTTAGATGCTTTTGGAGTGGGGATATTTGAAGAGAATGTTCAAGATAATTTGGAAATGGCCAAAAAATATGACATCTTATCGTTACCAATTTACTCGGTAATGAAAAAAGAAATTTTAGATAAATTGCCTAACTTAAGAGTGATTGCGACCCGGTCGACTGGAGTTGACCATATTGATTTAGCGGAATGTAAAAAAAGAAGCATTGAAGTTTCGAATGTACCTGTTTATGGATCAAATACAGTAGCTGAATATGCTTTTGGATTAATCCTGGCAGTTGCCAAAAAAATTGTGGAAGCGCATCAGGCGGTAGAGGATGACGATTTTAGTCCCGAAGGACTGACAGGAATTGATCTTTATGGCAAAACGATTGGGATAGTAGGTCTTGGTCAGATAGGTAGCAATGTAGCTAAAATTGCCTCTGGTTTTGGAATGAAAATTTTGGCGGTAGATAAAAAGCCCGAGATAAAAATAATCAAAAAATATAAAATTAAAATGGTGGGTCTAGAAACTCTGTTAAAAGAATCAGAGGTAGTGACCTTGCATGTGCCGGCCACCAAGGAAACTTATCATTTAATCAATCGGGAAAATATTAAACTGATGAAAAAGGGGAGTATTCTGGTTAATACTTCGAGGGGGGCGGTTGTTGAAAGCAGTGCGGTGATTTGGGCCCTAAATAAAAAAATTCTGAGAGGAGCAGGACTAGATGTGGTTGAAGAAGAAGATAAACTAGAAAGTATGTCGATGATTATGAGTCAAAGACCAACGAAGAATGATTTGCAAGATGTTTTGAGCTATCACATGCTTCGGGATCGGGATGACGTAGTGTTTACCCCTCACAACGCTTCCAATAGCGAAGAGGCAATTGAGAGAATTGTTAAAACAACCATTCAAAATATTACAAATTATTGTCAAAAAAAATAGATATGAAAGCAGTCATCATTTGTGGTGGAGTTGGTACAAAAATGTGGCCGGAGAGTCGCAGTAGTTCACCTAAACAGTTTTTACGTCTTATCGGGGAAAAGTCACTTTTTCAATTGAACTGGGAGGCGCTAAGACTAAAATTTTCTCCAGAGGAAATATTTTTACAGACTAATGCGGCTCAGGCGGAGATTGCTAAAAAGCAAGTTCCGGAAATTTTACCAGAAAATGTTTTCATTGAGCCGGAGATGAGAAATCAAGGTCCGGCGACTGGGTTTGCAGCGGCCTCTTTAATTAAAAAGGGTTTTGGTGATGAAGCTTTTATGTTGGTTCAAGCTGACGTCATGAGAAAACCGGAAGAAAAATTTATAGAAACGATGGGGGTGATGGGGGACCTCGCTGAGTCGAATGGGGAATATTTGACAGGGGGGATAGCCCCTAGAGAAATTGTTCGGGGGGTTGATTATCTGGTTAAGGGTGACCTTATCAAAGAAGAAAATGGAATAAAAGTTTATCGGGTGGCTGATTATATTGATAGGAGCGAAGAAGATAAAATTAAACAGTATTTGGGTTCAGATAAGTTGTTAATTCATGCTAATCACACAACGATGACACCAAAGAATTTGATGGAAATATATAAAAAATATCGGATGGATTGGTATGAGCCACTGATGAATATTATCGGTGAAGGAGAGATTGTCACTGAATATGCCAAGATGCCAAAGGGCGCAATTGAGGAGGTAACGAAGGAGCTTTATAAAAAAGGAGAAGCGATGGTGACTGAATTGCCTTTTGAATGGATTGATTTTGGAACCTGGGAAAGCGTAGCTAATTATCAATCTTCAATCGTCAATTATCAATTAAAAGGGGTGGAAATTGAAGCGAAAAATAATTATGTAAGATCGAAAAAATATACAGCATTAATTGGAGTAGATGGTTTGGTGGTAATTGAAACAGATGATGCTCTTTTGATTTGTAAAAAAGGAATGACGGGAAAGGTGGGAGAGGTAGTGGATAAATTAAAGGCAGAAAATAAAGTGGAATTGTTGTAAATAATCTGTAATAATAATTACAGATGTATGGCAAAAGGAGATCGATTAGACTTGAAGGGTATGATTATTTCAGGAATGGTTTATATTTTGTCACGATTGATTTAGAGAGCAAGAAAAATTTGTTTTGGAAGGAAATTAATAAATTTGAATTGAATGAGATGGGAATGTTGGCAGAAAAATGTTGGTTGGATTTGGAGATGAGATTTAATATTAAATTAGATGAATATGTAATTATGCCAAATCATATCCATGGGATTTTAAGAATAAATAGGGCGACCACAAGAGTCGCCCGTACATTAAATTCAAATGTAGGGGCGGGTTTTATGCCCGCCCGAGATGTAAATATTAATCATGCCAAAAATATTGCCAATGAATTAAATTCAAATGTAGGGGCGGGTTTTATGCCCGCCCGAAATAATTTGGGTAATATTATTGGAGTATTTAAGTCAATATTTGTTTGGGAATATATCCAAAATGTTAAAAATCAAAATTGGCCAAGATTTTTTAAGAGATTATGGCAAAGGAATTATTATGAAAGAATAATTAGAAATGAAAAAGAATATTTGGCGATAAAAAATTATATTAGGAATAATCCAGATAAATTATTGAACACAAAAAATCCCCCCGCCGCGGCGGGGGGATTTTAGGTTTAAGATAAAATAATTATTTTAATTCTATCCACCAGAGGCGGATTTCGAATTTATAATAAATTTATTTTTATTTGAGCTCAACAGTAGCGCCAGCGGCTTCGAGTTTAGTTTTGGCTTCGGTGGCAGCTTCTTTTTTCATAGTTCCAAGATCGGCGGGACAAGCATCAACAAGATCCTTGGCTTCTTTAAGTCCGAGCTCGGGTTTGAATTCGCGAATAGCTTTGATAACAGCTATCTTGTTGGTACCGGCATTGGTGACGGTGACATCGAATTCACTTTTTTCCTCAACGGGGGCAGTAGGACCCTCCTGCGCTGAAGCTCCGGCGGGCGAAGCGGCAGACATAGCGACAGCTTTAACATCGAACTTTTCTTCGAGAGCTTTGACCAATTCGGAGAGTTCGAGTACCGAAAGTTCAGAAATTTGAGTAAGGATAGTATCTAATTTTTTATCCATTTTTTTTATTTTTAAATAATTAATAAATAAATAATAAAGTTAAAATGCGACACCTCGCCGGTGGGGCATAAAATAAATAAATAATAAAGTTAAAATGCGACACCTCGCCGGTGGGGCATAAAATAAATAAATAATAAAGTTAAAATGCGACACCTCGCCGGTGGGGCATAAATAAATTAATTTGTTTCTGTAGCCTTTTTATCGGATAAGGCTTTTAGAGTTAAAACCAGTTGTTGCTGGTTAAAGCGCATGGCATAGATAAGGCGCTGAAGAGGATTTTTAAGTCCACCAATAAACTGGGCAACAAGGGCTGATTTTGAAGGTAAAGAGATGAATTTTTTTAATTCTTCTAGCGAGAGTAATTTTTTATTGTAAATGCCATATTTGAAAAAGGTTTTTTCCTTATCTTTATTAACGATATCGATTTCTTTAAGGGGGGCGATTTCATCAGTGTCGCAATAAGCAATGGCGGTCGGGCCGGTTAATGTTTCGGGTAAAGACAGGCCAATTTTGTTTAGAGCCCGGGAAATAAGGGAGTTTTTGATAACTTCCATTGAACCGCCGGCCTTTTTAATATTGGCGCGGAGATTGCTAATATCACCAGCACTAAGACCCTGATATTGAATTAAAGCGGCTGATTTGGATTCGGAGAGTTTAGCGACAATCTGGTCAACTTTTTCTATTTTTTGTATTTTTGGCATATTTATTTAATTTTAAATTTTCAATTATCATTTAAGAAATAATACGAAAAGTGCCTCGAAGATCGAGGCGACAAAATAAAAATATATTTGCTTCCTCGGCGGGACTTATTTGTGTGCCAGCTGTCTTCGGTGGAACAAGGTGGATTATACACTAGTTTGGATGGTTGGCAAAGGGGGATAACTGTGCTAGAATCTCGAAGTTGTAAATTTGATTATTAAAATTCTTAATTACAGAATAGTATGGTTTTTTTCTGTGGTGGAGAATTGGAATAATAAAGGAGGTTTGGGTGGATAAAGAAAAAGTTGAAAAGGTATTTGATAAGTATGCAGCTGGAAATCCAAATCTAAGAGTTGTAATCCGTATTATTTTTTCTTCTTGTAAAGATATTGTTGATTTTTTGCCTGATGACAAGGGTGATTTTTTGGGGAGAAGATCACTTTTGGCAGCGAGTAAGTTAATTCATAGAAGAATAGGATTGAATGAAATATTGTCACAAGGGGATGAGTATTGGGAAACAGAAAACGGAAAGAGGGTGGATTTAGCTTTGACAAATTATCTCGAGAAGTTAAAAAGTCGAAGACAAAACAACTAGGTGGAAATTTCGATAAAAGTAGTGTATATTTCCTTAAGTTTTTAAACAAAATGAAGATATATTTCGTGGCTTCGCCAAGATTAGTGGTTAAGGATCCTAGTTTATACAAGCGGATTCATCATTATCTGGCGAAAAGTAATGTGATGTTGAGCGATAAACTGCTAAGGTGGACTGATAAAAAAGTTTTAGAAAAAATATATGACGAAGACAGTAAGGAAGGAGTTAATGCCTATAAAGAGGCAATAGATCAGGTAAAGAAAGCTGATGTGGTGATGATGGAGATCTCGGGACACAGCACCACAATGGGGTATTTAATTTCCAAATCTCTCGATCTGTGTAAACCGGTGGTAGTTTTTTATAAAAAGGGAACAAAAATACTTTTTTTAAAAGGAATTAATAGTCCAAAGTTAAAATTGATGGAATACGATAAACAAAATATTGAAGATTTGTTAGATCGGGCCATTGAAGAGGCAAAGAAAGAAATAGATGTTCGGTTTAATTTTTTTGTTAGTCCTAAAATTTTGGCATATCTTGACTGGGTAGCTCAAAAAAAAATGATTCCCAGGTCAGTTTTTTTGAGAAATTTAATTGAAAAAGAAATTAAAAAAGAGAAAGAGTTTAAGGGATAAAATATTTAATCTTTCCGCCAAAGGCGGATCCGCCTCCGGCTGACAATCTACAATTTTCGATTAAGAGTTTTGAGATTTAAAAATAGCTTTTGTTTTTAGCCAGTATTTTGATTGGCGGCAGATTTGATTATTAGATAAGTAGCGTTTTAGTTGACCTGATGGAATTAATTCTTTAACTAGTTCTTCGAGAAAAATAGTATTTTGAGAACCCTTGACTAGAATAGTGGCATTTTGAGGTAGATTATTTTTTAAATAATCAGCTGCTTGCCACCAGTACATAAATTTTTGGGCTTTGGAGCCAAAAGAACGACTAGTTTCTTGGCCAACGCTAATAATAATATCGGCTGAATTAAGGGCATTTTTATATAAATTTTGATGAGAAAGCTTTGAGGCGGTACCCAGTTCACGCATGTCGCCGAGAACAGCTATTTTGGGAGAGGGGTAAGAAGCTAAAAAGCTTAACATTTCGGAAGTGGCCAGGGGGGAAGAATTATAAGAAGAATCGATGATGGTGGAATTGTTTAGACCCTTAAAGATTGATGAACGACTGGGTGGGAGATGAAAATTATTTTTTAAATTATTAATGGCAGTAGAGCTGTCAATCTTGAGAGCATTAGCAATGGCCAGAGCAGCGCCAAGAGAAATATCGTAGATACGGGGAAGAATAAAACCCGGAATATCAATTTTAATGGGCTTAATGGCAAGGGTATTTTTATTTTTGCTGTAGTTTTTAACTAAAGGGTCAGATCTATTAATGATGGCGGTTTTAACGCTGCTAATTAATTTAGCCTTTTCCTCGGCTATTTGATTAAGAGAAGAGAAGTTTTCTAAATGGACAGGAGTGACATTGAGAAAAACGCCAATGTCAGGTTTCACGATAGAGAGTAGATAAGACATATTTTTAGGGGTAGTAGGGGAGTCAATGCCCATCTCGATAAGATAGATGTCATAAATTTTCCAGTTTGTCAGTAACTTGAAAGGGGTGAGAAGAGCGATTTTAAGCCATGAAACAATTGTAAAATCGGGATTTTTAAAACCAAGAATATTGAGGGGGATACCAGACTCAGAATTGCCGCCATAGTTGGTCTTAACTCTAAAGTTTGGTTTTAAAGCTGCCTCAGTTGCCAAAAGAGTGGAAGTTTTACCGGCTGATCCAGTAATGCCAACGGTAATCAGTTTGGGGTTGAGGAGTTTAATTTTTTTTAATTGAAGGCGGGCAAAAAAACGGAGGTAGTAGAGAAAAATAAGACTTATTTTATGTTTCATATAATGCTTCTCCTGATAGATGAGTGTAACCCAGTCAGGATGGTATAAGGAATAGTATTTAAAATATTAGATAGTTTATAAATTGAGCAAGGACTATTGGGGTTAGGTGAAATTACAGTAACTTTGTCACCTATATTGGCATTGATTGTTCGGGGAATTTTAATAGTGGTCATATTCATGGAAATATTGCCGACAATTGGACATTCAGTATTGGAGAGTAAAAAAGAAGCGCGATTACTAAGGTCTCTGGAAATACCTTCGTAATAACCGGCAGTGAGAATGCCAATGGTTTCATCTTGCTTCGCTGTATAGATGCCATCATAATTGACTTGATTACCAGCGTGAATTTGTTTAATTAATGCCAGTCGGGAAGTAAAAGTTAAAGCTGGTTTGAGAGCGAGCCGCTGGATTCGACCCTCTTTGGTGTGAGAACTGAAAGGAGAGTAACCATATAAGCCAAGGCCAAGACGAATTAGATTAAAATATGGATCTTTGATAGTGCTGGCTCCGGAGGTGGCGGAAATGTGTTTGTATTTAAAAGTAAAGCCAGATTCTTCAAAGAGAGAAACCATTCTTTTAAATATTTTAATTTGGTTATTGGTAAAAGTAATTTTTTTAGGATTATTGGCTTGTGAGAGGTGGGAAAAGATGCCTTCAATCTGAAGTTTAGGACAACTTTTCAAAGTGGTAATAAAGTTGGGGATGTCTTGCTCCTGAATTCCGAGACGACACATGCCAGTGTCGAGCTTGATGTGAATTTTGGCATGTGGCTGGTGTTGGTGAAGAGCTTTGAGGGAAGGAATATCATAAACAGTAAAGGTAAAAGGAAGTTTTTTCCAAACGGTATAATTTTGTGGGTCGGTATAACCCATAATCAAAATGGGTGTTTTTATTTTTTGCTTTAGAAGTTCATATGCCTCGTAAAGTGAATCAACCATAACATATGGGGTGTTGATATGAGAGTCAATAATTTTGGCAATAGTAACTAAACCGTGGCCGTAGGCGTTTGATTTGAGGACGGGACAGATTTTAGTATAAGGGTTTAGATTTTGAAAATAATTGTAGTTGTATATAAGGGCAGAAGAGTCAACGATTATTTCATTTAAGGTCTGATATTTGGGCATAAGTGATTGTAACATATTAAGTTTATAAAGTAAATAATAGATATAAAATTTGAGTTTTAAACTAAAAATATATATAATAAGTGGATGAAAAAAATAAGAGTGGCTGTACTTATGGGTGGAGAAAATAGCGAGAGAGAAGTGTCGTTGATGACTGGTAAGGAAATAATAAAATACCTTAATAGAGAAAAATATGAAATTGTGGAAATAAATTTGCCCAGGAATTTGAAAAAGGTAAATAAGACAATTGATTTGGCTTTGATTGCATTGCATGGTAAGGGTGGTGAAGATGGGGCGATTCAAGGATATTTGGAAACTATGGGAATTAAATATACCGGCTCAGGGCTGTTGGCCTCAGCTATTGGAATGAATAAAAAAATATTTCGAGATCTGATGATGGTCAATAAGTTAGTGATGCCAAAATTGGTAATAAAAGCGCCATGCGTAGTGAAACCGGTTAATGGTGGCTCGAGTGTAGGAGTAACGATTGTAAAAAGTCAAAATGAGTTGGAGAAAGCAGTGAATGAGGCAAAAAAATGGGATAGAGAAGTGATTATTGAAGAATATATTGAGGGAATAGAGGTATCATGTGGAGTTTTAGGAAATGAAGTGTTGCCAATAATTGAAATTATCCCTAAAAATGATTTTTTTGACTATGAATCTAAATATACGAGAGGGATGTCGGATGAAATTTGTCCTGCCAGATTATCTAAAGAGATGACAATAATGGTCCAAGAGGAAACGTTGAAAGTATTTAAAATAATTGGTGGAAAAGGTTATGCCAGAGCTGATTATATAATAAAGGAAAACAAAATATATTTACTTGAAATAAACACTTTACCGGGATTAACACCTAGTTCATTGTTGCCAAAGGAAGCGGGGGCGTATGGTTACAGTTTTTCAAAAATGTTAGATAAAATAATTAAATTAGCCCTTGAATAAAATACCCCTAAATAAATAGGGGTATTTTATTTTTTAGAGTATTTATTTTTCAATCAGTACCTTGACTCCTGGGCCCATGGTAGCAGAAAGAACTAGTTTTTTGATCTTAGGAGCTTTGATAACTTTAATAAGCTCGTTGATATTGGCTTCTAATTCTTTTTCAGGCTGAGAGACCTTACCCACAACCAAATGAACAACTGGGGCTTTACTTTCGGTTTTAATAATAGTTTTAGCCACGGCTAATTTTTTCATGGCTTCTTCTGGCTTATCGGTTAAAGTACCATTTTTAGGGTTAGGCATAAGACCTTTGGGACCGAGAATACGGGCAAAGGGTAAAAGTTTTGGCATAGTAGTGGTAGTAGCGATTAGGACATCGAAATTTATCTTTCCATCCTTAAGTTCGGCCAATATTTTATCATCTAGCAGCTGGATTCTCTTAGTGCCAACTTCTAAATAAGGAAAAGAAATTTCCCCAAGATTGCCAGTGTCGATAACGGTTAGATGAGCTTCTATTTTACCTTCAAATTTGGCAAAAGAAGTTTCTTTGACTAATTTAATTGCCTCTTTTAGGGGGTAAAACTTAAGAACATCAATTTTCTTTTTGGCTGATAGATATTTTTTACCGCGAAGACGAAGCGCCTTTGCTACCTTTGTAGCTTCGTCGGTTGAAGCGACTTCATTAACATTTTTGGGAGTTACTTCAGGATTAGTTTCGGTAACTGTTTCTGAAGCCTTGCGATCTTTGACTTTGCTTAGATCTTCCACAGCAAGTTCTTTTTTAGCCTTTTTGGCTTTTAGTTCTTGAGAGGTTTTGCTCATATTTATTTAATTATTAAATGTTCAATCTTCAAACTTCAATTATTGAAGAATGAAGATTGATAATTGATGATTAGTCTGTGATTTCAAAACCCATGGAGCGGGCAGTACCGGCAACCATGCGTTTGGCAGCTTCTAAATCTTTGGTGTTTAGATCCTCCATTTTATCAGTGGCGATTTTTTCGATCTGAGCAGCTGATATTTTTCCAACTTTTTCGCGACCAGTTAGGCCGCTACCCTTGGTAATGCCAGTGATTTTTTTAATCATGTCGGTAACTGGAGGTTTTTTGATAATGAAATCAAAAGAACGATCTTCATAGATAGTAATAATTGAGGGAATTAAAGAACCCTTCATATTTTTGGTTTTTTCATTGAATTCATTGCAGAAATCCATGATTTTGATACCCTGAGGACCGAGAGCGGTACCGACTGGGGGAGCAGGATTGGCCATACCGGCTTGAATAGCTAGCTTAACGACAGTTTTAATTTTTTTAGGCATATTTTTTTAGAAAAATTCTAAATACTAAATTCTAAAAATATTAATTCTAAATTCTAAAAATTGAAAGAAGCGTCCAAATTTAGATTTTAGGCTTTAGATTTTAGTTATTATTTTTGTTTTAGAGTTCTTTGGTAACTTGTAAAAAGTCGAGTTCGACGGGAGTTTCCCGCTCAAAAAAAGAAACGAGAACGCGAAGTTTACCTTTTTCCTGATCGATGGAGTCGATAGTGCCGATAAAATCAGCAAAGGGTCCGTTGGTTATTTTAACCACGTCTCCAAGAGAGAAGGGAGTTTGGAATTTTGGTTTGTCTTCAACCGTAATTTTAATAATGTTATCAACGTCTTTTTGAGAAATAGGAGTTGGTTTACTGCCAATTCCGACAAAGCCAGTGACACCTTGAGTGGTGCGGACGGTAACCCAGGAATCGTCGGTAATAATCATTTGGATTAAAACATAGCCGGGAAAAGTTTTTTCCTGAGTTTTTACTTTGGTGCCCCGGCGAATAACCATTTTTGATTGGATGGGGACAATAGCCTGAAAAATATAATCATCAAGACCCATAGTTTTGATACGGGTTTTTAGGGCATCGATAACTTTGTATTCGTGACCTGAATAGGTGTTGATGACATACCAGGCCGCATCAATACCGGGTTCTTTTTGAGAAAGAGTGAACTGAAATTCTTTTTGTTTAGTTTTGGTGGAATTGTTTGGCATATTATTTACTTATTGTCGGCTGGAGAAGGGGGTTGATTGGTGGAGCAGGGCTCGGGGTTATCACCTGAGTCTGAGGGCTATTTTTTTGCCCCATGAGCGCCATACCATTGATGAAAAGATAATCAAAGCCTCCTAAAATTAAAGAGACAATAACAGAAATGGATATTACCACAATTGTCGACTGAATTATAGACTCACGTTTGGGCCAGGAGATTTGCTTGAATTCAGCTTTGACCTCCTTAAAAAAATTAATGATTTTTTGCATCAGGGTATTATAACTTAAATAAGGATAAATCTCATGAATTAATTTTAGTCTTTGCGACTTGCTCAATGTACAGTTATAATGAACATATGAATGTTATTAGCAGTACAAAATTAAGAAATAATTTGGCTGACGCTTTGAAAAAAGTTAAGGCTGACAAATATTTATTGGTGTCACATCGGGGGAAAATTCAAACAGCAATTGTCGACATTGATATGTTGGAAGATATTTTGGAATTGTCGGACAGTAAATATTTGAAAAGTATCCGCGAGTCGAGAGAACAATACAAAAAGGGGGAATACTATACTTTTGAAGAAGTTTTTGGCAACATATAAATGTGGATTATGTAATATTGCTAACTAAAAATGCTAAAAAAGATATTGATAGATTAGATGGAGTGATTCAAAAACGGGTTGCCAAGAAATTAATTTATTTAAAGTCTGATCCAATAAATTTATCAAAAGCTTTAATTGATTTTGAACAAGGTCAATACCGGTTTCGAGTTGGTGATTTTAGAATTTGTTTTGACATTGATGGAAATAAAATAGTGGTGAATAGGATTAGACATCGGAAAGAGGTATATAAATAGATTTATTAGCGGTAGATTTACCGCAAAATGGGCTTTGATATGGTTTTGATTATTAAATTCTAGTTGACAGACACCAAGGGTAGTAGATATGATGAGACACAAACGCTATAAATAGTGTTATTAATAAATAGCGGAAAAATACATGCTTTGTCCATATTGTGCTTTTGATGAATCAAATGTTTTGGAATCGAGAGAGGCTTTGGATGGTCGGGCAACACGGAGAAGAAGGGAATGTTTTAAATGCAAAAAAAGATTTACGACTTATGAGAAGGTGGAGAATATTGAACTTAAAGTAGTTAAAAAAGATGGTAGGATTGAAGATTATAATCGGGAAAAATTGGAAAAATGTTTTGAAAAAGCGTGTTGGAAGTTGAATGCTGAGGAGAGATCAAGGTTGATTGATGAAATCGAAATGAAGCTTCTCAATTGGGAAAGTGTGGAAATACCCTCGCGGGAGATAGGTAAACTAGTAATGGATAAACTGAAAGATATTGATCCGGTAGCTTATGTCCGTTTCGCCACCATATATTTGGATATAAAAAATATTGAAGATTTTCGAAAATTATTAAAAGCGATGGATAAATAAAATATGGATGAAATAAATCAGAGAGATAAAAACCCTCTGTCCTCCAAATTGGAGGACATCTCCCTTGAAAAGGGCGACTTAATGGAACCGGTGATGTCTGAGAATGCGAAGTATATTGCCGAGACGCGCTATGCCATGAAGGATGAAGAAGGTAAACGAGTTGAGAGTGTCAAAGATATATTGTGGCGAGTAGCTCTAAATATTGCTAAGGGGGATGATAAATTTGAAACGAGAAACGAGACACTAGAGGCTAGAGCTAAGATTTTTTATGAAATGATGGCGGAGCAGAAATTTTTTCCAAATACTCCCTGTCTCGTCAATGCCGGTAAAGAAAAACAACAACTATCTGCCTGTTTTGTCTTGCCCATCGAAGATTCAATGGATTCAATATTGGAAACTATGTCCAATATGGCCAAAATTCATAAAAGCGGTGGCGGGACCGGTTTTTCTTTTTCAAGATTGAGACCAAGTGGCGATTATATTAAGAGTAGCGGAGGGACTACAGTGGGACCAGTGTCTTTTTTACAGGCTTATAAC
>Ga0116171_10000215_pt1 | contig 61070 bp, 48 predicted proteins | sample AD_JPNHW2_MetaG_FD_89798 | JGI IMG/M metagenome (GOLD analysis project Ga0116171, IMG submission 89798) | Active sludge microbial communities of municipal wastewater-treating anaerobic digesters from Japan - AD_JPNHW2_MetaG | ecosystem: Engineered > Bioreactor > Anaerobic > Digestate | place...
CCATTGCAAACTACGGCATCCTTAGTTATAAAAGTTACCTCAGACCTATTAAATCCTCGTTTCTAAAATAAAGACGGCGGAACGGCGTCCGCCGGTACATCCCCGCCGGTACAAAAAACGGCGTCCGCCGGTACATTCCCGCCGGTACAAAGAACGGCGTCCTCCGTTTATACAAGTTATCTAAAACCTTTTATAAATCTATCCTCTAAATCCTAAAATCCTTAAATCCTTGTTTCTAAAATCCCTGTCCTTCAATCCTTGTTTCTAAAATCCATGTCCTAAAATCCTTAAATCCTCGTTCCTAAAATCCTTGCCCTGAAATCCTTGCCCTAAAATCCTCGTTTCTAAAATCCTATCTGCGAAATCTGCGTGAGAGAAACTGCACCCCTCGGTTCCCCGTTTTTAGCTACAAAGAGTAACAAATGGAATGTTAATTGCATTTATGAAGTGAAACACAATTGGAAAATGCGAAAAGAATTGCCAATCGTGTATAAGATAGTTAATTACAGAGGAATAGATGACTGTTCTGATAATAGTTACTCTGATATTGATAATCCATTGGATTATAGAATATCAAAGGCATACAAGAAATGTCCAGGCAATCCCTATCCGAATTCATATTAACGGCACGCGGGGAAAATCAAGTGTAACCCGTCTTGTTGCTGCCGGTTTGAGGGAAGGAGGAAAAGTAGCGGTTGCAAAAACTACCGGAACTTTACCCCGAGTTATTCTTCCGGATGGTCGGGAAGCTGCTATTTTGCGTTTAATGGGTGCTAATATAATTGAGCAGAAATATATCTTTCGGCATGCCGTAAAGCATAAACCGGATGCTGTAGTTATTGAATGTATGGCAGTGAATCCTGCTTTACAGTGGATAACGGAGCGTAAATTTATTCGTAGTACTATTAGTGTAATCACTAATTGCCGGGAAGACCATTTGGATTTGATGGGTTCTACGGTGCAGAGTGTTACAATGTGTTTAAGTAATACTATTCCTAAAAACGGTATTTGTTACACGGCAGAAGAAGAGCAATTTCCTCTTTTGGAAAAAGTTGCCCAAAGCAGGCATTGCCAAATTCGTAAAATTCGTCCTGTGGATGTAACTAAAGCGGAATTGGACAAATTTCGCTACATTGAGCATGCGGAAAATGTGCAATTGGCTTTAGCGGTATGTGCGGAAGCGGGAATTGAGCGTGAGGTAGCTTTAAGGGGAATGCAAAAAGCAACGCCAGACCCAGGTGCCTTAAAAAAATACCGGATAGAAGACAGGGGTAAGACCATAATATTCTATAATGTATTTGCTGCTAATGACCCGCAATCAACGGTTGGTATTATTCAAATGGTAACCGGTCACTTACAGGATGTGGAAAAAATTATTATTCTGAATAGTAGAGCCGACCGTTTATTTCGCAGTCAGCAATTAGTTGAAGCAGTTAAGAACCTGGATTTTTCATACTTATTGCTGACGGGTGAAATTCCCGATAAAATAGAAACTTTTGCACTTCAGGCAGGGATTGCTCAAGAAAAGATAATTCCTTTGGGTGAACCTTTACCGGAGGTTATCTATCAGAAGATTTGGGAGCTTACTAAAACCGAAGCGCATATCTTGGGAATTGGTAATATTGCCGGAACGATAAAATACGGGGCACAAATTGTAGCCCACTTCAGACATAAATTGAAAGAGTGTAATGAAAGGAGCCGGAATTGATTGATACAATAGTTCAAGCCGCGGTGGGTATGGGTGTAATTATTTCACTGATGTTCAGTGAATTACTGGGTGCTTCTGCCGGTGGGATAGTTGTTCCCGGTTACATTGCCCTATATCTTGACAAGCCCTTGCAGATTTTAGGCACTTTAATAATCAGTTTGCTTACTTGGGGCATAATTAGAATTATAAGCAATTTTACTTTGCTTTTCGGTAAACGGAGAATGGTGCTGAGCATTTTAATCGGCTTTATTTTGGGTTGGTTATCGCGGATATTGGTTGTTCAGGATATTACCATTCATCAATTGCAAATGCAATCCATTGGTTACATTATTCCCGGGTTAATTGCCAACTGGTTTGAAAGGCAGGGTTTTTGGAAAACATTATCTTCAATGGGCATAGCTGCGATAGTAGTCCGATTAGCTTTAATGGTAATTTTTAACGGAGAGTTGTAAAATGATGTATCGTCCTTCACTGAAATCCAACCGTTCGTTAATCATCCTTTTGCTGTTAGCCATATTATTATTCTATATTGCGCAGACCAGTTACATTAAAGTTAGAACCGATAATTATGATGCCAAACTTGCTTCAGCGCAATTGATGAAAGCAGCGATAGATTCTTTAACTGCGGAATTGCATAACCGCAATATTGAAATTGACCCGATAGACGACCCTCTGCAAACAGGTTTAATTGGTATTCGGCTTAGCTCTATAACTACCGATAGAGGGCTGCTATCAGAAAAACGGGCAGCTCTTAATCCCAATTTGGCGGCTATCTTTGTGGAAGAGCTTTCCAAGCTGAAACTTATGCCCGGTGATTATATTGCGGTTGGCATCACAGGTAGCAATCCGGCAGTAAATATCGCTTTATATTCAGCTTTGCAAGTGATGGAATTGAATCCCAAAATAATCGTGGCATTATCTTCCGCTTCTTATGGAGCAAACCGTCCAGAGCTAACCTGGCTGGATATAGAAAGTATCTTAAAAGAAAAGGGACTATTTAAATTCAACTCCAGTTATGCTTCCCTGGGTGGTAAAGAGGACTTGGCAATCGGCTTATCGGATAATGGCATTTTAGCCCTGAGAGAAGCGATGAGTAGAAATAATGTTCCGCTTTTAATTGGTAGCGACTTAAATGATAATATAGATATTAGAATGGCTGCTTATGAAGAACTGTTACCTGCAGGTGAACGCTATAAAGCATTTGTGAATATTGGCACAGGTCTAGCCAATGTAGGTAGTGAACCCAATGCCAATCTTATTCCGGAAGGTATCAATCGTAGTTTGGCTGAGCATAATTACGAAAAAGAAGGTGTGATGATTAAGATGGCAAAAAACAATGTTCCGGTCTTACATTTCCGCCGTATTTTACGCTGGGCAAAACGCTATAATCTTCCTACTTCTTTTGATACTATGCCCAAAGTTGGAGAGGGAAAAATGTTCAGCTCTCTTATTCACAATCAAACCATCAATATTATATGTTTGGCTATTTTACTTATTGCCATAGTAGTAGTGATTATTTTTGACCGTCACGACCGCCGCTTTATGGCTAATATAATAGACCCCGACGAAGAACTGTAAGGAAAATTGACAATGCATAAACATTTTGTATCCCTTCTGCTGATTGTTCTGGGCATCAACCTGCTTTTTGCCCAAGCTGTTAATAGATATAAGGTTTTACCCTATGATAATCCAGGCACAAAACGATTACTGAAAACTGAAACAGGAAACTATTATTATTATCGTAACTTACCCGAAAGAGCTTTAATTCTGAACACAATTGGCGTAGAAAAAGTTGAACTGCGCAGTTTCAGTAAAGAGGCAGTTCGTAAGCCCGAGATTGTAGTTATTATTAACAAACAAAGAAAAACATATCCTCTTACTGTAGCGGAAAAGAAAGGGGATTATTATTTATATTCACCCCTAATTATAGAAATTCCGGAAAACACACAGAGCATCCAGATTATCTGCTACGACCGTTCAATTTATACTCGCGCTTTCAGCGTTTTACCCCCTAAGCCACCTAAAGCAGCAAAACAACCTAATATTGTTATTAAAGCTCACAGCGGAATTGTGAATGTGCAACATAACGGTTCCAATAGCGATTATTACAGCTTTATGCCCAATCAACCCTTAAAATTTACTCTGAATAATGGCAGAAATGCATATCTGTATGTGCGTCCGCGTTTGCTTGACCGTTCTTTACCCAAATTAGGACTTTATGCTAATGGCTCATTGATTGAGACCATAGATTTCACGCTAAAACGCACTACCAAATATCACAGCCCGGGAATTAACAATTTGGGAATTGCCCGAAAAATAGTATTGCCGGCAAATGCCAACAGCACCAATTATGAGTTGCGTGCCTTGAGTGACCATTTATTTTTGGCTAAACCCATTCTGATGAAAAAGTAGAGTAATTTATGGCAAATAAAAACCCGAAACAATTTACCAAAGAGTTAAAGCCGGCAACTGCCAAAGCGGATAAAGATGCGTCTAACGGAACTGATATATCAAATCAACCCCGTAATCATAAAACAGCCAAAAAAAGCAAGATTAGAAGAAAAACTACGATGCGTCCCATAATTCTGATTATTACTCTGTCCCTTTTGTGCAGTTTTTCCCGGGTTGCAGCTCAGGTAACCGGCTCCATAAAAATCGGAACTACTTACTCGGACAATGTGTTTCACCTTTCTGAATATGATATTGATTGTTTTAACGACCACTACCCTAACTTGGAATTTGTGGATACTATTGATGATTTAGCATTAAGCACCCGCATAGAACTTGCTTATCCGCTATCATATCGTTGGTGGAAATTTACCCCTTCGGTAACCGGTAATTTTTCCCGAAACATCAGCAATGAAGATAAATACCGCACCGATTGGGCTATAAAAGGCAAAATTGCACGCTATTACTGGAATTGCAGTATCCAATACGCCAGCAATCCTTATATTTATTTCCGCCAATTTGTAGATACCGATGGCACAGGTGAACTGGAAAAATACAGTTACAGCCGCGATACTTATCGGGGTGATATAGCAATTAAGCCCTTTCCGAAAACTATTGTGAAAGCTAATCTACGCTATGAACAATATCGCTATAATGAATATTTTACTGAAGCTGACGGCAATGCTGTAACCGGAGAAGCAGGAATCAGCTATAAATTTCCGTTTTTTACAGTTGAAGGTTCTTACGGTTACCGTGATTTCAGCTGTGATAAACGCATAGAAAATAAAGATTGCTCCTATCAAAGTAATATTTACAAAGGAGCATTAACTCTGCCTAAAATGCCTCTTTCCGAAAAAGGAAAGACCCTTTGGCAACCTTCTTTTGCTCTAAATTATGAACAGCGTTTTTACCAGGGAAGTGGCTCCTGGTATGGCGGCAGGGCTGACTATACTTATAATTTGGCAGCGGGATTTGATATGTTTTTTTCACCCCAATGGAATTTATCACTTGACTACTCTCACTATTTCAGGAATGTAGAAACTGATAATGAAACAGTTCAGCGTTTGAAGGAATATAACGAAAATCGTTTAAGCGCTGCACTAAGATATACTTTTTGAACTGAGAGGTATAAAATGCTGTTTAAAAAAGAAAATGATACCAATAAGATTAGAGAATTCCTGACCTTAGTGGAAAATCCCAAAGTAGAATTACGCCACTATAAAAAACCGGTTTTGGTTTGGGCTGTGGATGAAGGAACCGTCTTTTATTCCTTCTGGGAAGAGGAAATGCTCTCTCGTTACGGACTGGATAATGTGGACGGTTGGGATTTTGAAGAAGACCTTCTTTTTTGTCCCGATTGGATTGGAGAGGCAGAAGAAGAAGATTTGGATGATTATGATTTGAACGATGAGGATATTGAAGACCTGAGTAATTTTCTTCACCATAAGCTGAACGACAAGGATTAACATTGCATATTGCCATTCTTGGAGGCGGAGGATGGGGTTTGGCATTATCTTCCCTGCTTTCCGAAAACGAGCATCAAGTTCTGGTTTGGGAATATAATCCCGAATACTTACAGCTATTAAAAGAGACGCATTCCAATCCGCATTTACTGCCGAATGTTACTATTCCGCAGCAAGTTTGTTTTACTAATGATTTTAATGAGGTTTCGGCTTTTTCTCCGGAAATTATTATCCTGGCAACACCTACCCAATTTTTGCGCTCTACTTTACATAAAACCCCTGTTTCTTTGTGGAATGGTCAGCAGCTTTTAGCCGTTGTAAATGTAGCCAAGGGAATTGAAGAAAATACCTTCAAAACCCTTGATGCCGTTATTAAGGATGAACTGCCTTTTTTACCCGAAAGTAAAATCTGTGCTTTATCCGGTCCGTCCCACGCTGAAGAAGTCGCCCGTAAAATACCTACTACAGTTGTTATTGCCGGTAGCGATGAGAATTTACTCTGCCAACTGCAAACTGTTTTCAGCAATGCTTATTTTCGCGTTTATCGCAATTTAGACCTTATCGGAGTGGAAATTGGGGGCGCAGTTAAAAATATTATTGCTATCTCAGCAGGAATAATTGGCGGATTGGGCTTTGGAGATAACACTATCGGAGCTTTATTAACCCGGGGAATTGTGGAAATCCAACGCCTCGGAGTAGCTTTGAATGCCTGCCCCGAAACCTTTTTAGGGCTTTCCGGAATCGGAGATTTGATTACTACTGCTACTTCCCTCCATAGCCGCAACAGATTTGTTGGCTGGGAAATTGGCAAAGGCAAAAAGCTTTCTGAAATATTAGCTAAAATGGAAATGGTGGCTGAGGGAGTTGCTACTACCCGCAGCGTTTATCTGTTAGCTAAAAAACTTCAAGTGGAAATGCCTATTGTAGAAAAGGTCTATCAAGTCCTTTACGAAGATATAGACCCCAGGCAGGCAATCATAGAATTGATGACCCGCGACCTCAAAGCTGAGTAAGCTTGTACCGGCGGATTTGTACCGGTGGCTTTGTACCGGCGCTCGCTGTAGCGCCGTTCTTAGTACCGGCGGACGCCGTTCCGCCGATTTTATTCTCTCACAGATTACACGGATAACACAGATTTGATTTTAGAAACGAGGATTTAAGGATTTTAGGATTTTGAGGATTTAATAGCTCTGGGATAAACAGGATTAAAGGGATTTTAGGGATTTAATAGTTCTGGAATAAATTGTGTAGAAGGAAAACATCTCTTCGCTCTCTGCCAAAATCCTTCGGTGCTTTCGGTGCTCTCGGTGGCTAATTTTTCCCTCTGCCCTCCGCCGTTTTTGGTACCGGCAGACGCCGTTCCGCCGATTCGGCGCTACAGCGAGCGCCGGTACATCCCCCCGGTACACATAGCGCCGGTACAAAAAAACCCTCTTTTCTGGTTTAGAAATTGCTTAAATACAGAATGATAGCAATAACAACTGAGAGGATATTATGCTGAAGAAGTTATTATTTTGGGCAATCATCTTTTTCGGAATAAGATATACTTTAGGGGCAGTTCGCTATACAACTTTAGAGGATTTTGAAAGCGGTGTTGTTTCTTTAAGTTCCTGGAACCCTGAAGAAGATGTGCAGCCCGATGCCTGGATTCTTGATTCTTCTACTCCCGATGGCAGTTCCTATTGTCTTAAATTAACCGGCAATTGTTACAAATTACAGCAAATAACTCCTTATACCATAGACAGCACAGGCATAATCCAGGTTCAGGTTAAAACCAGTTCTGAACCGAGAATTCAAGGTATTGGTTTCACGGATGGTGTGCATAATATTCTTTATAGTTTTGCAGGAAGCAGAGTTTTAGATATTGAGGTTTGGATACCGGTTTATCAAGGTGCATATAGTTCCGGGGTTTGGAATACCTATCAATTACCTGTAGCATCCGACTGGGAGGCATTTTGGGGTTATTTTCCTGTTCTCAACGGTATCATTTATATTAACGATTTAGACGGCATTTCCTCGCGCAGTGTATGGTTTGACAATATAATAGACATCAGTTCCGACCTTCCTGTTGCTCCAGCAGTTAGCATTACTGCTTCTTATACTGCTAAAAATACCGGTGTCTTTTTCTATAGCACCGTTTTTGACCCTGATAGTGATACATTCACTTATGAATGGGCTTTTGGCGATTCCACTTACAGCAATTTGCCCAATCCATATCATTTATATACCGTCGCTTCCGCATATCCTTATACTGTGACCTTGAAAGTGACAGATGATACCGGGAAAATTGGTTTTGCTGAAACGGAAGTTACTTTGGAAACAGGAGCATCCGGATTGCCTGTTACCCTGAATTTTGTAGGGGATATAATGCTTGCCAGAGGTTATGAAACCAGCGGAGGTATTATTCCTACATTAGGCGTTAATGCTATTTTTGCTCCTTCAAAACCTTATTTCGGAGATGCAGCAGACATCAATGTGGCAAATCTGGAAGTTGTTTTAGCCAATGTAGGGGTTCATCATCCCACCAAAAGTGTTTATTACCGTGGCAATCCTGCCAATGTAAACGGTCTTATTTATGCAGGCATAGATGTAGTTAGCACTGCCAATAATCATACTATGGATTATGGCATTGAAGCATATCAGCAAATGCAGAGTTTGTTAAATAACGCCGGGATACTATATAGCGGTTGTGGAGCTAATTCTTATGAGGCATATTTACCTGCTTTTTACAATTGCCGGGGTTTGAATATTGCTTTTTTAGGCAGTTCGGATAGAACCGGTCAATACAATAATGCGCAACCTTTTTTACAAGCGGGTTACAGTAAACCTGGTTTTGCCTATATGACGCCCTATTATGTGGAACAGCAACTTCAAGCGGTGGAAGGTATTGCCGACCTTAAAATTGTAGAAATGCACGGAGGCAGTGAGTATTCTCTTACTCCCGGTGCAGGTTATGATAAGGTCTTCAATCCTTTTTTGGAAGATACCGGGGATGAGGATTATTTCTATCGTAACGATGTTCCCCATCAATGGGATATAGCCATCAGGCACAGCGCTATTGATTGTGGTGCCGATTTGGTTATAGTGCATCATCCGCATATAATTCAGGGCTTGGAACTATATCAAAATAAACTGATTGCCCATTCGCTGGGAAATTTTGTGTTTGATTTGGATTATCCGGAAACGATGCCAACTATGATTCTTTACGCCGATGCCTATTTTGACGGCTTTCGGAACTTTCGGATTAAACCCTTTTATATAGATCACTATATTCCCGAACCCACAACCGGCAATTTGGCTGTTTACATTTTAGATTACTTAGCCAGCCGGTCTCGGGAGCTCAATACTCGTGTGTTTGTAGATTATGAGGCATTGGAAGCAAAGGTTTTAATGGAGGATGAAAATCCCCCTGTTACAGCTACCGAATTTAACATTCAGCAGCAATTACTAAATCATAGCGAGGGAATGAGCGAAACTGTTCCTATTAAGTTACCGCGTAGGGGTTCTATAAGCAATGTTACTCTCATTGAGCCACCCGCGGAATATGAGTATCGCTTAGGGCAGGAACATATCTGGTATGGTAATTTTGAAAACGAGGGTTGTAATTTATGGGTGCCACCGGCATATTCTTTAACGGATTATATTGATGGAGCCCGGAGCGCTAAACTTAGTACCAGCGGTTCATCAACTGTAACTTCCGCTATTCCCAATCGCTGCAAGATGTATGACAATACTCAAAAATACACTTTGCACGGTTGGATAAAGGCAGATAATGTTGCCAATGCCAATATCGCCATTAGATTCTATACAACCAGAACAAGTCCTACACCTGCATATACCGCTAATATATCCGATAGCGTTATTGAAACGAGTGAATGGACTTTTTACCAGAAAGAACTTACGCTTCCTGAAAATGTATATTATTACGATATTCGTTTACAGGCAACAGGTAACACAGGAACAACAGGATTTGCCTTGTTTGACGATGTGGGGTTAATTGAATGGACGCAATGGACAGCTTTAGACCCCTTGGCAAATATTCCCTGGCCTAATAATTATTACTGGATTCAAGCCCGGACTGCCGATACCCCTAAATCAATATATTTATCGCTTATTGAGCGCAGTTTTAGCAGACATCTCGTAACTAAAGAAAACCATATTACCCAAGTGCAACCCGAAATCCAAATTGTGCCCAATCCCTTTAATCCTGAAACCGTTATCCATTGCAATTTACCGGCTGCAGGGAAAACAACTTTGAGAATATATAATATTAAAGGTCAATTGGTGAAAGAACTTTATAATGGAGAATTGGAAGCAGGAAATCATCATTTTAATTGGAATGCCAAGGATTTTAACAACCGTTCTGTGGCTTCAGGAATTTATTTTATTTCGCTGGAAAATAGAAAAAGCAAGATAATTCGGAAAGCATTACTGCTTAAATAAGCGAAATTTCCTTGACGAAATAGACAGCTAAGAATATTATGTTATATATAAAGAGAACGAAAGGAGCCCAAATGCGTAAATTTCTATTAGCTATAATTCTCTTAATGCTTTCTTATTGCCTGATGGCTGAAGAAGCAGACACGCTAAAGATAAATCTTGCCCTGCTAAATCCTCAAGAAATTAATCTTGAACTACGGGTCTATGCTCCTATGCAAAGAATCTATGTTACTGCTAATTTTTCTGTGGAAAAGGATTCCCTGCCCGAAGCAATGTATCATAGTATATTTTTAACTAAAGATGCTAGAATTGAATACATTCTGATTAACGATAAGTTTGTGCCTCCGATTTATTCTTCTAATCTTGTGCCGGAACACTTCAATCCTGTTTTCCCCTACCCCGATATGCTGAAAGAAAATAGTAACCTGAATTGCCTCAGCTTCTATCTGCCTAATTATGAAGGAAAAATAAACTTCACCCTGCGCTATTCCATCCCTATCCCTGACTGGATTAAGGAAACAGACATTCGCGGTTATGTTACTTTCTCCTCTAACCAAAATTGGTATCCCCGAAATTTGACCGGCAACTGCAAGGTGTATGCCCGCTTGCTAAGCTCAAACTATTATACAATGGAACTCGGAACCCAATGCACGATTAAAGAAAAGGATGGAGTTCGCACAACTGAGGGTTATTTTATTGATTCCCCTGCAGAACAGACAATATTGAAAATTATTAAGGGCTAAATTAGCTCAGTTGGTAGAGCAACTGATTCGTAATCAGTAGGTCGGGGGTTCAAGTCCCCCATTTAGCTCCACTTTAGCGGAGAGCGTTTTGTACCGGCGCTCTTTGTACCGGCGCTCTTTGTACTGGCGCTCTTTGTACCGGCGCTCGCTGTAGCGCCGAATAAAAAAAACGGCGGAACAGCGTCCGCCGGTACCAAAAACGGCGGAACGGCGTCCTCCGGTACAAAGTAAGGCGTCCTCTGTTTATACAAGCTACCACAAACCTCTTATAAATCTATCCTCTAAATCCTGAAATCCTTAAATCCTCGTTTTTAGAATTATATCTGCGTATTCTGTGTTATCTGCGTAATCTGCGTAATCTGCGTGAAATACAAAAAGCGGAGAAATGGCGGGAACTTCTTTTTTCCCTGTGATAAAAGGTCGGAGTCACCCCTCACAAGAAAATTTTCCGTCCCCGCCAAATAGCAAAAGTGATTATATCATAGCAGGTTTTTTTGTAGTTATGAATTATTCTTTAGGGTTGGGTGGATTAAGCAATTCCTCCAAGTGTTTTATATATTTCTCAGCTCCACCGGGTCTATAACCGGTGCGGGCAATTTCCTGGCTTTTTTCATTTATAATAACTATAGTGGGAAAGCCCTCAACCTTGTATTCTTTCAATTTTTGCTGATTAAATGCTTTCAACTTGTCGCTTTGTTCTATCTCCCGCGGAAAATCAACTTTCAGCAAGATGAAGTTGCCCTTCGCATATTTAATAAATTCGTCTTTACTGAAGACCTCTTCTTCCAATTTTTGACACCAGATACACCAGTCAGAACCGGTAAAATCAACAAGAACTGGACGAGCTAAAGATTGAGCCATTTTCATTGCTTCATTCCAATCCGTAAGCCATACACCAAGTTTCTTTCCAGAACTTTTCAATTGTTCTTGCTCTTCTTTGGTTTTTTCACCAGGTGCCTCATTAGGATTGCAGCCCAAAACAACCACTGACAAAGTAAGCAGTAGGATTAAAATCCATTTCATAATTGAACCTCCAATTTGTTAATAAAAACTTCAGGAATTATCTTCGCGGCTTTTTCCAGCATAGCATTCACAGCACAGTATTTCTCCAGGGAAAGGTTAACTGCTTTGGCAATTTTATCAGCTGGAAGGTTATCACCTTTAAAATTGTAGGTTATAGTTATCGTATGATAAATAATAGGATGCTCAGCGGCAGATTCACCCTGAGCATCCATTTCTAAAGTATAGTCCTTTATTCCCATTTTTTCCAGAATGGAAACAACATCCATTCCACTACAGCCACATAAAGCAGCCAGTAATAAAGGTTTTGGTCTCGGACCTTGATCACTTCCTCCAAAATAGGGATCGGCATCCATAATCAGCTGATGACCATTTACTTCAGCTGTAAAGGTCATCCCTCCAGACCAAACTGTTTTAACGCGCGTAGGCATTATTATCCTGCAATCGTCTCTTTCAATATTTCTTCATATTTATCCACATAGAGTTGAAGGGCTTTATAAACCGATTCTACATCTTTTGCCGGGATTTTTTTCAAAATTTTTGCCTGCTGGTCTAAAACTGTTTGTAAGCTATTAGCTGCCAGTTTTTTCCCTTTTTCAGTAATCATAGCAAACCAGCAACGCCGGTCTTCTTCCGACGGTTCACGAATAACCAATTGTTTAGCAACAAGGTTATCCATTATTCGGGTAATCCGGCTATGGGAAACATTCAGTTCTTTAGCCAATTCGTTCATATTGACAGGACCGTTTACCTTATAAAGGTAGTTAAGTAGCATACACTCCATTCGTCCTGCTTGTAAGCATGCTTTCTGAGCATAGTCAATTTCACTCAAAACCATTTGCAAGCGGGTGATGAGCTCGTGGAATTTTTTTGCATAATCAGCCATTTGATTCTCCTTTTTTAGTATTATTTAAGTTTAATAAACGCTTGATCTTCTCGCGATCATAACCGACAACCGGGATATTATTTATCCATAATTGCGGAACTCCTTCCTCTCCGCTTTTGCGGATCATATCATTACGAGCCGCAACATCTTTGGATACATCAATATCCGTAAAACTCTGGTCTTGTGACTTCAGATACTCCTTCACTTTCTTGCACCAGATACAAGAAGGAGTAGAAAATACAATCACTTTCGCAGCCATTTTTATATCCTCAGTTCATATAATAGTGCAATTATTCCAAAAGCCAAAAAAAATATTTTGGTCTTGAAATATTATGCCAATGACAGCCATCAATAAACAAAAGCAATAAAATGCCATAAAAGACAATTATCTAAGCGAACCGTAAAATTTCTTGCCATAAAATAACTCTGATTTATTGTGGCAAAAAATATGAGGTTGATTTTATGGCAACTATTTTCTTCTGCACTGATTGCGGTTTTGAAACCAGCAAATGGAGTGGAAAATGCCCTGCCTGCGGTGCTTGGGGCACTTTAAAAGAATCCACTCGCGTAACCGGAAAAAATAATAAACCTATAGACACATTTCCTAAAGCCATACCGGAAAGAATTATTGATCTGGTATATGATGAATATTCCAGAACAGTAACCGGGATAAGAGAATTTGATCTGGTTCTGGGAGGTGGAATTGTAACCGGGATGATGATTTTAATAGGGGGCGAACCGGGAATTGGCAAATCTACATTGATGCTGCAACTTTCAGAATGGATGGGAAGACAAAATAAAAAAACACTTTATTGCTCGGGAGAAGAAAGCGCTGAACAAATTCGCCTGCGCAGTAAACGCCTGAAAGTAACCAGCGAAAATATTTATCTGCTATGCACTAACGATGCTGAACAAATTATAGATGCCATAGAAAATAACAAACCCGATATGGTTATTGTAGATTCCATTCAATCCGTTAGCATATCCTCCCTGGATTCTCTTCCCGGAAGCATCACCCAAATGAGAGAAACAACCAGCCGTCTTTTAAAAACCGTTAAGACCTTGGGTATCCCGCTATTTTTAGTAGGGCATGTAACCAAAGAAGGTATGGTAGCCGGTCCTAAAATTATTGAACATATGGTAGATACCGTTCTCTATTTTGAAGGTGAACAACGCAGCCAATACAAAATCTTGCGCGCGGTTAAAAATCGCTTTGGCTCTACTAATGAAATAGGCCTTTTTGAAATGACCCATCTGGGATTGATGGAAGTTTCCAATCCCAATAATATTTTTCTCAGCCACGAACAAAGTGATATCGGAACCGCAATCAGTTGCGTAACAGAAGGTAGCCGCAGTTTCATTGTGGAAGTGCAAACCCTGGTAAATGCTTCCAACTATGGAACTCCCCAACGAGTTGCCGTAGGTATAGACCAAAAGAAATTAGCAATGCTTTTGGCTATTCTGGAAAAAAACCTTTCCCTCTATTTACGCAGCAGCGATGTATTTATCAATTTGACGGGAGGAATCCGCTCTACTGATCCCGCCCTGGATTTGGCTATTCTGGCTGCTCTTATTTCCAGTATGAAAGATAAACCCTTAACCGAAAAATCCGTCTTTATTGGTGAAGTAGGTTTAAATGGAGAAGTGCGTCCCGCATCACAATTGGAAAAACATATCAACCAAGCCCAGAAATTGGGATATGAAAAAATCTTCCTCTCCGGCTATGCCAAAGTGAAAGCAAGTCCGAAAATTATTAAAGTGAAGGATATAAAAGCGCTGTATGCAGCTTTGAAATAATGAAAATGGCGAGATAGCGAGATAGCGAGACGGAAAGAGAGAGATAGCGAAATAGATTTTTTTACAAAGAGAAAAAGAGAAAAAAACTCGTGGCTGGAATTTTTGTACCGGCGCTCGCTGTAGCGCCGAATAAAAACGGCGGAACAGCGTCCGCCGGTACCAAGAACGGCGGAACAGCGTCCGCCGGCTACATAAGACATCCCAGACCTATTAAATCCTCGTTTCTTAAATTAAATCTGCTTAATCTGCGTGAAACAAGTCGTCAGGCCTATTAAATCCTCGTTTCTTAAATTAAATCTGCTTAATCTGCTTAATCTGCTTAATCTGCGTGAAACAAGTCGTCAGGTCTATTAAATCCTCTTAATCCTTAAATCCTGAAATCCTTGTTTCTAAAATCCTAACCCTGAAATCCTCGTTTCTAAAATCCTATCCCTGAAATCCTCGTTTCTAAAATCCTATCCTGAGAGAATATATTACAAAAAGCGTTTCACTACTTCAATAACCTCCGGCAAATCCATTCCAATTTTTTGTAAATGTTCAATTTTAGGGACACCTTGGTCATTCCACCCTTTTCTTTCATAGACGGCATCAATCAATTGCTGATATTGATCTTCCCGATATTTTCTTAATATATCCATCATTTCCGCGGTGCTTTTCCCTTCGGGATTAATATTTAACTTTTCTTTCAGCTGCTTGTCGTATCTATCTTGACGGGAAAGATATTCTTCTTCCGTTACAGGACCCACAGCTCTATAAGGTGGAACATCATCAATTCTTCTCCCCTTTCCCATTCGCAAACAGAAGACCTTTTGGAAGTTATATACGCGTTCGGATTGTTCAATCAGGGTCTTTTTATTTAGGGGCTTACCTGTGATAGCAGTATAGATATCCACATAATTTTGAACATGTTCCGGAACTTTTGCCGGTTCATCAGTTTCGGCATTATCAGCCGGTTCAATATCATTCCAGGGAAGTTTACATAATCCCTGCAGTCCAAACCAGGTTCTAAACATCGGAAAATAGTGCAATGCCTCGGCTTTATCCTTAAAAGTGGGAATCTGGTTATTGACCATATCCATAAAGATTAGCCATGCTTCATCATGTTGAGGTCCTTTTAAAGCAAGAGTATAGCCACCCTGTTGGGCAAGAGATTCTTTACTAAGATACTGAGAATATTCCAAGCCCTTTGCCTCCATCCCTATATCTTGCAGGAAATCAGGATCGGCACCATATTTATTGGCAAAAATTTGTTTCATTTTCCGCACGCCTTGTCCTACGATAACTCCAAAACCTTCACCTCGTGCCATTTGATGCAAAAGTTCCAAAGCGGCATCCGCATTTCCCCAGGTAAGTTCAAGTCCGCCAGTGCGTTCTTTATTCAAAATGCCGTTTTCATAACATTCCATTGCAAAAGCAGTACCGGTTCCAAAAGAAATCGTATCCACCCCATAAGTATCGCAGTAAAAATTAATTTCCACTACATCCCGGGCATTAAAAACACCGATATTACTTCCGCAACCGGCAGCAGTTTCATATTCAGGACCATCCACACAGACCTTCTGTCCTTTATAAGGTCCTGTTCTCGGTTCAAAATTATCCACTGCCTTGCAACAGGATAAAGAACAGCCAAACCAGCATCCATCAGGCATACCCTGCGTAAAAAGATTTTTAAATTCACGGGAATGCAATCCTTCCGCTTCCGGCATTTGACCATATTTAAAATTCCGAATTGGCAGAAGATCATAATCATTCATAATTTCCATTAGATGAGCAGTTCCTACCTGCCTCATTCTATTTTGGGTAGAATCGCCCGCTTCTATTTCTTGATGTAATTTCAAGCCCCTATTTCTAATCGTTTCTACATCCACCGGATTATTAGAATCTACTTTCAGACCGGAATATTTAACCACCAATGCTTTAATTTTTTTGTGTCTGAAGACACTACCTGTGCCACCTCTTCCTGCCTGTTTCAAACGGGCAACCTTTCTCCGTTTATCCCAAAAGGAAAAATTCAAGCAAGTGATTAAAACATTTTCCGCTGCCTTTCCACTGGAAACAACAGATACAAACTGATATTTATCTTCGCTATCGGCAAATTCTTTAATCAATTCTTCAGCAAAAATATGGCTATTGATTTCTTCATCGGGAGCAGAAAGTATCTGCACAATGCCTTTGTCGCCATCAATATAAACAATCACTTCTTCATTGGCTATGCCTTGAAGCTCAATGGCATCCCAACCGGAAAATTTGCTATAAGGACCAAAATGGCCGCCCACATTACAATCAACGGGAATACCTGTTAAAGGAGAGATAGTTGTTACAATAGATTTTCCGCTACCGGGATAACTGGTATTTCCGCAAAGAGGACCGAAAGAAATACAAATTTCGTTTTCAGGGCTATCCCATTTTGTTTCATCTTTTACTCCGTGCCACATTAGATAGAGATCAAAACCCTTTCCGCCGACAAATTTATCTATCATCAGCTCGGTAACCGGCTTTTGCTTTATCTCCCCGGAGCTCAAATTTATATACAAAGAGCGCTTATTATAGCCACGAATAACAGGTGCCGGCTCATATTTGAATTCTGCAATTAGTTTACGGTTCATTTTTTTCTCCTTAAGCAGTTACTATTTTTATTGCTTCGGCAGGACAGGTTCTGGTACAAATCCCACAAGCAATACATTTAAAAGGATTATATACATTTTCAGTAAAACGCATTGCCTGAACAGGACAAACCGCTACACACATCAAACAGCCAATACAAAGAGATTTATTTAAAATAACTACTCCTTGAGGGTTGATTGTTAAAGCTAAAGTTGGACATATCTTGACACAAGTTCCACACTGATTGCAAACAATCATTTCCGGAGGATATACCTCTTCGTTAATCGCTATACACGATTTTTTGGCATTATCCTCTTTAAAATAGAGTTTGGAACAAGCGCTTTCGCAATTATGGCAGGTAATGCATTTGTCTGGAATGGTTTGTAACATTTTCATCGTAGTATATCTCCCTTCTGCATTATATATACATTATAAATCCGGATTTATTTTATGTCAATTATAATCTTACGGAAAGCACCGTTCCAAATTTGTTGCTTAGATGATCAAACTCCAGTAAATCCTTTTTTCTTTGCCATTCATTATTCAATTTCAGATACATAATTATATTTAAATGATTTGCCATCCTCAAATCAGCATAAATTCCCGTATTCAGATTTTCGGGGTCACTTTCATTTTCCAGGTCACTATATATATATTCCAGAATACCCACTAACTTATATGATTCTTCGGCTAAAAATGCAATTCTAAAATCACCTTTGATATTTGAGACAATGGTCTTGGCATCATTCTTGTGATCTTCATATTTCTGCAAATTGTAACCCAAATCAAAACCAAAATTAGTGCCTATATTGAGGGAAAAAATACCGTCAAAATCATTCTCGTTACTGTTAGCATAATCGTTATCCTTATCCTCCGTGGAAAACCTGCATAAAATACTGCCGGAGGTTTCATTAACCAATAATAGAGGACTGCTAACCGGAGCGTGACCATTCATAAAATAGGGTTCTAAATAGAAATTCTGTAAATTGGAAGCAAAAAGATAGGCATTTAGTCGCGTTTTAGGAGTCCAGTCCAAATAGTTTTCAGGAAAATAATCCGAGGGATTAAAAAGCCCTTCTCCATATATTTTATCCGGTATTTCGTTATATTCATATTCCATTCCCAGTTCCGTGATTTGCTTTTTACCACTATAGCGCTTTATTAATTGGAATTTATAGGAGGAATAATTTTCATCGGGATAAATATCGCTTAAATCCGTATGCATAAACCAGCCAAATAACCGTAAAGATTCAGAATCTGGAAAGCCAGCTCCGATACCATAACGAGTCAGGTTGTAACTTCCAGATTTAGCTTCTACCCCATCCCAATTTTTTATCAGGTTATAAAATGCTTCCACTCCTGCCAATTTGGATTTTACTCCAATAGTATTTAGGGAATTAAATTCCTGACAGGAATCATCCTCCTTGGCTATATCTATATATTGAAATTCCTGTGCGGATTTAAAAGTAATAACTTTACTCCATTCAGGAAAACTGGAATATTGATTGTAATCCATTTCTGCTTGTATTTTTTGCGGATTAGATAAAGATATATTGTTTTCCGCATTGCTCAAAAACCGGAACTTTAAAGCCACCAGCCCAAAATCTTTATTAGCTTGATAAAAATTCTCTTGCGTAGAAACAGGAATAAGCATTTCACCATACCCAATCCCAATTATAGCGCAAAATACTAAGAGCAATATAACTTTCAATTTAACTTGCATTTATTCCTCCTCTTTAGGATAGTTCTTATTTTTTAAATATGCGGAAACTGTCAATGGATTTGTCCGTTTGCAGGACAGGGATTTGTGCTTCAAGAGGAGAATGCGAAAAAGCGAGATAGCGAGATAGCGAAATAGCGAGATGGCGAGATGGCGAGATGGCGAGATGGAAAGAGAGAGATAGCGAAATAGTTTTTTTTACAAAGAGGAAAAGAGAAAAAAGAGATTATTTTACAAAGAGAGAAAGAGGAAAAGAGAAAAAGAGATTATTTTACAAAGAGAAAAAGAGAAAAAGAGGAAAAGAGATTATTTTACAAAGAGAGAAAGAGAAAAAGAGTAAAAGAGATTATTTTACAAAGAGAAAAAGAGGAAAAGAGTAAAAGAGATTATTTTACAAAGAGAAAAAGAGGAAAAGAGTAAAAGAGATTATTTTACAAAGAGAAAAAGAGGAAAAGAGGAAAAGAGAATTATTTAACAAAGAGGAAAAGAGAAAAAGAGAAAAAGAGAATTATTTAACAAAGAGGAAAAGAGAAAAAGAGAAAAAGAGATTATTTTACAAAGAGAGAAAGAGAAAAAGAGATTATTTAACAAAGAGAAATACTCACTTTTTTTATTCAATTTCGCTATTTTACAATCTTGCCATTTCACCTTCTCGCTAAATTCATTCTCAATTCTCAATTAAATCTCTTTTTCTCTTTCTCTCTTTTTCTATTTGTTAAAAAAATTAATCTCGCTATCTCTCTCTTTCCATCTCGCCATCTCGCCATCTCGCTATCTCGCTAAATTAATTCTCAATTCTCAATTAAATCTCTTTTTCTCTTTCTCTCTTTGTAAAAAATCAATCTCGCTATCTCGCTTTATCCATTCATCATTGCTAATCCAAGCATTTTTTCACCGTAGCAATTAGTGATGCAGTATCCAAGCCAGCCCAATGGTAGAGTTCATTTGCTTCACCGGATATAGGATATTGCTTAATTCCAATTTTAACCAGTTTAGCGCATAGCGAATTGGTCGCCAAACCATCTGCAATAGATGTTCCCAAGCCACCATTAACGGAATGATCTTCCACACTGAAGATTATCCCTTTACCGGCAGATGCCTTCAATTGAGCCAAATCCAAATGCAAGGGTGAAGAAACATATAGCAATTCCAGAAAAATACCTTCTTCCCGTAAAGTATCAACAGCTTTAACGGCTTTGGCAACAGGAGTTCCACAAACCCACATACTGCCATCATTTCCATCTCTAAGAACATCAGCTTTGCCATAAACAAAGCTGTAATCAAAATCATATTGCAGAGTTCCATCCATTTTTTTCAGCACCGGAAGTTTAGAGCGTCCCATTGTTACCAGAAAATTTCCCGGTTTATTTATCAGCCAGCGAATTATTCTATCGGTTTGATTAGCATCGGCAGGGCATATTATTTTAAAACCAAACAGATTTCTTGCCAGAGAAATATAATCAATACATTGATGAGTTTTTCCGTCGGCACCAACATCTATGCCTGTATGGGTAAGCACCGTTTTCAGGTTAGTGTGGTTAATATCGTTCAACCGCTGATTATTATAGACCTCGGCAATGCCAAAAATCCCGAAATCACTCCAAAAGGTCTGTATTCCACAAACGGATAAAGCTCCTCCCATTACACAGGTATGCTGTTCCATAATTCCGCACTGAAAAAAGTTTTGGGGACTAACTTGCGCAAATTCTTCGGTCTTTACACTTGTAGCCAAATCGCAATCCAAAACCACAATTGGCGTTTCGGCATCAGTATTTACTTTAGCTAAATCCGCAATAGCTTTTCCCCAAGCACTTCTGCAATCACAATCTGTTTCATAACGAAAGTGCTTGCCAATCTTATAATCCGGCTCAAAAGTAAAACTATTTTGCGGCTTATTTTCCGGTTTAAAATCCAGGCGTAGTTTGCGGTATTTTTTCAGCTCCATCTCAGTTCCCAATTCTTTTAAGGCATCTTCTAATTGGGCTTCGGATAAAACTGAACCATGATATTTCGCATTATTTTCCATAAAGGAAACACCTTTGCCCATTACAGTATGTGCTAAAATCAAAGTCGGTTGCTTAAATGCCCGGGCATTATCAAGAGTAGAAAGAATTTGGGGTATATCATGGCCATTAACTTCAATCACTTTCCAGCCATCTGATTCCCAGTTTTTACGGATATTTTGAGGCATAACATTATGGATGGAACCGCTAATCTGCAATTCATTATAGTCAATAATAGCGATTAAATTATCCAGGCAATATTTAACGGCAAAGCGTCTTGCTTCGCTAATCTGGCCTTTTTGCTGTTCTCCATCACCCATAAAAACATAAACATTATAGGAAATTTCATTTAGTCGGGAAGCAAGGGCAAAACCAGTTCCAGCAGATAAACCTTGTCCCAAATTTCCGCTGCTCCATTCCACCCCGGGAACTCTGCGTTCTATATGCCCTTCAAATATACTTCCCATCAAACGGTATTGAGCAATTGCATCGTTCAAATCAAAATAACCCATCAAGCCCAAAACGCTGAACACGGCAGGAGAAATATGTCCATTGCTGATAATTACTCTATCTCTATCCGGCATTTGAGGTTCAGAAGGATTATGTTCTATAGTATTATAAACGCAAAGCAGAAGGTCAATTGAGGACATTGATCCTCCCGGATGACCCGAACCCGCAAGAGTAGTCATTGTTAAAATTGCTTTTCTTGCCTGCTTTGCCTGGGTACTAATTCTACTAATCAATTCTTGTGTATAAGCTGGCATTTGTTTTTCCTTTACTTGTTTTTACCTGATATAAAAGATTATCCCCTTCACCAAATTACGGTTTGGTGAAGGGGTATCAAAAATGGTGGAGCATAGCGGGATCGAACCGCTGACCTCATGACTGCCAGTCATGCGCTCTCCCAGCTGAGCTAATGCCCCACAGAAAAATCAATTCATAAAATAACCTCTTTTCCAAAAGGCAGAATCCTGTCAAGCAGAAACTGCAACACTTTGAGATTACACTCACCTAATCAGTTGATTTTCAAGTAGATTGAACAGATAATTTTGCCACCGGAAAATTTGCTTGATGGGTTGTTTTGACTCCAATTTTTTTTACCTGCCTTCAATGTAAACACACACGCCTTTTATTTCTACTTAGAACCGTTCTACAATTGGGTTCTGATTCCATAAATTGTGAGTTTAGACAATAGCTATGCATCATTGCAAGCGGACTATCCATTACCCGATACTTAAACGGTATTGAATATCAACTCTGCAAAGCAATAACCGCAGGAAAAGGACTTCTGACAAATAAACGGTATAATAATCTCCCAGCCCTATATATCGTAAAGACCGGAGCAGGAAATTTTTACTTTACTAAAAAACGGCTTACCGTTAGCAAATTGACTTAATATCAGTCCCAAAGAGAATCCGAAATATTTCCAATAAAACTCCGATATGACTCCCGTATCTTTCTCGTATCGCGATATGGGAACGATACGGGAATCTCATTTGCAGCATAGCGGAAATAAGAAGGAAGTGATACTTCTTGTTTTAACTCACAATTTTTCAGATTTCAGACCAGCTACAAAGCGGTTGTAAGTGAACTACAAGTGTGGGGTGTGGTTACATTGAAGGCAGGTAAAAATTGTAAGTCAAAACAAGCTGTTTGTTTTGACTCTAAACCGATTCTTTTTGTAGTTGCAACTATATGCAGAAATAACAGGAAATTTATCTTATGTCCAATACTGTCAAAGCTGAAGCTCGGTTTAGAGTTAAAACAAAAATTCGCCCCGAAACAACCATTCCTGAACAATTCCAACCCAACCCTGCAAATATGAAAAAGGACATTTTTTCACGATTGTGGAATTTTAAGGATTGGTATGGCTTGGTTGTAAGGACGCGTGCTTTTTGTTTTAACTCACAATTTTCAAGTTTGGAGACCAGCTATAATTAGGTTATAAGCGCAAATATTTGGGGGGTGTGGTTACATTGAAGGCAGGTGAAAATAGTAAGTCAAAACCTACCGCCGCTTGCATCGTTAATTTTGTGAAGAGCTTATTCCGGTTTAGGATGTTGTTGTGTAGTCGGAGAATGCTGAAATACCTCTTTTTTTCTTGTGGAGGAACGCTGTCCTCCGGCTACACCAATCCGGAGGAACAAAATTAAAAAAGATGCTATTTTCGTTTACTACAAACGGCAACAAGCGAAAGTTATTGACAAAATTCACCCCGTTCAGGTTTTGGATAATAAATATACGGGGTGTAGCGCAGCCCGGTTAGCGCACCTGCTTTGGGAGCAGGGAGTCGGAGGTTCGAATCCTCTCACCCCGACCAATATAAGTAATTTTGGTAAAGGGCGCTTAGCTCAGTTGGGAGAGCACATGCTTTACACGCATGTGGTCGGGGGTTCGAGTCCCTTAGCGCCCACCATTTTTATTTTATGGCAGAAAATAGATTAAGGCAACAAGTGGTAAGGAATGAAAATCGCAGTTACAGGTGCTAACGGATTTGTAGGTAGTAACTTAGTTAAGCACTTTATTTCTCCGGCTAATGAAGTTAAAGCTATCATTCGTGCCAATGCTTCCACTGCCTTGATTCCGCGTGACGCACATATCGTAAGAGTGGATTATAATGATGTTCCTTCCCTTCTTTCTGCATTCACCGGTATAGATATAATAATTCACAATGCGGGAAAAACCAAGGCACTTGATGCCGAACAAATGTTCAATACTAATTTGGGAATAGCTGAAAAAGTAATTGAAGCGGTCAATAGAATTTCCGAGCAGTTGCAAATAATTTATCTAAGTTCCCAGGCAGCATCCCGTCCCAGCGTTAATAATATCCCTGTAAAAGAAGATGAACCGAGCGCACCTTTAACCTCTTACGGAAAAAGTAAATTGGCTGCAGAACAGGCATTCAGGGAAAAGTGCCGGAAAAATTACACTATTATTCGCCCCTGTTCCCTATACGGTTGTGGTGATAAGGATTTTTTGCAGCTTTTTAAAATGGTGGATAGAGGTTTTAGTTTCAAAATCGGGCATCGGGATAAGCTGTTAAATATGCTTTATATTTCTGAATTATGTAGTTTTATTGAGCTTTGTTTACATAATCCCGCGGCTTATTTTCAAACCTTTTTTGCTACCGATGGACAGGTCTATAAACAAAGCGATATTTTTACTTCCATTGCCAACGCCCTGAATAAACATCCACTGCAAATTACGATTCCGGAAAAGTTAGCCAAAGCTGTTTTTTACACAGGAGACCTCTACGGGCATCTTTTCCATAAAGAAGTGGTTGCCAATAAAGAGAAGATGAAAGAAATTCTGGCAGATAGCTGGCTGGCTGATATTAGTAAAGCCAGGAACATATTAGGATGGCAACCTGAAGCAAATTTGGCAAAAAATATAAAGGAGACCGCAACTTGTTATCGCACTTTGGGTTGGCTTTAATTTTCGGGGTTCTTATTCTGCCTTTAGGGGCTCAGGAAGTATTGGCTTCCGAAAATTTATCCGTAACTGATACGACTGCAATCAGCTCCAAGCAAATAGATAAAACGGAAATTGAAAATTGGATTTTAGCAAACAGAATTGATCTGGAGGAATCGGTTTTCAGTTCTGCTCCTTTACAGTTAGACCTCGGCGATTTATATCATAACGGCTATTTTTATTTGGGACGATATAATTTGGCGATGCCGGAAAGAAACGGTTTTGAGACATTCTCCGGTATTTTCTCCCCCGCTTTATACTATGCTTCGTTCAATTCGCTATATCCTTTTAAGGACTATCGCGGAACTGTAAATTTTACGAATAGAACCTATCCTTTTGCTCCTGTTCTTACTTCTGTGGATGCAGCTCTGGGTGATTACGATCATCATTATGCCCGAATTAACTTTGCTAAAAATGAACTATTTTCTTATTCGGAATTGGAATATCAGGGTGATTTACTATCCCAAAACGGTTTATGGTCAGATATAATATCTGCCGAGACCTCAATGAAACATCGTCTTTCCCGAAACGGAAAATTATTCAGCTGGGAAACCGAATATGCCAGCTGGAATAAAGATATTGCGATGAATGAACTGCTGCCGGTTTATTGGCAGCTGACAAATTTCAAAATTGCTTATAAATTGCAGCAGTTTTATGCAGCAGTTGGTTTACCCTGGCTAAAACTGAAAATGCTGCAGGAATCCGAAACCGCCTCTGCCACTGTTTTTGCTGAAAAATATAACCGCCAGTCAACCCGAATGCAACTAAACTCTGCTCAAAATTTTAATCTTTGGCAGTATCAGGCAATTTATGAACACTGCTGGAATAAAGGTGATAATGCCTTCAGCGGATTCTATAACGCTGAATTTTATGAGGATAAACTTGCTTTTTATTGCCGGATAAATAGCCCTTTACAAATAGACCTTAAAGGCGATTGGCTAAACTGGAAACGCGGCAGGTTATTCTCCGATGTCAGCTATTCTACAAGGACTTTTACTTTGGGTGCAAATTATTCCCGCTTGCTTGGAGAAGACCCTTCTCCTCTAAAAGTGAAAAACATTTATAATGCCTCAGAGGAATTGGATTTGATTGACATAGCTATGCGCCGTCAAGTATCTCTATACTGCAGTTGTAACTTTTTGCCTCTTAAGCCGTTAGTTTCCTTAGGAATTAAAGACATTGAACAAAAAGCGGATAGTACCTGGCTCAATGTTAAAGAGCAACAACCCTTTCTGCGTCTGACTATGAATGCTGATTTTTCCTGGAAAAACTGGGAATTTAATGCCCGTCCTGAATGGATAATCAGCAAATATTATGATAACTTAACGGAAAATCCCGAATACCGGTTCCAAAGCGTGCAACAGATAAAATATCATTTATTATATAATAACGCTATTGTGGCAGGTTGTGGATTTTACGGCAGCTCCGGATACTATGCTGCTAATGCTGTAAATCCTGTTTTAATTGAAGCATCCACGGTTTTTGATGTTTGGGCTGGAGTTGACATAAGCCGCTATTTTCAAATTCGTGCCGGATTTAAAAATATAAATTCCTCTTCCCTATATGGAGCTTATCCTGTTCCCGTTTCGGTTTTTGCCAAAGTTTTGTGGTTGTATTTGAATTAAAAAAAGTGCGGGAGTGCATAAGTGCTGGAGTGCAGGAGTGTTGGAGTGCTGGAGTTATTTGTAAAATGGCAAGTTATACTGTTTCTCTTGATTCTTTTATCCAGCCGGCAATGTAAATTCTTCATCCTATCCGCATTCTGGTTATTCTCAGTGTCTTCAGGAAAAAAAATAACCGAGGCATTGATGTGCTTGACAAAAATGCACTATTTATTTTGTATTGAATTTATTCAATAAATGAGGTTAACTAATAGGAAAATGAGAATATTTGAAACACACGCTCATCTGGATCATCCCGATTTTGATGCTGATAGAGAGACCATTATCAGTAAATGTTTTAGCAGCGGGATTGAATATATCATCAATGTCGCTTCCAATAAGGAAACCGCTTTCAGCTCTTTAGAACTGGCTAAAAAGCATTTGCATATATTTGCTACAGTTGGTTTTCACCCGCACGACGCAATGGATTTTGATGCGGAAGTAGTAAAAAAACTGGCGCGGGAAAAAAAGGTTTTGGCTATCGGAGAAATCGGATTGGATTTTTTTCGGAATTTATCCCCTTTTACTGTTCAGCGTGAGGTCTTTGATAATCAGGCACATTTAGCGATGCAATATGATTTACCGGTAATTGTTCACGATAGAGATGCTCACCAGGAATGTTTTAATATTCTTAAAAAGAACGGTGTGAAAGAGGCGGTCTTTCATTGTTTTACCGGTGATATTGTCTTTGCTCAACAGGTCTTGGATGAGGGTTGGATGATATCTTTTACCGGTAATATCACTTATGCCAATTCCAAACTGGATGATGTTATTCGTTTAGTGCCTTTGGATAGATTTATGGTAGAAACGGATAGTCCCTATCTGCCTCCCCATCCGCATAGAGGAAAAAGAAATTCTCCTTTATACCTGCCTTTAGTGGTGGGAAAAATTGCCGAAGTAAAAGAAATCAGTCCCAATGAAGTAGCCGAGCATTCTTTTGCCAATGCTTATCGTTTTTTCCGTATTCCTCCTGATCCTGTGAAGGCATCACATAAAAAAGCTGGACACAAGAAAGCTTAGTTATCTTTTGATTAAGTATATAGTTATGATTTAAGAGTTAAAGGATATATAATGAAAAAGACAGTTATCATTATCTGTTGCATACTATTAGCCATATCTCTGCAAGCGGGAAATTCCATTTTCGCTTTCTATGGTTTTCCTGTGCGAAATTACGGTAGAGACATTTACAGTATGGGAATGGGTGATACCGGAGCAAGTGATATTTTCCGCATTAATACTGGTTACGCTAATCCCGCAATGCACAATAGAAATAACTACACTCTGTTTTCTACTGGAATGATGATGGGTTATACAAAATACCAATCCGATTTGGAAGGTGAGAAACACAGTTACAGGGATGATGCTTTGGATTTTCCCTATTTCAACATCAGCATCCCGATAAATAGACATCGGCTCGGAATTCAATTTAATTCCTTAGCTTCCGGATTAGCTACCAATCAGAGAACTCTTTCTGATGGCTCTGTAGAATCGCAAACCAGCGACAAATATCTATATAAAGCCGATCTGATATATAGTTACAGCTTTAAAGATGTTAACCTGGGAATTAGTGCCAACTACTATTTCGGCCACGATAAGCGCTATTTTTCTCAGACGGGAAACTATTCTACTTTTGATACGCGGGAATCTCTGTTGATGGATTTTAAGAACCCCAGCTTTACAATTGGAGCCATCAAAATCTTTGATAAATACAGCATTGGCGCTCATTACTGTGCTCCCGTAAACCTGAAAGGTGAACTGATTCGTAGCTGCATTCACAATACTGAACCTGCCAAGGATTATGAGTATAAGCTTTCAGAACAGTATTGTGTAAGCACAACCGTTAAACCATTAAAACAATTTAAAATAGCTGCGGATATCAGTTTTGAACCCTGGAGCTCCATTTCCGATAGCTATAGAGATTGTTACAAAGCCGGTATAGGATTAGCTTATGAACCCGATACTAAAATTCATAAAAAGATATTTGTGAAGTTGCCTCTTAGAATTGGCGGCTCAATGCGTCAGCTGCCTTTTCGTGATAAAGATGGCAATGATATAGATGAAACAGCAATTAGCTGTGGCTTAACGCTTCCCTTAAAAAATGAGGTGGATAGAATTGATCTTGGTCTTCAATATCTGCAAAGAGGTGATTTGGCTAAAAATAAGCTTAGTGATAATTCGTTGATGCTGATGATTGGTTTCACCGGTTTTGACATTATCAGTAAAGCTGTGGATAGAACTTCTCCGCGTTATATACCTGAAAAAGAGGATGTTGAATGAAACAAGATGATGCAAGCAGTAATCAATGTTCTTCTAACGATTTAATATCCCAAATAATTAAGGCACGCGGATATGATGCTCAGTCATTGATAACAGACCTTAATCTGCTTCCCGATGAAACTCTTTTTGCCAATATTGACAAGGTGGAAAACAGAATTCGCACCGCCCTGTATGCTAACGAACCCCTGGTAATTTTTGGTCATGATGATCCCGATGGGATAACCAGCACCTTTATTTTGTATAACTTTCTTACTTCCTGCGGTTATCAAAAACACTGTTATTATATTCCCAATCGCAATCTCTTTCCTCATGGCATTCAAAGCGATTTTATAAACTTTGTTCGGGAAAAAGGTATTCGTTTAATTATTACAGTAGATAATGGTATTGCCGCTTACGATGGAGTAACCCAACTAAATGCAATGGGTTGCGAAGTAATCATAACAGATCATCATATCGTGCAACCGGATGTTTTGCCACCCGCATATACAATTATGAATCCTCAGCTGCCGGAATGTCAATATCCCTTCAAACAACTGGCAGGAGCAGGCGTTGTTTTAATGTTAATCAGATATTTAAGCCGTCTGTGGAATCATCCTGTTGAGCCCGTAAACTACTTCTGGACTGCAGTTGGTTCTTTAGCAGATAAAGTTCCGATGATTGGATTAAACAAAATAATAGTCCGTTATGTTTTAGAACATTTTGCCGAAATGCAGGATGAAACAGTTAACTTCTTGTTGCGTAGCTACAATCGCCTTAATACTCAAACGGATATATTCAATTTTCTGCATAATACGGCTCATTTAATTGCTAACGGTAGAGAAGCCGATGGACAGCATACAGCAATGCGCTTCCTTTTACAATCAGGAGAAGCCAAAGCTCAACTATTTGAAGAACTGGAACACCAGAAATATGAATGGGAAAGCGAATTGAACCGGATTTTCAAATTTATGGATACTTTGGCAACCGATTTTGTGGGTAACTGGTTTGTTTATTACGATGATGAAGATGTTATTCCCTACCCTTTATTAGGAACTGCAGCTACCTATATTGTCAATAAATTGCACATTCCCACTTTAATTTTGAAAAATCATAATGGCAATACTGTTTGCGAAGGCAGGTGCAGTGAAGATTTTAACATAATGAGTGCTTTCACGCATTGCAAAAAGCATTTAAAGCAATTTGGCGGTCATCGTCAAGCGGCAGGTTTTACAATGAGTTATAATCATTATGACGCTTTTCTGGAATGTTTCAATAACTACCTGCAGAAAAACTACTATCCTGATAATTCAGCTAAAATTAGTTATGATGCCGAAGCATTAGTAACAGACCTGAACTACGATAACTGGAGAAAACTGGAAATTTTGCTGCCTTGGGGACAGCTGAATCCTGAACCTACCATTTTAATTCGGAACACATCCAAAGCCGAGATTAATAGTTGTATCTCCTTGGATAATAACGGAAAAGAACTTCCCTCTAAAGAAAAAGGCGATGCCGTAGTTTTATGGAAGACACCTAATTTGGTTAAGGTCTTATCCTGGCAGCCGCATTTTAAGGAATGAATTCAATAAGAGGCATTAGCAGTTGATTGAACTTGGCGAAACCCTGAGAAAAGGAATTCATATCAGCAGTTTGATTATCCCGTTGGGCTATCGTTACCTGCTATCTTTTAACCGTGCCTGGGGTTTTTCTCTGTTGCTGATTGCTTTCTCCTTAAGCTTGGTAATAGAATTTTACCGTTTCTGGCAAAAGGACTTTCATAGAACCTTCTATCGCGTGTTCGGTATTTTACTTAGAAAGCACGAGTTAAGAAATTTTACAGGGGCTACTTATATGCTCTTTTCCGCTGTAATTTGCGTTGCTTTTTTCAATCCGTTGATTGCTTCTTGCGCTATGGCTTTTTTAACGATAGGCGATACTTTTGCTGCTTTGGTAGGCATCAATTTCGGTAAACGCTGGTTTAATAACCGTAATAAAAGTTTGGAAGGTAGTTTGGCTTGTTTTATCAGCTGTGCCATTTTTGGCATATTTTGGCTGGGTAATCCTCTGCTGGCTGTTTTAGGCGCTTTATCCGCTACCATAGCAGAACTTTGTAACATTCCTTTAGACGATAACATCAAAATTCCGATTGTTTCAGCTTTAGTGATGACCTTGCTGAGCATCTTTATTTAAAGATAAGGTAAATATGAAATTATCCTTTATTATTCCGATTTTAAATGAACAAGATTCCCTAAGCGAACTATATGACGAGATTTTACAAAACTGCGTAAGTTACGATTATGAGATAATCTTTATTGATGACGGTTCTTCGGACAACAGTTTTGGAGTTATGCAACAAATGGCTGCAAAGGACGAAAAAGTAAAAGTAATAAAATTCAGACGCAATTTTGGTAAAGCTGCTGCTTTACAGCTTGGTTTCACAATTGCCTCGGGTGAGATTGTTTTTACTTTGGACGGGGACTTACAGGATAATCCAATAGAAATTCCTCATTTTATAGAAAAATTAAATGAGGGCTACGATTTGGTTTCCGGTTGGAAACGCAAGCGCCACGATCCTCTGTATAAAACGCTTCCTTCCAAACTCTTCAATTTTGTTACAGCCAAGACCTTCCGCTTGAAGCTAAAGGATTATAATTGCGGTTTTAAGGCATACCGCCACCCTTTGGAAAAAGAATTAACCCTCTATGGAGAAATGCATCGTTATATCCCTGTTTTAGCACATTCTTTGGGCTATAAAGTAGGAGAAATTGCCGTGACTCATCGTCCGCGGAAATATGGAAAAAGCAAATATGGCAAAGAGCGTTACTTGAGAGGTTTTTTTGACCTTTTAACGGTGAAGATGATTACGCAATACAGTAAAAGTCCTTTATACCTTTTTGGTCGTATTGGAGTTGCATCTACATTGATCGGTATTATCATCGGTATTTATCTGGCAGTTCTCAAATTGTTTTACGGACAACCGCTTTCCAACCGTCCTCTCTTATTATTAGGTATTTTACTTATCATCGGTGGTTTGCAGTTTATATCTCTGGGCTTGATATCAGAATTGATAGTCAATCGCTTCCGACAAGGCAAGAAAACACTTATTTCTATCGCTCAATGTCTGAATATAGAAACCTCCCTTCCTTTGCCGGAAGAAAGTCAATCCTTGATAGATTAAAGGGACAAGAATTGATGAGAACATTATTTTCCCGTCTCGCCATCTTACATTGTCACTGCTAAGCTATGGATAAACTATCTGCTTTTTTTCTTTCCCGCTATCTTAAAGCTCCCAAGCGTAATATATTGCGCTTCAGTTTCATCTTTATGATTTTAGGCATTATCCTTTCGGTAGGGATTTTAACTGCCGGTTTGAACTTGTTTGAGGGTTATGAACGCACATTGAGAGATGTGCTTTTAGGTGCTTTTCCGCATATTACTGTTACTAAAGCAAATTTGCATAACATTGCGGTAAGCGAAACCGAGTTCTTAACAGCTAAGATAGCCAAGCAGAAAGAAGTTTTGCAAATAACTCCGCTACTTAGTTATCCTGTAATGACAGCAGGAGAAGAAAAAGTGCGGGGTGCATCTTTGAATGCTTACAATTTTAATAGCCAAACCCCTTTTCCCCAGGCAAAATATATCCAAAAAGGGAAAAAAGTTCCTGCTCCGGGTGAAGTTATTATTGGAAAATACCTGGCACAAGAATTGGGAAAAGACATTGGCGATACTCTAAAAGTGGTTTTCACCCGTTTAGATAATATCTCCGCTTTAGGAATTTTCCCTTCGGAATACTATTTGCCGATAGCAGGAATTTATAGCAGCGGATTCTATGAAACTGACCGCTCTTTACTCTTAACAAACTATTCCGATGCAGCAAAAATGCTTAACGATTATACAGGTTTCAGTAAACTGGAAATACGCTTGAAGGAACAGGATATAGATAGAGCAGCTGAAATTGCCCAACATCTTCAAACGGTTGCAGGACCGGAATATTCTGTTTATCCCTGGCAAACCTTCAGTGCGGGCTTATTGCATTTGGTAGCTATGGAGAAATGGCTGATTTTTATTATCTTCTGCTTTTTGGTTCTAATTGCCGGAATCAATGTTATTTCAGCTGTAGCTACTATTATTCTGGATAAAAGAAACCAGATTGCAGTTCTTAAAACTTTGGGCGCAAAGCCCTCCACAATTAAAAGAGTGCTCAGTTTTCAAGTAGGGCTTTCCTCTTTGCTGGCTATTATAGCGGGACAAATCTTTGGAGCATTGCTTTCTTTTATAATAGAAAAACAAAATTTCTATCGCTTGAAGGGGGATGTTTATTTTATTGATAGTTTACATACCAGTATCGTTCCTCTTAATCAATTAATTATTTTCGCGGTTTCCGCTACTCTTGTTTTTATTTGCATCTACTTTCCCTTAAAGCAAATAGATAAACTGGAGATTATTGAATTGCTGCGCAATCCTTAAGCGATTATATTATTAAAATGCCTATTTATTATGTTATAAGGAAATTATGATGATTTGTTTAGCCGGCTATGACCTTTGCAAAAGCTATATGGACAGCAATCAAACCCTGAATGTTTTACGCCAGGCAACTTTGGAAGTGCAGGAAACTGAGCTGGTTTGTATTACAGGACAATCCGGTTCCGGAAAAAGTACCCTTCTTCACCTTTTGGGCTTGCTGGATTCTCCAGATTCGGGACAGGTTATGATTGGTGGAAAATATATCGGCTCTAATACACCGGAAGCTGCTTCTATTCGCAATTTGGAACTGGGCTTCGTGTTTCAGTTTCACTATTTGATTGAAGACCTCAATGCTCAGGAAAATGTAGCGTTACCGATGATTATTTCCGGTGTAAGTTCTTCCCGGGCTATTAAAAAGGCAGCTGCTCTTCTAAAAGGACTTGATTTGGCAGAACGCATCACACACTATCCCAATCAATTAAGCGGAGGAGAACAACAACGCGTTGCTCTTGCCAGAGCTTTAATCAACAACCCCAAAATAGTTCTGGCAGATGAGCCAACGGGCAATCTTGATCCTGAGCATAGTAATGAGGTCTGGAATATGATTATAAAGCTCAATCAAGAACGAGGACAGACCTTTGTAATTGTTACTCACGATGTTGCTAATGCTGCCAGAGCTCAAGTAACCTATAATTTGAACGCAGGAAAACTGGAAAAGAAATAAACTGGATATATCGCTATGCCCAAAGCAAAAAAGTTTCTGATTTTTGTGCTGATTCTGTTATTGATCAATACCAGCTATTTTCTTGCCTGGTATGCTTTTGGCTTGCGCAATACTTTTAAAAATTATGTAGCCAGATATATAGGCAAATTAGTTAACGGCGAAGTTACTATTGGCGATTTGCATATTAGTGACCGTCAGTTATTGGCAAAAGATATTTGCTTTACTTCTGCAGATAGCACTACCAGCGTTAATGTTAATCGCTTAAGTGTTCAATATAACCTTACGCGTTATATTTTTTACGGTTTTAAAACCGATAAGCTAATCAGTGAAATTGAAATTTATCAACCCCTTGTGCATTATAACTATAAGTATAAACCTAAACCACCTGAAGCAAAAAAGCCACTACTCCTGCCCGATTTTGCCAAATATTTTAAGCATTTGCAACTAAGCGATGGAACTGCGGTAATTTCTGCTGCTCTTCCAGTTAAGATTTTGCAGGAAGGCGAATTAAATATCTCCGAAACACTTAAGGGGATAAACCTTTCTGTGCAGAATAAATCCGTTTCCAATGTTACTATCAATGCCCTCACAGCAAAAGGCGGAAAACTATCTGCTAAAGGGTTATTGGATAAAGGACGGTTGGCAGAGGTAAAAGCAGAAATTACATCTTTTAAACCTAATTATATTTCGCATCCGGATTTGCAAAGAGTCCAAACCGAAATTTCGCTGGTTGCATCGTTACAACAAGATACTTTAAAAGCACCGCTTAAATACAATGCCGAAGCACAAATTTGGGGAACAGAAATGCTGTTTGCCAATAATTATCCTGTGCTAATTCCTTATCTTTGGGTTAAATCAGATGGCAATAACTTAAGTTTATCTCTTTCCCGCAGTAATTTTGGCAGCAGCGATATAGAAGCAGAGGTTAATATCAGCAATTTAAGCCGTAAAATGAAATTTAACACTGCCAACATCGCTGCCAATATAGATTTGGGAATGTTGAATAAAGACCTTAAGGGCTTTGTTAATGCTAAAATTACAGGCGAGGGGACTATTGACCACCCGGAACTGGAATTAAACATAACTTCTTCTGAGGCAAGATATAAAGCTTATGCTATCAGCAATCTTGATTTAAACGGCAGTTATCAAAATGACGCCCTTCAATTCTCTATGTCCGAACTCGTTTTTGCTAATCAAATAATTTCCTGCACAGGAACCTTAAATCCATTTTCTCAAGCGCTAATTGCTCATCTGGAAACAAATCCTGTGAATAGAAAAGCCCAATCCTATCTGGTTGATGCCAATTTGGATTTATCTTTGGAATTATGGGGAAAATACCCTTATATAGATGCAGACATCAATCAGCTTTATGTTAATTACAATCTTATCAATTTGGCAGGTGTTACCGGCAAAGTTAAATTATTACCTCTTCCTGATGCTGATAATTTATATATAGATGCCAGTATAGCAAGCAATAACGGTTATGAAATTAAAGCTATAGGTGATGTCCTTGATCGTAATATTTTAGTTGACGCAAAATTTGACAGCATAGCCATTGCAGATATCTATTCTCATCCCCGGGTTATAGAATTAAATCCCTATTTGGATGGAGACCTGAAAGCTGTGATAACAGGTGAGAATATCGTTTTACAGACCCTTTTGGGGGTAAAACTGGATAAACCGGTACCTGTAAATACTACTTTGGATGCCTTGTGCAATTTTAACTATAAAAACAAAGAAGCAGCTTTACATCTAATCAGCAAAGACGGCTTGATGAATAATCAGCCCTTAAATCTTGAACTGGCAGCTTTCTTGAAAGATAACCGTATCTCTTTACAGGGTTTGAAGTTTAACGATATGCTAAGTTGCAGTGGAGAAATGAATCTTGCCAACTATCAGGATATGAATTTTGCCCTCAACCTGAAAGATATTAACTATTTGGATATTGTTCGCTACTATCCTCAGCTGGATATTAATCTGCCGGAATTTAACGGATTGAATGTGTTTGCCGAATATAATCGTGATCATCTGCAAAGTGTGAAAGCAAACATCTCTTTAGCATCTATAGACCTTTTAGCTGTAACTCCTTTTTCTCTTGTTTTAGGATTAGCCGGTCCTGTTGAAGATATAAAAGTTACAGGAAATATTCGTAGTTCCAATGCAAAAATTATGGATTTAGCAGGAAGCATCGGCATTTTACCGGAGCTGGATGTAAACCTGGATGCCTTTTTTACAGACCTCGCTTTGCAAAATGTTATAGTCAATTCACCTGTTAGCGCTATTCTGAATGGAGCTGCCGGAATTACATTTCATAAAGCTGAAACCCAGAAATCGGAACTGGAACTAAGAGCTGATCTAAACTCGGAACACCTTGTCTATCATAATTATTCCATAGATAAAATTATTATCCGGGGTAAACAAACACCTCGTATGTTATTTGTAGATAGTTTATTAGTTCAGTCAACCGGTCTTGCTGAACTATCCGGTTCCGGAGCAATTAGTTATAATGCGCTGAATAATGAATTCTTCCCGGGCAATGAACATTTAAACCTGAATGTTGAAGGAGAACTGTTTACCTGGCTGAAAAACCTTACTTCTTATATTCTGGAAGCAAAGGGAAAATCCTCTTTAAGTGTAAATATTGGCACCAACGAAGACCAGTTTCTGGTTTCCGGAGGAAAAATTAACATCAGCAATGGATTTATTCGCCTAAAAGACCAAACAGAACCCCTTTCCAACATCAATATTAGAGGCGGATTTGACAAAAATAGAGTTGTGATTGATTATGGACAAGTGCAAATGGGAGAAGGGAAACTTATCTTTAATAACATCTTTGAAGTAGATAATAGTGACCATTTTATGCTGGGATTTCTGGATTTAGGTATCTTCAGAGCAATGTGTGAAGAACCCGGAATTCTTATTAATATTCCCAAATATACAACTCCCCGTTCTCTAACCAAAGTTATTTTGCGCGGACAAAATAGCCGTTATGCTACTATCCGAGGTCCTTTTGACCAAATAAAAATCAGCGGTGAAGCAGTAGCTTCCAATACCAATGTTCTTTATCCTCCCGATACCGAAAACTTGCTCAATTTAGCTTCCTCAGTGCGCATTTCGGGGAAAAAAAATAAATCCGAGTCCAATCCCTTACCTTTTATTCTGGATGTAAAACTTATTGTAGGGGAAAATGTTAAATATGTAACCTATCCTGCTGATCTACGAATTGTTCCAGATGGATTTTTGCATCTGGCTTACGATGGTTTGGCTTTCATCGTTAAAGAAGCGTCGTTTGCTTCCGAACAAGGAACAGTAGATATTTTCGGCACTGTTTTCCAGGTGGAAAAAGTAAACCTGACCTTAGTTGATTCCCAGGATTTATTAGGACTGGAAGGTATTTTTTATAAACGAGCCCCTGATGGTTCTATGATAACTCTTTCCGCCATCACTTCTTCCGATTATACAAAGAGTTTTATGGAACGCTTGCAATTAAACTTAACCAGCGATAATCCTGAGGATAAAACTATCAGCCAAATTCTTGCACGCCTGCATTATACAGGTTCCGATACCCCCGATCAGACCCAGGGTGAAATATTGCAGGATGAGGCAGTAAACTTAATCTCAGGTAATTTGGATGCTTCTTTGTTCACTCCAATCTTTTCTCCCATTGAAAATTATATCCGCAGAACCCTCCATCTGGATAGCTTCACTATCAACGCAGGTTTTATCCAAAATCTCTATACTCAGTATGCCAACAACCCGCAACAATTTGCTGAATATACAGATATGAATCAGCTCAGTTCTGATATTGCCAAATTCAGCTCTTCCATTCTTCTTAATAACCTTTCAATTTCTATGAGTAAATACCTGGGCAGCAGTATGTTTCTGGATTATACTCTGGAATTGCAGGAGGCAACAAACCTGCAGAAACGCACCCGAATTCTGGTTTCTAATGAGGTCTCTTACCGGATTATTTTACCTCGTAATTACCGGGTTGCCTATACTTTAAAGTATGAAGCTCAAGAGAAAAAAACCAGCCACGAAATAATGTTGTCCAAATCATTCCGTTTTTGGGGACTATAATCACTGAACAATTGATTTTATACTTTAGCTTGCAATAAGTTAATTTGTAATAAGCGAAACCGTTACCTTTTTTTCCCCAGCGTATTATTCCCTGCCAAGTTGAATCAATTATGCTTCTTTAAACCTCCTTTAACGACTCCTTAACAAAGTTAAGGTATCGTTAAAGAATCGTTAAAGAGGCGTTAAAGAAGTGACCAGGCAACAAGAAGTTAGACATATCTGCAAGGCAATGTTATAAGTAAGGTTTTCTTACTAAGGGACTTTCGGGTAAAGTATCTTTTACTCTCCTAATTTTTACTGAACTTAGCGTTCAGACCATATTTTCGTCATTTTATGGTATTCCTCCTGGTTCTTTTATTCTCTTGTTCTAAAGTATCCTTGGTGCTTGCACTATTTTCCTTTGACAAAAAAGCAAGGTTCAAAAATAAAGGAAAAAATGATTATGTCCCGGGAGGAGATAATGCCAGATACAGTTAAAAAAGAAAGTGCTGTAAAAACCAAAAAAGCCCCTGAAATGGCTGATTTTTCCACCAGAGTTTCTCTTGTGGAATTGATTATGATTTTAATGCTGGTGGGTTTGGTATTTGTTTTTTACTTTGGAATGAAACAACTCCAAATTGATAAAGCCAATGAGGCAATAGCACAAAACAAATTTGAGAGCATAATCCCCAATTTTGAAAAAATAATAGCAGCTATGGAAAGTTACCGCAAAGCTGATGAATTTGGTGATTATCCCATCACTTTAGAAGAACTGAACCTGGGTAATGTTAGTAATAATGATTTTAAGTTTGAATACAATTACGACAGTAAAACCGTTACAGCAATTTCGCAACCCTCTTTCGGAAAAGAAGGAATCAAAGTTATTTTTAATCTCTCCGATAGAAGCTACACTGTAGAAGACCCGAAACCGGATAAAAAACCTACCGTAAAGGATGAATGGCTGCCACAAGAATAAACGGATTAAGAAGTTAACGAGCTAACAAGCGAAACCTATATTTCTAAATAATATAATTTGAGGGCAGAAATAGAGCTAGGATTTATTTGTACCCTTAGTGGTAATACTGGTGTTTTGTTACCGCAATTTTTCCGGAAAAACGATGTCCTCATCGTTTATTGGAAACACTGGTGTCTCGTTACCGCAATTTTTTCCGGAAAAACGATGTCCTCATCGGTTAGTTCTTACCCAGTTATTTTTAGGTGCAGACAAGGCAAAAAGAGAGAAAAAAAGAAACAGAGCTTGTATTTTCCGAGGGGTTTTTTGTACCGGCGCTCGCTGTAGCGCCGAATAAAAAACGGCGGAACGGCGTCCGCCGGTACAAAGAACGGCGCCGCTGGCTACACAAATTATCCCAGACCTATTAAATCCCTTCAATCCTTCCCATCCTGTTCATCCCACACCTATTAAATCCTTTAAATCCTAAAATCCTGAAATCCTTGTTTCAAAAATCCTCGTTTCTAAAATCCTATCAGCGTAATCTGCGTGAAACAAGTCGTCAGGCCTATGATTATCTTCAAAACTCTGCTTGTTATTCCAAAATTCCTTTTATCAACAGCGGTACCATTATTTCGTTATGTCCTACAAAATAATAACCTTTCCCTCCGTTTTCAACAGGTCTTTCTGCTACATTAACCTTCGCTCTATAGTGCACATTAAAATCAAACACAGCAGTAGTAAAATTCTGAACTTCGCCATAGATATTTCTGGCAATTGTTAACGCCTTCAAAAAGACCTCCGGAACAATCACTGCCGAACCCAAATTCAGAAACACCCCTCCCCCATTCAGTTTAGAAACCATTTCTGCAAAAATCCGAAAATCCCGCATTGAGCAATCACCAATTGCCTTTCCTTCTGCATAAGGACTTTGATGAATGATATCTGTTCCGATAGCAACTTGCACACAAACAGGAATTTCTAAGCGGTAAGCGGAAGCAAGCAAAGAAAGTTCTTTATTTTCTGCCTTTGTGGAAAGTTCTTTGCCAATTGCTTCTCCTAAACCCAAGCCCTCATTGAAACCCTTATTAATAGCATTGTTAATACCTTTTGCGGTCTCTTCTGCCATTCCAAAAGAGCCATCTGCTAACGCAACAGATACATCTTCCGAGGTCTTGCCAAAGCAGGCAATTTCATAATCATGAATTACTACGGCACCGTTACATACAAATGCCGAAACAAAACCTTCTTCCATCATTTCAATCAACAAAGGAGCTAAACCGCATTTGATAATATGCCCCCCCAATCCAATTATAATCGGCTTTTGGTTTGCTTTGGCTTTTTTACAAGTAGCAATAAGTTCTTTCAGGTTCTTAGCAGCAAGGATATCGGGAAGGCAATTCAGAAACTCCGAAACCCTTACTTTTCCCTTTTGGGCAAAGGCATTTTTATTTACTTTGCTATAGCGTTGGTCAATAGGATAGGTCTTAATTTTCTGCAGGTCTATTTCTTTGTATTTGCTCACGGTAGCGTTCCTCTTCACTAAATATACAACCACAGTATTGTTGACGATAAAATCCAGCTTCTTTTGCTAATCTTCTACCCTCCCACCACAAGGGTCTCCAGTCCTCATAGTAAAATTCAATACCGTATTTAGCGCTCATTTTTAATGCAATATCCACAATCAGTTCGTGTTTTTGGTATTTACTGTAAAGCAGTGTAGTGCTAAAAGCTTCGTAACCAAGTTCTTTCGCTTTTTGGGCAACAGCATTCAAACGGCTTTCGTAGCAATATGAACAGCGATTTTCAATATCTTTCAGCGTTGCCTGCAAGAAATTCACCAGACCGTATTCATCCTGTTCAATCAGGTCTATATTTTCTTTAGCAGCAAATTCCCGCAAGGTCTCACGCCTTTTTTGATATTCCAAAAGCGGATGAATATTAGGGTTAAACCAAAATAAACTTAGCTCTTTGCCTTCAGCTCTCAGCTTATAGTATGGAGCTATCAAACAGGGTGCACAACAGCAATGCAGTAAAAGTTTCGGTTTTAGCATAATGAACTAAATCCCTCTGCAAATTTAACAGCAGTTCTCTTTTCCCTGCTTTAACAGCTTCATTTTATCAGTATTCCTTCAACAGATTAGCGGCAACAATATTTCTCTGAATTTGATTGGTGCCTTCATATATTTGCAAAATCTTGGCATCGCGCATCATCTTTTCCACGGGATATTCTTTCATATATCCATATCCGCCTAAAATTTGCACCGCATCGGTAGTAACCTTCATTGCTACATCGGAAGCAAAATATTTGCACATAGCGCTTTCTTTGGAGTAATTTCTGGCTCCGCTATCAATCATTCTTGCTGTTTGCATCACTAAAGCCCTTGCCGCTTCAATTTGAGTTGCCATATCTGCCAACATAAACTGAATTCCCTGAAAACTGGAAATGGGTTTGCCAAACTGCTGTCTTTCTTTGGAATATTTTATTGCTGCTTCAAAAGCTCCGCGAGCAATCCCTACGGATTGAGACCCAACCATTGGACGCGATTTATCAAAAACCTTCATCGCAGTGATAAAACCTGTCCCTTCTCGCCCAATCAAATTATCTGCCGGAACTTTACAGTCCTCAAAAATCAGCTCTCTGGTAGCGGAGGCACGAATACCCATTTTGTTTTCTTTTTTACCAAAATTAAAACCGGGAGTGCCTTTTTCCACTAAAAAGCAGGAACAACCACGCGCTCCTTTGGTTTTATCCGTCATCGCAAAAACACAGTAAATTCCTGCTTCTCCCCCATTAGTTATCCATTGTTTTGTGCCATTTAAAAGATAATAATCGCCTTCCTTTTTGGCAGTGGTTTCAATCGCACCTGCATCACTACCAGCATTTGCCTCTGTTAAAGCAAAAGCAGCAAGTTTTTCTCCGGCTGCAATTTGTGCCAGATATTTCTGTTTCTGCTCCTCACTTCCGGCAATTAAAATAGGATACATCCCTAAACCGGTTGCTCCAAATGCTAAAGAAATTCCGGCATCCACAGCACAAAGCTCTTCTGTAACTACTGCCAAATCAGCAACTTTGCCACTTATCCCGCCATATTCTTCCGGAATTAAAATAGCGAAAAGATCGCTTTGTTTCATCACTTCTACAATATCCCAGGGGAAAATACCCTCTTCATCATACTTTTCAGAAACAGGTCTTATTTTTTCTTCTGCAATCCGGCGCGCTATTTCCTGCATTTCCAATTGTTCTTCAGTTAAAAAGTAGTTCATTATGTAACTCCTATATTATTCTATGTATTATATATTATTACATTAGGCAAAAATTCGCTGAAACTGTCAATCTATTTTTTCCTTCCTAAATTACAGTTCAACATTAGCAGAGGCGTCCTGAAAAAAGTGGGGGGCTAAAATTATGGACACCTCTCTTCTTCTTTGGGCAAATAATAATCTGTGTGCTTTATCTATTTTACTATAATCTTCCCTTTTGCTTTTCCGCTACGGTAGAAATATAACCCGCTTCCTATTCCTTTTCCTTCAAGGTTTATACTTTTTTCCCCTCTTTGAACAGGAACTTGTAACACTTTCTGTCCCCGCAAATTATAAACTTCCAGTTCTCCGAAGTAAGCATTATCTGTTTTGAAATTGAGGATACCATCCTTATTTACCGGATTAGGATACAATGATATTTGGGGCAAAGGCAATTCCTCATCGGAAACAGGAGTTTCATTGCTATAATAACAAATATCGGTTGGGGTTAAAGCAACCGTCCATTGGGAAACTGGCTGCCAGTTATTATTCCTTAAATATACAGTTCCATTTTGACTCCAGGGAGTATAAAGAACAGCAACACAGTCATTTGAACCGCTTATCATTATCCCTCCAGGAGTTAAAGGATTATTGCTGTTATTCAAAATCTCCAGGGTGGAAGCATTATAAGAATATACTCCGCTGTTATATCCCTCTCCCAAATAAGCAATTCCTTGTGGGCTAATCCACACACTCCAAGGGTTGCCTCCAATTGTAAGACGGTCTATGCGTTCATCGGTTACGGAATCAATAATATCCACAGCTCCGGAAATGGAACTCCAATTACCGGTGCAAACAATATGCAGTTGAGAGTTAAAAACATATAAATCCTGAGGATTCGTCCACACAGGAATGGTTTTTATTACACTGAAAGAATTCAGATCAATTACAGAAACGCTGCTATTGGCATAACCACTGGCATAGCCACCTGTATTACATACATATAATTTTCCATTACAGACCTCCAAACCTTCCGGGGCGGTGCCAACTGTAATCTGATCTACCACAGTCCAGCTTTCCTGACTGATTTTATAGACCTTATTGGTAAACATTCCGCTCACATACAGATAACCATTATTCTCTACTACATCCCAGGGATTGGAACTGGAGGCAATAAAAATATTACGGATAGTTGTTCCACTATTTCTATCTATCATCTGAATGCTGTTAGCTCCGGAAAGAACCACATAAATATAATCATTATTCACTTTCAGCATATTCGGAGTTAACCCTAATTGCGTAAAATTGTTAATCACAGTTCCTGCTTCAGTATCAATTCTGCTAAGGGTGCGGGATTCGGAATTTACCACATAAATATAATCTGCTTGCAGAAAGGCAACACAGATTACAGGGAGTAGAAGAATTAATAAGAACTTTTTCATCATATCCTCATATCATTAAAATAAAGGGTCTTCTAAAAAATACGGCAACCCGTGAACCAATATAAAATAATCTGCTTTTGTGTCAAATCCCAATCTATATTTTTCCCAGTTTTTACTTGACGGCATCCCCTATAATTTGACATCGCTATAATATGCGAATTAGCTAAAAAGTAATAACTTGCAGTTTATGGCAAGGAATGATTTTTTATAAAATAGAGGAAAAGAATGGATAGTAGAGATGAAATAGTGCCTGATGAAGAGCTGAAAGCCATTATAGAAGAAGTGGCAATCGGATTTTATGGGATATTATTTGATTATGTAACAGAGGAATATGATGCTTCTTTATTTGAGGTATATGATGCCATTGATTACAGGGATGTGTATATTCAGCAGGCATACGAAAGAGGGCTTTTAAGTGACGAACAGATAAAGGAAGTGAAGGAGATAGATGACTATATTTTGCAACATAAAATGCCTGATGCTGTGCGGGAATTTAAAGAATGGCTGAAGACACATACCCTGGAAGCTGATAAGTTAAAAAAAACCAAGTAAAAAGAACATTTAGAACGGATGGTCGGGATTTGAACACGGTTAAAAGAAAAAATAAATAAGGCGTAAGAGTTGGGTTGACCAGGAGGTCAACCCTCCGGGGAAAAAGGGTGGTTGACGAGGAGGTCAACCCTCCGGGAAAAGGGTAGGTTGACCAGGAGGTCAACCCTCCGGGAAAAGGAAAAAGGCATAAGAAGTGGGTTGACCAGGAGGTCAACCCTCCGGGAAAATGCGGAGGAACAGTGTCCTCCGACTACACTTTTATTGTAAATTGAGGAAATATTGGATAAAGTCCTTGCGGAATTTGTTTTCTATATTTTGGGAAAGAACTTTTAAAGCCCGAGAAGTAGCTTCCTCAATAGTGGAACCACCTTGTTCCGTTTTATCCACAAAGGCAAAGAGGTTTTTTTCTCCATAATTGAAAGAAATATTAAGGCGGAGAGGTTGGAAAAATTGTTGTCCCAGGGTTTTAGACGGCTCGGGATGCACTACAGCGACAATTTGGTATTCAGAGTTATCTTTTTCCTGCAAGCCCATTTGGTTTATAACATTTTTCAGCGAGGCGTCCAAAATGCCTGAAGAATCGCCGGTAACTCTAATCTGCAAGGGAATATCACGAGCCATAGAAGTTCTTAATTCCATAAGTTCCTGCAAGCTATGAAACGGCTTTAAAAGAGTGCCGGAATCGCTTGCCAAGGCATTATAATAAGTATAAGCATCTTGTGTTTGTTGCAGTTTATCAATAGCGCTCAAAATTCCGGCATAGCGAATGAGGGGATTATCATTCTTTCCCAGGCAGTTTTCAATAAATTCCTCGCAGTCGTCAATTTCATTTCGGTATATGTTCTGCACGGCGATTTTATCCATCACAGCTAAGGCATAGTAAGTTTTAGTTTTAGGGTCTTGCCAGGTTTCTTTTATTTGGGTATATTTTATAGTCCCTTCCGCAATTGCCTTAATGGAAGAAGAGGTTTCGCTGCTTGTTTGGGAACCTGATAAGGAGCTTTTTTCGCTTTCCATAGTTTTTGTAACGGCAATAACGCGAGTTTCAAAGAAGCCGGCAATATTTTTCAGTGCCTCATTTTGTGCGTTATTAAGTTCTTTTGCCATTCCCAATCCGCAAAGATAACGGTTTGCAGGGTATAGTGAATAGGGCTGAGCAATCCATTCCGGTCTTTTCTTTCCTGCGCATAAACAAGAAACTATCATTAAGAGAAAAGTAACCGACAAGACGATTTTTTTAGGTGGTCTCATAGTTTATCCGTTTACCTGAAGCAGGCAGAGTTTTAATTCCCTCTCCTGCAAGAAAATGGTTATTTTGCACATAAGCCGAATCCTGTGTTTCACTGGAATAAATTATCGGTAACATCTTTCGGAATATCAATATTTTGAGTTCTGGCAATAGCAATAAAATCGCTAATAGTTCTCAATTGATTAGAAAGCAAAACAGGAAGCCCTAATACCACATTCGTAGCATAAGGAATATCTTTAACATACATAACGGCATCTATTCCTTTAGCGTTTTTAGCTTCATTTATAAACATCCTGGAACTTTCCAGAATGGTTTTTCCCCGCACAATGGAGCTGGCAAGATAAATGAAGCCGCTTAAAAAATAGACCTTTTGCGATTCGCTTAATTGAGCTTTATTTGTTTTCAGGTCGTCCAATTTGGCTTTCAGGGTTTCCGAAATTTCAGCATCGCTACCTTCCAGGTTTCCCGAAAGCAGGGATTTACCTTCCGCTTCCACTTTCACATATTCCTGACGCATACCTAAAGAGGTAGTTACCATTTCTTCCGCTATTTTAGATTCCCCTTTTGCCAGTTTATAGTTCAGGTTAATAATCTTAAAATTAGTCGTCTTCGGCATTAACAGTGCCCCTGCAAAGGATTCCAGAGAAAGCAAAGGCAGTTTATTATAATATTCCGGATTATCCAGCTGAGTATCATCCAGAAAAAGCTTTGTTTCCTCTTCCTTCTTTTTCTTTTTGGCTTCAAGACCTGAACAGCTAATTAATAGCGTAAAAATACAGGTTAAGATTAGTAACCGGTGGAGGGTTCTCATTAAATTCTTTAGTTTAGCTTCCAAGCTTTACGCGTAATTGGTCAACCAAATCCTGAGAGGCATTTTTTGCCGCTTCAATTAAAGCATTCGTTTTAGCTACGGTCGGATTTGAACCCACCCCGCTGAATTGATAAGGTCCTGCACTGCAAATTTTTACAGCGAATTTTTTGCGCAGGTCTAAAATATAACCGTTTACTTTTACATATACCTTACTGCCACCCGTAACAGGATCAATTTCTTCTCTGCCCACATCCAGCATAGCTACTGCCAAAAAGTCCAAACCAGCTTCGCGCGCTATATCCGTTGCCTCTTTTTGAGTAGATGAAGAAACTTCATTTAAAGCGGCAAAATCGTAGGCAAATTTTTCGGGTAGAATCCCCACTTCATAAGTTGGCACTACTTCAAAATTGGCTTTATTAAAGACCTCGGTAACTTTGGCATCAATTTCTCCGGGATTATAGATGCGGTATGATATTCCTTCACTCGCGTTAGTAACTGATTCCGAATACATTACAGATTTGCTGGTAGAGCTCTTTTTGCTGGCACTGATATCGGCTTGACTGCTTGCCCTAAGTTTATCACTATCGGAAAGCTCGGAAGTAGTTTCTCCGCTTGTAGAAACAGAACCGGAAGCGGCAACATCGGATTTGGCGGAAAGGTCTTTTTTCACCGTTTTTCCCTGACTTTCCACAGCCGCCACTTCTCTGGCTACATACACAAAGCTTAAGTAAGTTGGCTTAGCCATTTCCATCACACCTTTCATTTTCTCATTGATTAAGAGGTCTAATTGCACATCATCAATGGTAACTTCCATCAGTTGTTCCCAAACGCCATTAACATTTTCCCCGTTGTTTAAGACATTAACTTCCAGAATATAGTTATCTATATTTTTCTCAATTTCGGGCAGCAGTTCGTTGATTAGCTCTCTTCTACGGCTGTCTTTTTCGGAAGCATATTTCTTGATGGCTAAGACCTTCGCGTTATAGGTAGCGGTTTTAATTTCTTCCGGTTTCGGTTTTTTCCTTTTGGTTTCAACCGTGCCTTTCACTTTAACTTTAATTGCTGCATCCAGATAAGTATAGGAAAACAGCAAAGTAATGCCCAGCAGAATGATAGTTAATAGTTTGCGCATTTTTTTAAGATCCCCTTCATTAGTTTTTTATCTTCTTTCAGCGTTGCCGGAATTTTATCCGATAGCGTTAAAAGTAAAATTTCGTTATAGTTATAGAATTCATTACCGATTCTCTGACCGCTTACGGTTTGTTTGGCAGCACCATTTTGAATAATTTGTTTCCAGTATTCCTGATTAAATTCTGCATCGTAAATTCGCATTTCCAGTTCCACCCCATAGAGGTCAACTCTTTCAGCAGGTGTTTCTTTATGCAGCTTTTTCACAAAACGCAAAACATCCACATCTATATCGTAACTGGAAGGCGGTATAGTAAAGTTTTGCATTTTAGCATCGGAAAAGGATAGTGACATTTTATAGGATAAATTGCTGCGTGAATAGGGCAGAACGGTTAAATTCATTTTGAAAGCCAATGCCTCTGTTAAGTGCTGAGCTACAAGAGCCGTGTATGATTCCAGGTTTGCCTTGGTTCCAAAAGAACCCAAATAGGGCAATGCTTCTTCCTTGAAATTGATATTGGTAACTTTAATCGTGAGCGAACCGGAAGAACGAAGATAGATATTGCGGCGGTTGCTATCCAGCTTCTGCAAAATATTCTCGGAATAAAGTTTTTTAAGGGTTTGAACAATTGTTTGCCTATCCGGTTTGCCATTATAAAGATCTATATAAGTAACAGTTATAGGATAGGATTGTAAAACGGTGAAATCAGCAAAATCCATAATGAAAACAGTGCAACCAAGATTATAAATTGCCTTGGTTTCTTTTTCATAATATTCAAAAGCAACCTCTTCCCTATTTAAAGCAATTGCCAGAGATAGAGTTCCCTGCGTGGTATTAGCTATATCCAAAGAGAAATTACCCAAGCCGGGATTGGCGGAAAAATAATCGTAAAACAGCTTATCCAGATAGGACTGACCTGCTTTATTATCCTGCAACATTTGTTGCGTGTAAGGATAATTTGTTTCTATATCGGCATAATTTCCGCTAAAACAAAAGCCGGCATATTTTACTAATTGTTCCGCAAATAGTAAATTCGTTGCCAACAGCAACAGGAACGCTGTAACTATATGTTTACACATCAATCTTTTATATCTCCTTGCTCAGGTTATAGACCTTTGGTTAGCATATATTTTCACAATCTTTTTACTATTATTTCTGTCAAGAACTTTGATGAGATTCAGACCGTATTTCGTTCCTAATAAATCCCGGAATTTTCTCAGTATCCCTCCGATATGACTCCCGTATCTTTCCCATATCGCGATATGGGCACGATACGGGAATCTCATCCGCAGCATAACGCAAAAAAACAGGTTCTTGTTTGTTTTGACTCTAAACCGATTCTTCTGTGGTTTGCAACGAGATGCAGAGGTAACAGGAAATTTTATTCTCTGCTTTTAACTGTCAAAGCTGTGAGCGTTTTGACTCTAAACCGATTCTTCTGTGGTTTGCAACGAGATGCAGAGGTAACAGGAAATTTTGTTCTCTACCTTTAACTAACAAAGCTGAAGCTCGGTTTAGAGTTAAAACAAAAATTCGCTCCGAAACAACAATTTCTGAGCAATTCCAACCTAACTCTGAAAATGTGAAAAAGGACATTCTTTCACAATTGTAGAATTTGAGGGGTTGGAAAAGCGAGGTTGCCTGTGCGCAGAATTCTTGTTTTAACTCACAATTTTGAAGTTTGAAGACCAGTAATAATCTGGTTGTAAGTGTTTACAATTTATGGTTTGTGGATACAGAGTTGGCAGTGGCAAAATTGTAAGTCAAAACAAGCTGTTTGTTTTGACTCTAAACCGATTCTTCTGTGGTTTGCAAAGAGATGCAGAGGTAACAGGAAATTTATCTTTTGTCCGATACTGTCAAAGCTGTTTGTTTTGACTCTAAACCGATTCTTTTAGTGGTTGAAACGAAATGCAGAGGTAACAAGAAATTTATCTTTTGTCTGAAACTGTCAAAGCTGAAGCTCGGTTTAGAGTTAAAACAAAAATTCGCCCCGAAACAACAATTTCTGAGCAATTCCAACCCAACTCTGGAAATATGAAAAAACACATTCTTTCACAATTGTGGAATTTGAGGGGTTGGTGTAATGCGGTTGACTGTGTGCAGAATTCTTGTTTTAACTCACAATTTTGAAATGAGGAGACCAGTAATAGCTCGGTTGCCAGTGTTTACAATTTATGGTTTGTAGATACAGCGTTGGCAGTGGCAAAATTGTAAGTCAAAACAAGCTGTTTGTTTTGACTCTAAACCGATTCTTTTAGTGGTTGCAACGAAATGCAGAGGTAACAGGAAATTTATCTTTTGTCCGAAACTGTCAAAGCTGAAGCTCGGTTTAGAGTTAAAACAAAAATTCGGTTTGGATACCAGTTACAGTAAGGTTGTAATTGAACTAAAAGTGTGGGATGTCGTTTCATTGAAGGCAGGTGAAATTGTAAGTTAAAACCTCTCTAAAATATCAGGATTCGTTAACGATATATCGCTGTTCTCGGCACTGTTGAAATAATTCAACAATAAAAAGTAAAATTTTGGCTTGTTTCTTATTGACAAAATAAGCCAAATATTAGAAATGAGAAACAGGTCCTTGGTAAATGTCTTCTGCCATAAAGAGGAAAAAGGAGAAACAATGCAAATAGAATTCTTTATTTTACGGCTAACGCCAAGGAAAATAGCAATATAATGCTCCACAGAAGGATAATAATTCTACTGCCTTTAGTTCTGTTAACCTTTCTATTTATCGGAAGCTGTAAACAGGAAAATAAAGCTAATATCTCTATCCCTTTGGAGGATAATGCTATACAGGAAAAGAAGCCCCGTTTATTTACAATTCTATATCGTCCGGTTTGGTCTTCTCAAGCACAATTTGCCGGTGTTTATATGGCACAAAAAAAAGGATTTTACAATCAGAAAGGGTTAGATGTAATTGTTCAACCCGGCGGAATAAACTTTCCTCCCTACGAAAATTTACAGCAGGGCAATAGTGATATTTGCCAAATGTCTTTATTAACAGCCGTGAAGCGCGATGCTGAAAAAGGCAATTTAGTTAATTTGGCACAAATTACGCAGAGCACATCTTTAATGCTGGTAGGCAAAAAATCGCGCGGGATAAACTCCATTGCTGATTTTGATGGAAAAAAGATAGGGTTGTGGAAAACGGATGACCGCCTTCTTTCTTTAATTTTTCTTAAGCAAAATAAACTGAATATGGAAATAGTGGATTTGGATATCACTATCAATCTTTTTTTGAAAGACGGGATAGATGTTATGAATGTAATGCGTTACAATGAATACCACCAAATTCTGCAAGCAGGGATAGACCCGGAGGAATTATTCACTATTTCCTTTGCCGATAAGGGATTAAATATTGCCGATAATGGGCTTTACACTACTCGTGAATTTTATAACAGACATCCGCAGCAGTGTCGTGATTTTGCTGATGCTACAATGCAGGGCTGGATTTATGCCATCAATAATCAGGAAGAAACTGTTTCCACCGTTTTGGAAGAGATGCGTAAAAATCACTTACCGGCGAATAGACCTCATCAATTATGGATGCTGAAGGAACTAAGTAACGATATTCTAACTCCCAATAATGGTATTGGAATTCTGCAGGAAAGTGATTTTGAGAAAGCTAAAAATTTACTTGCTGCTGAAAATATGCCCTCCACCCGTCAATCCTATAAAAGCTTTTTCCCCCGATGAATAAGAAACCTGAACCCCGCTCCCTGGCATATCAGATAATAATGTTTATCTTTATCTCCCTGGTGCTTATATTTAGTATATTTATTGGTGTTACCAGATTTCTCTTTTCACATATTATGATGGAAAATGCCAAAGATACGGTTAGTCATTTGGCAAATGAGGCAATTTACCAAATTGAAGACCGGTTGACAAATGTAGTGGATATCTCCCGCACAGTGTCTATTCTTTATCGTTCAGAGCACTTTAACAGTAAGAAAGTAAATTCCCTGCTGCACGATTTGGTGTATGAATTTGAAACTCTGGAGGCAGTAACTATTGCTTATGCTCCAAATTACTTTGGCTATTCCAGATCTATTTATCACTCTCAGAATAAAGCTATTACGAAAGAACTGAAGCTTAGCGATTATCAATATCTGGATTGGTTTCAAATCCCTTTTGAGCTGAAAAGCAAATACTGGACGGAACCCTGGTTTGATGCCTCTAACACGAAAGAGACAGTTATTTCCTATTGCCTGCCTCTTTTTTCCGAAGGAAAATGTGTTGGAATTATGCGTTTAGATACAAAGCTATCTGCTTTGCAGAGAATTGTATCTCCCTTAAAGCTGAAACATAGCGGTTATGCTTTTCTGGTTTCCAGTAACGGGACAATTATCACTCATCCTGCTGATTCTCTTGCTTTTAACGAAACTATCTTCAGTATCGCAGAAGGGGCAAAGGATAAAACTTTGCGCCAAATAGGAAAAAAAATGATTAACGGAGATAGTGATTTTGTGCATTTGCAGGGTGATACCGTCTTTGGCGATTCCTGGCTTTATTATTCGCCTCTCCTTAGTAATAATTGGTCGTTAGGAATCGTTATCGCTCATAAAGATGTGGTAAGAGACCTTAATTTGATGCTGATTATTCAAACCCTGCTCTCGGTAGTCATCTTCATAACTATTTCTCTAATTGTATATTACAGAACATTAAGCGTGTCCAGTCCAATCCGTCTTTTTACAGAAATAGCCAATAAAATAGGTAAAGGCGATTTTGATGCCCAACTCCCTGCAACTGCAAATAGCTATGAAATAGAACGCTTAATTCTGGCGTTTGCCACGATGCAAAAATCGCTGAAAGAATATATTGAAAACCTTAAAATTACTACCACCGAAAAAAACCGGATTGAAACAGAAGTGCAACTTGCTTCAGAAATTCAGCGCAAACTAATTCCCCAAAACACGGAACATCCTTATGGTATCAAAGAAATTCGCTGCTATGGGATTTTGGAACCTGCAGGCGATATTGGGGGAGATTTATACGATTTCTTCCCTGTAGATAAAAACCACTTTCTCTTTATTATAGCTGATGTGGCAGGTAAAGGTATTGTTGCTTCTATGACGATGACAATGGTATCTACCTATTTAAGAACTGTTTCCACCTACCAAAATAGCCCCGGAGAAATTATGCAAAACCTGAATAATTTCCTCTGCAAGCAATCTACCGCCTCCAATTTTGTTACTGCTCTTTTGGGAATAATAAATCTGCAAACAGGAGAATTAAGATTTACCAATGCGGGTCATCTACCCATAATAATCAGAAAAAGCAAAAATGGCTGTAAGATAATACCCGAAACACATTCCAACCCTTTAGGAGTGTTTGCCGATATAACAATTAGCGCTTCCAATATTCAACTGGAAGCAGGTGATGAAATAATACTGATTACTGATGGCATAACCGAAACGATGAATCCTGAGGAGGACTTTCTACGCTTGAAAGGTCTTACCGATATTATCAACCGGCTTACTACTGATAATCCTGAACAAACTGCTCTCCAAATTTTGCAGGAAGTGCATCGCTTTGCCCAAAATGCTCTGCAAAAAGATGATATCACTATTCTGGTGATGGATTACAAAAAGAATGAAGAATGGGATATGGTTTAGAAGGTAGAACGGCCTTACCTTTTCACTCTTCACTGTTTTTCAAAATTGTATCTACTGCTAAGGCTACCGGTATTTTCCCTGCTGCTACTTCTTCTTTCAAGCGTGGTAATAATTCTTGCACTTTCGCCTGTTGGTAAAAGCGATGTAAAACTGCTTCCGCAATCAGATTTTCAAACCACAGGGTATTTTGTTGTGCTCTGTGTTTAGTGAAAAAACCGCTCTTTCGGGTAATATCCTGAAATTCAGTTATCAAGTTCCAGATTTCGGTTAAGCCAATTTTATTTAAGGCAGAACAAGTTACAACTTGCGTTTGCCAACCTTCAGTGGAATTTCGGATATAATGTAACACATTTTGCAGTTCTCTTCTGGCAATTTCCGTGCGGGTAATATTGTCGCCATCGGCTTTATTGATTACAATTATGTCCGCCAGTTCAATAATTCCTCTTTTAATACCCTGCAGTTCATCTCCCGCCCCGGCAATCTGCATCAGTAAAAAGAAATCCACCATTGAGCGGACAGTGGTTTCCGATTGACCTACTCCTACTGTTTCAATTAAAATCACATCGTAACCTGCTGCTTCACAAAGGATAATCGTTTCTCTGGTTTTCCTGGCTACTCCGCCTAAAATTCCAGCACTGGGAGAAGGACGAATAAAACTCTCAGGATTGCGAGAAAGCAATTCCATCCTTGTTTTATCGCCTAAAATACTGCCTTTGCTGATCGTGGAACTGGGGTCTATAGCTAAAACCGCTACTTTATGACCTCTTTCTATTAAATACAAGCCAAAATTCTCAATAAAAGTGCTTTTCCCTGCACCAGGAACTCCCGTGATGCCAATCCGAATGGAATTTCCGGAATAAGGCAGAAGGTCTTTAATCAGTTCCTGCGCAGGTAAAAAGTGCTTTTCGGCATTACTTTCAATTAAAGTAATCGCCTTGGCAAGCAAAGTCCGATTCCCTTCCCGAACTCCTTTCGCCAGTGTTTTCGGACTATAATTCTTTTCTTTAAGTGCAGGAACTGTTTTAGTTTTCAGGCTTTTTGTTCCGGTTACTATCTTACCGGCAAATTCTTTTCCGCTATTTTCAGGAGTCCATTCCGGTTTGCGTTTTTTACTCATTCCCGCGTGCCAAGAGCTTTTCCATTATTTGTTTGGCAGATTCAGGCAGTTTAGTTCCCGGTCCGAAAATAAAAGCTGCTCCATTGTGATAGAGAAATTCATAATCCTGCGGAGGAATTACTCCCCCCACCGTAACCATAATATCTTCTCTGCCATATTGTTTCAGCTCTTCCATCAGCTTAGGTAATAGTGTTTTATGCCCTCCCGCCAAAGAACTGATGCCAATTATATGGACATCATTTTCCACTGCCTGACGCGCCGTTTCTTCCGGAGTTTGAAACAGAGGACCTACATCCACATCAAAACCCATATCAGCAAAAGCAGTAGCCACAACTTTCGCTCCGCGGTCATGACCATCCTGACCCATTTTGGCAACTAAAATACGAGGTCTGCGACCTTCCTGTTGCTCAAATTTATCGGTTAAAGCCCGAACTTGTTCAATTTCATCCATTTTTTTATACTCACTACTGTAAACATTATTGATTAAACGAATGGCTTCCTGGTGACGACCCCAAACCCTTTCCATAGCGTAAGATATTTCACCTAAGGTAGCTCTTTTCCTGGCAGCGTCAATTGCCAGTTCCAAAAGGTTTCCCTCTTCTGTTTCAGCGCTTTTGGTAATTGCCTGCAGTGCTTTTTCCACTTCTTCATTATTGCGTTCCCGACGCAATTTTTCCAAACGGGCAATTTGAGTATCCCGCACTGCGGAGTTATCCACTTCCAATATTTCTATAGGGACTTCCGTTTCCGGAGGATATTTATTAACACCTACAATAATATCCGCTCCGGAATCAATCTTTGCCTGTCTTCTGGCAGATGCTTCTTCAATGCGCATTTTGGGAAGCCCAGTTTCAATCGCCTTTGCCATACCACCTAAATTTTCTACTTCCAAAATATGTTTCCAGGCACTTTTCATTAATGCATCAGTTAAAAATTCTACATAATAGGAACCAGCCCAGGGGTCTATAACTCTGCAAATGCCTGTTTCATTTTGTAAATAGAGCTGCGTGTTTCTGGCAATTCTGGCAGAGAAATCAGTTGGTAAAGCAATTGCTTCATCCAGAGAATTAGTATGCAGGGATTGAGTATGACCCATAGTAGCAGCTAACGCTTCAACGCAGGTTCTGGTGATATTATTGTATGGGTCTTGTTCTGTTAAACTCCAGCCCGAGGTCTGGCTATGGGTTCTTAAAGCCATTGACTTCGGATTTTGAGGATTAAACTGTTTAATTATCTTTGCCCACAGAACTCTGGCACCACGCAATTTTGCTACTTCCATAAAGTAGTTCATACCTTCTCCCCAAAAGAAAGAAAGCCGCGGAGCAATAACATCAATATCCAAACCCGCCTTAAGAGCTGTGCGCACATATTCCAAACCGTCTGCCAAAGTATATGCCATTTCCAAATCGGCAGTTGCTCCCGCTTCCTGAATATGGTAACCGGAAATGCTGATGCTGTTAAACTTAGGCATATTTTTTGCCGTGTAGCTTAAAATATCTGCTATTATGCGCATTGAGGGCTCAGGGGGATAAATATAAGTATTTCGTACCATATATTCTTTCAAAATATCATTCTGAATAGTTCCATTCAGCGCTTCCGGAGGCACACCCTGTTCTTCTGCTGCTACAATATAAAATGCCATAATCGGAATAACAGCTCCGTTCATTGTCATTGAAACACTCATTCGGTCAAGCGGAATCTGGTCAAAAAGGATTTTCATATCCAGAATAGAATCCACTGCCACACCGGCTTTTCCTACATCCCCAATCACGCGAGGGTGGTCTGAATCGTAACCCCTGTGCGTTGGCAAATCAAAAGCGATGGAAAGACCTTTTTGCCCCATAGCCAGGTTTCTGCGATAGAAGGCATTGCTTTCTTCTGCAGTGGAGAAACCGGCATATTGACGAATTGTCCAAGGTCTTTGAATATACATTGTAGGATAGGGTCCTCTTAAAAAAGGCGGCAGACCGGAGAGGTAATCCAAATGTTCTGTATGTGCTATATCCTCTTTGGTATATAAAGGTTTCACCTCTATCTGCTCATTGGTTTTCCAGCTGAAATTCAGCTTAGGTGCCGGCTGTTCTTTTGTGCTAAAATCTGGATTTATGTTCAAAAAATCAGGCTTCTTCATTATATCACCCCCATCTGTTTTGCCAAATCCCGTAAAGTAGCTGTCACATCTGCCTTAAGGTGAATAAAATAATTTATTCCTGCCTGCTTGTAGTCCGCAATTTTATCAGCAGGATAACCAGCTAAAATCAATATTTTGTCTTTCATCCGGCTACATATTTCCGGAACTAAGCTAACATAATTTTCATCCGTGGAACAAATACAAAAGGCAGCAGCACCCGATTTCTCTGCCGCTGTTACTGCTTCCTCAACAGTATTAAAACCATCGGGATAAATAACTTCCAAGCCACCTACAGGAAAGAAATTGAGGGCAAAATCAGCTCTGGCTTTATATTCTGCCAAAGTTCCCATATTCAGTAAAAAGACCTTTTTATTGGTTTGGCTTGCTTCCATCTGCATTCTTAAATTCTCCATTTCTTCTACAGCTCTATGCTTCGGTAATGCTCCATCTTTCAGAACAAAAGCTTTATCTTCTTTTGCAGCAGGTTTATCAGCTTTTTGCGGAGTCGGCATTTTCTCTTCCGGGTTGGCATACATATTGATACCCACGAAGATGTTTTTTCTTTTATTCACAGCTTCAATTCTTTCCCTAACTATTAGTTCAATGCTGTTATGAATTTCTCCCTTTATCAAACATTGCAGCATTCCCCCCTTGCCTTCAATTTCCTGCATCAATTTCCACGCCTTGTTTGCCAGTTCCTTAGTAAGCCATTCAATATAGTAACAGCCCCCTGCTGGGTCAAGCACTTTATCCAAATGTGCCTCTTCTTTTAAGATTATCTGCTGATTTCTTGCCAAGCGCATAGAAAATTCATCCGGCTGAGCAATTAACTCATCAAAACAGCCAATTTCCAAACTATCTACCCCTCCAATCACAGCGGCAAAACCTTCAGTAGCAGTTCTCAACACATTTACATAAATGTCGTAGAGGGTCTTATTGAATTTAGCTGTCTTACCGTGAATCCAAACCTTTTGAGTTTCCTCTCCCCCACCGAAAGCATTAATCATTTCCGCCCAAAGTAAACGCAGAGCACGCACTTTGGCTATTTCCATAAAGAAATTGGAACCCAGAGTTAGTTTTACTTGAAATAAAGGTGCTACCTGCTCAATTGTCCAACCGGAATTCAGTAATTGTCTTAAATAATAAATTGCCGTAGCCAATGCCAAAGCCAGTTCCTGAACGCTGGAAGCGCCTGCAGATTCGTAACAAGAGGTATCTATGCTGAGAATTCTGTTCTGGGGCATTTTTTCTACATTCCATTTTATTATTTCTGCCAATTTCTCTTCCGCATCTGCCAAAGTGCAAGACAGATAACCTTTTTCGGCAAGTTCCCCGATAAAATCAAGTCCTATGCCTGCTTCCAGGGACTTTATAGCTATATTATGTTTAGCTGCATATTGCTCCCAGGTCTGCAGTATTTCTATATCCTCAATACCTAATTGCATAAACAGGGGGGCAGAATTAAGGTATATCCCGTCCAAAAGTGTTTCCCAGTCAGTTAAGCTCTGTATTTTTATCCCTTCTGCGGAACTAAAATTACTCAAGGTAATATTTACTGCCGTCAAACCCTGATTTAATTCCTTCAGCAATATCTTGTTCAATTCCTTCAGGTCTGTCTCCGGATGGTTTTGAGCAATTAACCAACCCTCGGTTAAAAACCGGAGGGGATTATTGCCCCGCACGAAAGGACTGCTTCCCGGTTGGCTTCCTGTAAAAGGAATACCCGCTATATCTTCTTGACGATAGATTGGCTGCAGAGTTATTCCTTCCGTGGTTTTGGTTTTAAGAACTTTGTCCAAATCTGCACCTTTCAATCCTGCTTGCACTGCTTGCAACCATTCCTCAAAGCTGGGAGGAGGGAATTCCTGCAGCAGGTTTAACTTAATTTCACTGTCCACTATTTTCTCCTTTTCTATCCGAAAAACGACATATTTGTCGTTCCCATTCCGGAAAAACGACATCCTTGTCGTTTATTATGGTTGACCAGGAGGTCAACCTTCCGAGAATACGACATTCTTGTCGTTTATGAATTTATCTTATTTTTTAGCCACCGAAAGCACCGAATTCACCGAAATATTCTATAACTCTCTTTTTATCTTTATTCATCATTCTTTTAGCCCACTATTTTCAGGACGCATCACCCCCTGCCCTCTGCCCTCAGCTCTCAGCTCTCTGCCCTCACAATCATCTGCACCGGTTTCATCCCATAAGGAGAACCCTGTTGAATAGCATCCAGAATCGCTCCCCCTCCGGTGAAGAAATAATAGCTTGGGTCGTTTTGTGCCTTGGCAAATATCCCTGGCAGGTATTCCTTAAAATCCTGAATGGTATCTCCTCCGCCAAAGAGTTTAACTGCCTGGGAGCATTTATCAATTAATGAATACATAGCCATTGAGCCCTCAGGATAGAGAGCTGTGTAACCCATTACGGCATTTACAAAGATAGTTCCTGCTTCCAGAAACACTTTTTGGATTTCGTTTCGGGCAAAGTTCTCAGCGCTCACATCCAAAACATAATTTAGTTTCGTTCCCGGCTGAAGAGTCTTAACATCCAGTTCTCTTGTCCCCTGTCTTTTTTCTATACCCGTGTTCTCCACAATTATCGGCAATTCCACTATTTTATCCAGGTAATCCTTACTGTCATTGATAAACTTATTGGCTGCATCAATATCTTCGGGTGTTACCCCCTCAATTTGAAGCTGATATTTACTGCAGAGATAAGCATTATATATCACTCCCCCTAAAATCAATTTATCAGCTATTTTGAGCAGAGAAGAAAGAGGCCCGATTTTTGTATCAAACTTAGCTCCCGCCACAATAGCCAAAAAAGGACGCTGAGGTTCAAAGACCTTGTTCAAATTCGCTATTTCTTTCTGCATTAGCAATCCCGCGTAAGAAGGAAGAAATTTGGCAATATTATAAGTGCTGCTATGGGCTTGCCACGAACCAAAGGCATCGTTAATATACACATCAGCAAAGGCAGCTAAACCCTGAGCAAAAATATCGGCACTTTCATCTTTTGCCTCTTCTCCCTTAAACCAACGGGTATTAGGCAAATAAACGAAATCCGCTTCCCCTTTTTTTAATGCCTGCACAGCTTTGCCAATAGGGCTTAAATCCGTTATTCCGCTACTTCCTTCTGCTCTGCAATTAGGAATTATACCTTTTAACTGAAATTTATTCTTAAGATATTGAACTACGGGCAGAACAGAATCTCCTTCCGAGATGTTAATAATACCCGTCTTTTTATCAAAGGGTCTGCCTATATGCGTCATCAAAACAGGTAAACCGCCTTTTCTGTAAATATGCATTAAAGTTGGAATTGTGGCATCAATCCGCATCGTGTCTTTGATGATGCCATTTTTAACTACATTGTGGTCCATCCGCACTAGGCAGACATTGTCTTTTAAGTCCGCATCCAGCATATCGGCAATCTTGTTCATTTTCTCTATCTCCTTTTTATATGGATAGTTATATGCACATAGAGATTACTGTTAAAGGTCTTTTCTATTACGGGGATTTATCTCTTAAAATGGGGTTATTCGTCAAGCTATTTCTCGCACATATCAGGGTAGGATTTTAGGAACGAGGATTTAAGGATTTAAGGATTAAGAGGATTTAATAGGTATTGGATGAACAGGATTATAGGGATTAATTTAGCAGAGGGCAGAGGGCAGAGAGAAAAATAATAGGTCTGGGATGAACAGGATTATAGGGATTTAAGGGATTTTAATAAATATGGGATGACTTGTGTAGTCGGAGGACACCGTTCTTTGTACCGGCGGACGCCGTTCCGCCGTTTTTTTTATTCGGCGCTACAGCGAGCGCCGGTACAAAAACCACAAGACCTCTCGCCCTCAAGACCTCTCGCCATTTATCTCTTCATTTTACCAGCGCAGCTTTCTTCACAAAGGTCTCTTTCCCTACCTGCATCTTTATAAAATATATTCCCGTTCCACAGGAATATCCGGAATTATCTGTTCCATCCCACAGTAATTTGTATCTTCCCTTCTCTTTTTGTCCCATAGCAAAACTGCGCACTAACTGACCGCGGTTATTGTATATTTCTATATTCAAGTTTGCCGGTTGCTCAAGTTCATACATTATCGTAGCGGAAGGATTGAAGGGATTGGGATAGATTGAACGGATACCCGTAACTAATGGAATATCCGGAGTTCCATTATTCCCATTACCACCAAAAGTAACACTCCTGGAACCGTAATAATTAACTACTCCATCTATATCCTGAATCTCCAGCCAGTAATAATAAGTTCCCGGTTCATAGACCTCTTTATCGCTATACACATAAACCTGCTGATGAGAAGTATTGCTGCCCGGAATTAAAGGACTAATCCTTTCTGCTATTGCCAGGTCATTCACCATTGCCCTATTCACATAAAAACCATTTACTCCCGTTTCGGATTGAGTTACCCACATTAAAGTTATCCCACCTTGGGAATTAATGTTTGCGGTGAAAGCAGATAACTCCACCGGTAGAGTAGCATCATTTTCAGTTAAAACTATTGGAATTCCATCACCCCCATTTGGATCTACCGTATCAGCTCCGCTGGGCCAAACACCATCACTATCTGTAGCTTGAGCATATAAACTACCATCTGAAAGATTTCTACTTTCAACGCGTTTAATTCCAGAAAATCCTTTTGTTCCAACTGAATTGGGAATTATTACACCCCATGCACCAGAAACATTGTCTACATTGGTTTTATAAGACCCAAGAATTTGAGTAATATCAGATAAATCTAATCCATCATTTTCTATAATACTTCCAGCTATAGGCCTTCCAGTTCCTTCTACATTATCATAAACAAACAAAAAGTTCTTTGCAGGTGACTGAGAAACGCCATATAAGAATGTTCCCTGGTTAACATCTGTAGATGTGCCAAAATTTATTACCTTAAAGGAATTAGCAGTCGTTAACCGTGTTACAACGCTGGTTCCACCTGCACCATTATTTAGCATTATCCTATAGTATAGATTGTTTCCAGGAGTAAATTTCGCATTCCCGGATGGCTCACCCATGAACCAACCGGTATATGAACCATTAGTATCAGTTGTAAATTCCGAATATGTTCCCGCAGTGCTCATTCCTAATGTAGAATTACGAGTGATAGTATTATCTGAATTAACAAACCAGCCAATACCTGCACCATTGGTTAAGGCATCATCAGTAGAAAGAACAAACTGTCCAAAATATCTATAGGTAGCATTAGCTACCACAGGCTGTTGACAAAGCCCCTATTTTGAAGAACCTAAAATATCTGATCTGAGAATTTTTTTAGCCTGCAACGAAGATGTTTGACATAGATATGGAAAAAAGTGTATAATTACCTCTATGAGCC